>OIYS01001237.1_pt1 | contig 13595 bp, 28 predicted proteins | sample 1588271 | NCBI WGS metagenome assembly OIYS01 (sample SAMN03283286) | human gut metagenome | biome: human-associated habitat; material: feces | host: Homo sapiens | place: Peru | collected 2012
CCGAGGCCTCTGTAGCTATCCAGCTTCACCAGACGGAAGCTGGGCTTCTGGGTGTTGGTGAACACGAACTGGGCATTTTCGTTACCGTTAATCTGGATGACACGAGTGGCGTCATCAATCAGGTAGCCATCCGGCGCGGCCTGCTCCGTCTCCCACATCCGGCCGTTAAGAAAGGTCGATGCGTAGGGGATGCCGACGCCCCGCGTCCACGGCTCCGATTTTTTCTTGGCCACAAGGTAGCGCGCCATCGCGTCGATAACCTCGTCGCCGGGCTTGAGCTTGTCCCATGCAGTGATCGCCCGCGCCTTCGCCGGGCGCTCGCCGTTCACCGGCGGGTAAAACGCCCAAAAGGCGTTGAAGCGTTCCGGCTTCCATGCCGGTTCCTTTCGTTCGCGCCGGGCGCGCTTGGCGCGCTTCGGCTTTTCCGGTACATCCGGAGCGGCAGCCTGAACACCGTCCGACGGCTCATCGCACACGCCGTCCCCCTTGGGGGATTTAGGGGGTTTATATTTTAAATTATTATTTTCTAATGGCCCCGTTATTTTTACCGGGGCCCCCCTCGGTATTTTTACCGGGGCTCCCCTCCGGTTCCGGCGGAGTGTAAATAAATGGCTCCGCTGTGAGGGAGATCATGCGCCGCTGGCTGTTGAGAGCCGTGTTGTCAATGTGGATAACTATGTAACCGGTGTCCTCGAGGAGCTTTGTAAGCCGCGCCACGCGGTCCGCGCTGACACCTAAGATGTCGCCCATGGTGGCGTTGAACATATAACACACGCCGTCGCGGTTGCACTTCGCGGCGATCTCAGCATAGAGGAGCTTTGCGTTGGCGGGAAGGCGCTTGTCATACCTGACCTTCGCGGGGAGGATCGCCCACATCGAAACCTGTTCCATTTCTCATCCCTCCAGCTGCATTTGAAGATCTTCTCGCTCCTTGACGCGGACGTAAACATGGAAGCTCAGCGGCTTCCAGTCCCGGTTCCACACATGCGCCGCCGCCATCATCGCCTGCGTGGCCGTCGCTGCGCGCACGATAACCGGCTTCTTGTGCTCCGGGTGGGAGACCTCCCAGCAGCGGGTGCCGCGATAGTTGTTGTAGCCGTAATATTTTCCGGGAGTTTTTGTCGTTTTCATATCATTGCCCTCTTGACGTTTCTAAAAAAATGATGTAAATTATGATTTGTCCTCGGAGCGTTTCTGCTCCTGCGTCCGACCGTTAACGCGGCCGGGCGCTTTTTTTTATTCCAGCCTGACCGTGGTCGTTTTCTGCACCTGCTGCGCGGACGCCTTTTCCGCGCCCTGAAGCTCCCGACCGATCTTGATCGCCGCGTCGATCAAGATCGCAAGCCCCTCCTGCGGGCACTCGTCGAACATGCACTCTTTCCAAGGTTCGCCGGAAAGCGTCTCGAAGTAGCTGCGGAACCGGCATTTTTCGCAGGCGCGCTTTGTCATTTCCAAATTATCGTCACACCCCTTTCCCATTTCCATCGCCGCGCCGCGGCACTCCTCCGGCGACGGCGCGGCCGCCTCGTGGTAGCCGCAGGAGCCGAGCGCCAGCATCAGCGCACACAGCGCCGCCATGAGCTTAAGCCTCATTCCCATGCTGCGCCCCCTCCGCGAACTTAACGCACAGAGCCGCCGACAAAAGCTTTTCGATGTCGCCGAGGATCATCGAAAAGTCGTCCCTCTCCTCGGGCGCGACCGCGCCGTCCCGTGCGATCTCCAAAAGCATGTCGATGTCCGGCTCCAGCTCCTTTACCGCAAGCAGCAGCCTGATGACCGCCTCCGGCAGCGGCAGCCGCTCAACCGGCGGAAGCTGCGCCGCGGCGATCGCGCTCTTGCGGCAAAGGTGCCAGTACGCCAGCGGCGACAGGCCGCTCAGCTCCGCCATGGTCTTCACCGTCTCGTCGTCGGGGAGGCGCTCCCCGTTTTCATAGCGCCTCACGCTGTCCACGGCCAGCCCCAGCGCTTCGGCCCAGCGCTCCTGCGTCAGCCCCGCCGCCCGGCGGGCATTTCTGTATATATTTCCGTCCATGCTGTCAATTGTCCTCCTGCCCAAAATCGGTTAAACTGTCTGCCGGCCGCGCTCCATAAAGGCGATGAACGCCGCCTTGGGAATTTTCGTCCGGCTCTTTATACGGATTATCGGAAATCCCAGCTCCTCCGGGCACTGCCTCGCCGTGACCCTTATAAGCTGCGGGTCGCAGCCGATAACCTCCGCCACGATCGCCGGGGTCAACGTCTCCTCGGGGTAATCTCTGAGTTCCTCCAATGTCATGCCTCTTCCTCCTTTCCCTCCACCGGCTCCATACCGAGGAGCGCATCAATGCCGCAGTTGAGGATGTGCGCAAGCTTTATAAGATTGCCTGCCTGCGGCACCCTTGTGCCGCCTTCCCAGTGTGCTATCGTGCCCTGCGATACGCCCATCCTCAGTGCCAGCTGAACCTGTGATAATCCTGCGGCTTCTCGCCGCCTTCTGAGTTCGTCCATTTTGTCCTCGTCCTTCTGCAAGAATAATTTGCGTTTTAATATTTCATGTGGTAATATTCTTAAAAAGCTTTTTGGGGAGAATATTACTTGTGACGCCATTGCTTGATGTTTTAGTCCCTGCCGCCGCGGCGATTTTCGGCGCGATTGTCGGTGGAGTCACCGCCGGACTTTTGCAAATTCGCTCCACTGCGATGTCTGCATTTATCCCTGCCCGCCTCGACGCTTACCGTGCAGTCGAGGCTGCGCTCCGAAACGCTGCGTCCTGCGCCGCTCCGGCGTCTGCGTTCCGAGACGTCTATGAGGCGGTTAATGCCGCAATGCTTGTCGCCTCGGGGAAAACCCTTCAGCTCCTCAGCGAACTGAATGAAATCGTTCGCGCTAAAGAAAATTTCCAGCAAATAAATCAAGCCGAATTTTTCGACTTGCGCAAAAGGCTCCTGCTCTCAATGCGGGAAGACCTCTTCACATATCCCGTGCCGCGAAAATCTAAGGGGATGTAATTTTCTATTGCTGGTATGTGCCCCTCCGGCTCTGCCTGCTCGAGCGCTTCAAAGAAAAGCGCCGTTCCGCAGTATGGGCATGTTTTCGCCGAAATAGGCGCGCCGCAGTTTGGACAGTTCGACCGAGTCAATTCTGCCAATCGCCTCACCTCCGTTTTTGCGCACGCATATAGCGAAACGCTTTATAAAGCGGTCTGTGATTTGCATTATAAATAGCGTTACGCTATATGTCAAGAGGAAATAATAAAAATTTAAGCGATTTGTCATAAAACTTGAAAACGCAAACGATATCGTGTATCGTAATATCGGGAGTAAAAATATGAATCGTATCAAGGAATTTCGACAGCAAACGGGACTTAAGCAAAAAGAGCTTGCAGATATTCTTTCGGTCAAACAAGGAACTGTGAGTGGTTGGGAAGTCGGCCGCCGTGAGCCGGATTTCGAATCCCTTAAGCGGATGTCGGATATATTTGATTGCTCAATTGATGAGCTTTTAGGCCAAAAAGAAAAACCCGTCGTCAAAGACGACAGGCTTAATAAAAAGCTTGAATTGCTCAGCGATGAGAATTTGCAGCGCATGGAGGACTATGTTGACTTGCTGTTAAAGACGCAAGGAGAATGAGCGCTCTCTCCTGTGCGTCTGCTGGTAAGCGGTTGAATTTGCTGATAATGCGGTCAATCTGAGTTCTTCGCCTGATGTCCTCCATGGTTGCCCTCCTAAAATAAATTTGCGGTGAACAGAATGCCGCAGGGCTGCCTGTTTTGCGCCCCCTTTCGTTTGAGAAATCGCTCCGGTCTTGGTTTGCCGCCTTGGCCGGAGCTGCAGCAGATATCTGGGAATGTGGTCTATCTGCTACGCGTATAGATTACCAGACTTGCCCTTGCAACGTCTATCTCCAAATTCGGGCAGACCGGCCTCATTTCCTTGAAATCTGCACCCCATAACAGACAAAACATGGAGGCGAGAGCATGGCTGACAAGCCATTCCTAAAAGACCTGTGCAAAGCGAACAAAGGCACTCTTTCTTACCGGAAGATTGCCGAAATCTCGGGTGTCCCTGAAAACACGGTAAATAACTTCTTTTCCAGCGCGTCAAAGGATCCGTCTGTTTACACCGCTGGCCCGATCTGCAGGGTGTGCGAGGTGTCGATTGACGACTATTTCGGCATTGTGATCCCGGATAAAACACCGGAAAACGAGCGCCGCATTGAACTTCTGGAGCATGACAACAGTGCGCTTCAAAGAGAAAACGAAATGCTCAAAGAATCCGACGCCAGACATGGCAAGGAGTCTCGATCTTCCGACAGAACTATATTCTGTCTTGTTATTGTTCTGGCGATGGCGGTAATTGCTTTAATTCCGTACATTCATATGGACATAAATAATCCGAGTTTCGGCTTGTGGCGTGGGAGCCCCACCCTGATCGGTGCTGCAATAATCATTGCTTTATCCGTCGGCGTCGGCGCTACGGTTTATCTGTTTGTCGTCAGCCGCAAAGAGAGGCGGGGGAAGTAACCCCGCGAAAACTCTGTGCGCGTTTTCGGCACACTGACCGCGCTCAGACGTTCAAGTGAATTTACAAAAAATGTGCCCGATTCGGGCACATTTTTTTATTGGGAGGAAAACATGGAAGAATATAGGCGATACACAAAACCGGCAGAACTCCACAAGGCGATCAACACCCTTCGCGGCCTTATTTCCGGCGTAACTGCGGACAAGAAAATGTCTGAGGCCGAGGCGATGGAGGTAAGCAACTGGCTTCTCCTCCAGAGTTATCTCAGAGATCGGCACCCGTTTTCTGAGCTTATACCCATGGTCGAGGCCGCCCTTGCCGACGGCGTTATCAGCACGGAGGAACGGGCGGACATCCTCTGGCTGTGCAGCAGCTTTACCACTAACGGCGATTATTATGACGTTATCACCAGCGGCGTGCAGTTCCTCTCCGGTCTTGCTTACGGCATGATTGCCGACGGAGAACTTTCCGACAACGAGATCACCATGCTCAAAAACTGGCTTGATAATAACGACTATCTCGCCGGGGTTTACCCTTACGACGAGTTGACCGCCCTTGTCACTGCGATTCTGACTGACAATGCCGTTTCGGACGATGAGCGGAACATCCTCAAAGCCTTTATCGGCAATTTGATCGATTTCTCGTCGTCCTATAACCTCCATGAGCCGGACTTTAAAAAGCTGCGCGAAGAATATTCCGTTGCCGGAATTTGCGCGCTCTGCCCCGAGGTCGAATTTGCCGGCCGGTCATTCTGCTTTACCGGCGAGGCAAACCGGCCCCGGTCGGAAATGGAACAAGCCGCTGTTTCTCTCGGCGGGGAGCTGCGCAAAAGTGTCTCCTCTAAGACCGATTATCTCGTGGTCGGTCACTCCGGCAATCCCTGCTGGGCGTTTTCCTGCTACGGGCGAAAAATCGAAGAGGCCATAAACGTTAGAAAAGCCGGAGGAAAAGTGCAGATCATCGACGAGAATGATTTCTGGGACGCCGTCGCCGACGCAACGGCGTGAACTTGTAGTCGATGAAATGCAGAAAATGTCTCAAACCTCTGCCGGTCGATGCCCGCTTTTGCCCGGCCTGCGGAGCAAAGCAGGATGTCCGCCAGAAAACCAAATCCCGCGGCAACGGCACAGGTACTATTTTCAAGCGCGGCAGCTCCTACATCGCCACGGTTACTTTGGGCTACACCCGCGACGAGACCGGCTGTCTCCGGCGGAAGACCCGCAGTAAAAGCGGTTTTAAAACCAAAAAAGAAGCACTCGAATTTCTCCCGAAGCTTTTCGAGACTCCGCCCGAAAAGCAAAAACAGGTCACGTTTAAGGAGCTGTATGAGCTCTGGTTCCCGACGCACCGCGCCGGGGATTCCACCCTCGGCAATTATAGCGCCGCCGTGAAATATTTCTCGCCGATTTTTGAAGAAAACATCTCGGAGATCACCGTGGACGATTTGCAGGACTGCATCGACGACTGCCCCCGCGGTAAGCGCACGCGGGAAAATATGCGCGCCGCGGCGGGTCTTATGTATAAGTATGCAATCCCCCGCCGCCTTGTGCCGGACAGCATAAACATGGCGGCCTACCTTGTCGTGTCCGGTGAGTCCGGCCGGAAGGAGGGCCTCCCGCTTGACGCGCTGGAAAAAATTCGCGCCGCCGTCGGTACCGTCCCCGGCGCAGACGTCGTCCTTTGTCATTGCTATCTTGGTTTCCGCCCCGGCGAACTCATCTCTCTGACTTCGGCGGATTATGACTCAACGCACAAGGCTTTTATCGGCGGCTCAAAAACCGATGCCGGCCGGAACCGAATAGTGACCGTCTCGCCTAAGATCCTGCCGATCGTCGAGCGCCTTGTCGCCGCGGCTCCGTCCGGTGCTGTCTTTTGCAAAGCCGACGGCACACCGTTGAGCCTTGCGGCATACCGCGCCTTGTTTTATTCGGTTCTTTCCGCCGTCGGCGTCGAGAATCCGACCGAAACGAGAGACGGCGTCCAATATCGCACCTACACTCCGCACTCCTGCCGGCATACGTTTGCAACCCTTATGAAACGCGTCCCCGGCGCAGACAAAGATAAGCTCGAACTCATCGGCCATACTTCGACCGAAATGCTCCGGCATTATCAGGATGTCGATTTTACCGATCTTCAAAAGATCACCGACGCGCTCTGACCGCCGCCGAAAAGACGCCGGAGCGCTTGCTTAAAAATTTTTTATTGCTGACGTATTGCAAACGCGACCCCGAAAAACGTGGAAAATTCAGCGTTCCCATGCGAATGGCATTCAAGAGGTCAGCGGTTCGATCCCGCTTATCTCCACCAAAAATGTGCGCAGAGAGACAAAACCACCTGATTTTAAGAACAAATCAGGTGGTTTTGATTTTTTAAAAAATTGAGAAATTTAAGTCTATTGCTGATGCATTGCTGACGTTCCGTGCCTCCGCTGCGGTTATGCGACGACGTGGAAATAGTAGTTTTTGAGCTTGTTTTTCGGCGACTTGCCGTCAGGGTCGCGGAGGAAATCGAGAGCGAGGGCGGCATAGAAATCCGTCCGGTCAACGCCGAACTTCTGCGCGGCAGGGTAGTAGTCGGAATAGACCATGTTCATGGCCGCCCACCAGCACTCCTTGGCAAAGTCCTGGAAGTTCAGCCCCATTTCCCGCCCTACGGCGGTGGTCTGGGCAAGGCTCCAATGCTCACCGGTGGTGCCGTCGGTGTTTTTCATCTCCGCGACCCATGTCTTAATCTCCTCGGAGCCGAACTTTTCCGCTTCGGCGGCGGGCATGGAAGCCTCAAGATCTGCCAGCTCTTTTTTGAGCGTCAGCAGCGTGAGGAGATCAGGCGCGAGGGCGGGGAGAAACCCCCTCTCCATAACGTCATCGATCGTGCCGGAAAGCTCTGACAGGTAAGCTTTTATCATGCCAGCTTCACCGCCGTAACCTTAACGAGATTGCTCGTGCCGAGAGCGGAGGCCGCAGCGAGGACACTGACGACGGGGTCAGCGCCGGAGCAGCATTTGCCAAAATAATAGACGCCGACAGTTGTCAGAGAGACGAGATCGCCTGCGGCGGGGGCCGTGACGGTGCGGACGGAGTCGGCAAGCTTCACGCCGTTGAGCGCCAGCGCGAGGGAGACGGTTCCCGCGGCGGTGACGGCGGCGTTGAGCTCCGCGGCGATCAGATAGAGGCCGGGCGCGTTGACGGTCAGGCCAGCGCCGTTGACGGAGAGGGCGACGCCGGTGTCTGTGGTGACGCTGCCGGCAAGCGTCAGCGGTGTGGGCGCGGCCGTGATGGCCTGCTCAACGGAATTAAACGCCTGCAAGGCAGACTTGTAATGACAGTTTTTGAGATTGGATTTCAAAATAAAAAAACTCCTTTCGTAAAGTAAAGCCCTCCGGCAAGCGCCGGAGGGCTTGCGCTGTTAATAGCGATTTTTGGGATCAGTTGACGTACCCGCCGCAGCCGAAATCGGGCTGGACGCGGTAGCCGTAGGGGCTTGTGCGGGGGATCCCGCACAGAGCTCGGTCAAGCTCCAGCGTCCGGATGCGGTCGTTCAGCGCCGCCTCACGGTCCGCCGACAGGCGGTCGAGGACCTTCTGCACCTGGGAGCCGACATTGCTGTTGATCTCCGCAGCGAAGCGACTCATGTCGAAGCGCACGCTGTCGATGTTGCGGTTGGTCTCGCAGCAGCAGGACTTCATGTCCGAGAAGCCGCGCTCGATCATCATGCCGTTGTCGCGGATCTCTCCGAGGTTGTTGTACGCCGTGTCTTTCACTGCGTTGGTGATGGCGTTCTGGCCGGACTTGAGCGTGTCGAGATCTACCGCGCGCTGAATGTCGGCCTGCGTAGCATAGGCCTCGCCGACGCGGGAATTGTTTCCGAAACCGCCGAAGCCGCCGGAGAACAGGCCGAGAAGGATGAGCAGCGCGAAAATCCAGATTCCGCCGAAGCCGCCGTTGCCGTTGTCGTTAAACATCCGATTTCCTCCTTTCCAAAAAGTCTATGCAAAGCTCCCGGAAGGGGGCATTACATGCCAAAGAGGCCGAAAATGTCGGAGACGTCAACGCCGACTTTCTTCGCGAGGTGCGCGCAGAGGCTTTTGACGTCGGCGGGGCCGTTGTAATCAGAAAACGCAGGAGACTGCATCGCCATGTCGACGGCGGCAGAGGTCGGGTCGGGCGAATTTTTGAGCGCCTTGAAGCGCTTTGCCGCATCGTTGAGCACGCTCATCGGGAGGCGGAAGCCGGACGAGGCCGGCTGTTTTGAGGGATTGAAAAAGGGATTCATGTCAATCTCCTTTCTGATCGGCGGCGATGGTCATCTCTCCGCCGCTGCGGTTTTGCAGAATGGCGGCGAGCTGCGTCATCATCTTCTCGATGTCGGACTTGGTGACAAATTCCTCCGGCTTGGGTGGCCGGGGCAGTTCCGTCTGCTCCATTTTGCAGACGACAAGATCGACGCCCATGGGCTTGCCGGTTTTGCAGGCGATAAGGCTGTCTGACATGGCCATTATCCATGCGCGCTCCCCATTGAGCAGGGGGAAACGCTCAATGTCGGCGGAGCTGGGGACGAAATAGATTTTTTCCCAGTTCTGGCGCAGGGGGTCGGAAATTCCGGACGGTTCAAACATTCTGCCGCCTCCTTTCTTGCTCCTATTATCTCAAAAAAATGCCGGGAAAAGCCGACAATAAGCCGACATTTTCCCGACAATTTTTTTTATTTTTTTTGATTTTCCCTCTTGACATTGTAGCTACAATGTGCTAAGATGTAGTCACAGTTGAGAGGGGGACACCCCCGGAAAAGGAGATTAAAAAAATGAAAGAAATTAAAATGGTGAAAAACCTCAATGATGCCGAAATCGATTACGCGTATGCCGTCGAGGCCATGGACGACGATCTCCGCGAAGAGCTCGCCGCGACGTATGCCTACGATACGGAGCAAGCATTTTTCACAGCTTACGAAAAGGCGCACGCCGAAAAGTACGGCGAGGAGTGGGAGTTCAGCAAGGCCAACCCGTGCACCTGAGGAGGAAGACGATGCCTAAGACAGACCTCGTCCGCCTGCGCATCTCGCCGGAGCTTAAAGAGCAGCTCCGGCAGGCGGCGGAGAAAGATAACCGCACCATTTCAAATTATGTTGAGTGCCTCATTCTTGAGGCGTTGGGCGGCGATAAGCGCCCGGAAAGGAGTAAAAATGAAACGAATCATAGCTGACTGTTTTAATCTCGGCGGCGAACGCCTGTACGACGGAGAACAGATTCTCCGCCCCGTCGAGGAGCGCGGGAATTATACCCTGCTTGACAACGGTGTGTGGATCGTAAACCCCGGCGATGGCGCGTATTGCAACGACGAGGACGAGTTTGACCACTACGCCGCCGTCTACGACTACGACGAGGACAACGACGACGGCGACCTTGTCGGCTTCGTCCGCCTCTGATCCCCGCCTCAAATGACCGGCGCAAGGCCGGTCATTTTTTTTCTTATCGGTCAGCAAAAAAAGCAGGTTTTTTTCCCTGTTTTTTTTTAGCTTTTTTGATAAAAACTCTTGACATAGGGACTACACTATGATATAATTAAATCATCCTGAAGGGGGAAAAACCCAAGGGAAATCTTAGAAAGGAGAAAAAAAGACATGAGCCGGAAGCAAAGAAAAAGCGGCAGCAAGTCCGACGCGACTGAAAAAGCCGGACTTGCCACCGCGATAATCAGTCTCCTGACCGCAATTGTTGCGCTGGTCAAAGAGCTGATATCCTGAGCGCGAGGGGGTGCAAACCCCCTTGCACAAACAGAATAACATGCTTTCGGCTCATTGTCAACAAGATTATGAAGAGCTTGGTGATCGTCCTTGCCGTGCTGACTATCATTTCTGCGGTGACCACAATCGTCTTGTACGTCAAAAAATGAGCGAGAAAAAACAGACCCCGCAGGAGCGCTGGCAGGCTCAAAACATGGTGAAATTTACGCTCAAGGTCGCAAAAAAAACCGAGGCGGATATTCTCGAACAGCTGGAGAAGCAGGAAAACAAATCCGGCTACATCAAAAGCCTCATACGCAAGGACATCGAAAAACAGAAGCAGCAGGGTTGACCCCCTGCTGCTTCTGTCGCTGCTATAAAATCGCCGCTATTTTGTCTTTTATGGCGCGTATGCGCCGTTCGAGCGTTCGGCGGTCATAATACCCACCGGTGCGCTCCTGCATCTCCAGCGCGGTTTTAGTGGCGGAAAAGCCGCGGGAGAGCAGGTCCAGGATCTCCAGCTCCTCGTCGGTAAAGCCGCAGGCGGCTTCAAACTCAGCCCGGAGCGCCGCCGGGAAAATCAGCTTGACCTTCTTCCCCGGCGTCAGAAGATCCGTTTTTAGTTCCGTGCGGTCGGCAGTCCTCTCGCCTCCCCTCTAAATAGGATTCAAGCACCACCGCGGCGGTCAGGCCGGCGCGGTCGATGCCGTTAAATTCGCATAATTTGTCAATGACATCCATGGTTTCAACTCGCATGAGGTTTATTCTCAAGATGTGCCCGATTCGGGCACATCTTTTTGCCGTTTGGGGCGAGGATTTTAATCGCTCTTTCCCAACTGCTTGACGATCTGGTTCGCGCCGGTAGCGGCAAGGCCGGACACGATGCCGACGGCAACGGCGGTTATGTAGTCCGTCGCCGGAAAGTCCGGCATGACGATCATTCCCGCGACGCCGAGCACACCGCCGCAGACCCCGCAGACGACGGGGATCCACTTATTATCAAAGCCGGTCGCCTTGAAGATCTCTCCGATGAGATAGGTGATGACGGTTATCGCCGCCACTCCTGCAATGCCTGTGATTTCCATTTTGTTCTCCTTTCGGTGCCCGATTCGGGCTCATTTTTTATTTGGGGTTATGAAAAGCCTCAAGGTCGGCTACGCGGTGGTTGACGACCTTGATCTGCTCCTCGATCACCGGCACTCGCCGGGCGAAATTGTTGTGCTCTCGGACTTCCCGCGTCAGCTCGTCGAGGCGCGTCTCGGTGATGGCCTGAGTCCGGCTGTTGCTGATGATGACGCCGACAAGCGTCAGACCGCTGCTTATCAGGGCGGTCACGATGTTTTCAAACATTTTAAATCTCCTTCTGCATGGTGTCGTCTGGGGGTGCTCTGTCGTTTTCAGATCATACGACATCACCTCCCAGCAGCCGCCTCCACGTCTTTTCCCCGCAGATGCCGTCTGCGTCAAGCCCCGTCTTGTTCTGGTAGTCGATGAGGCAAGCCCTCAGCCCGTCCCACAGCACGTCATAGCCGAGACTTTCAAGCAGCGCTTTGAGGTATGCCGCCTCCGGCGTTCTGTCCCCGGAGCGCACCGTGCCGGGCATCAACGCGGCGCTTTCTCCTGCCGCACCTGAAAGGGAGCTGTCAGCGCCGGAGGGGTCTTCACCGCCGTCTCCCGCCGCTGTCGCGTCAAGCTGACTGCCGTACTGCATGTAGAGCGCGTTGCCCGCGTTCGCCCTGTCGGCAATGTTGTTGACGGCAGGGCGCTCATACTCTTTGCATATCCGCGCCGCCGCGTCGTACAGATCCTGCGCCGTCTTGAGATATTCCCACAACTCGCGGTACTCCGTTTTAAGCTCCGCAAGGCAGAAATTGACCTGCATTGTCTCGTCTCCAACGGTTGCCCCCATGCTTTTTGCATACGCCAGAAGACGCTGCTTGCGCGTGAAGTATGTCCACTGACACAGCCCGTAGCCGACTGCATCATGCGCAAAGTCGATAGCGCCGCAGTCAGCCGCCGCCGTATATTCCGCATCCGTCAGCGTGGTCATGCCGCGCTGCGCGATGTTTGCCGTCATGTTGCTCTCGCACATCATGTTGCCGCCCATGGCGCACGCCGCGATCGGCGTCATGCCGCCGCGAACGAGGGTTGATAAAATAGATAATTGGCTCATGTTGTCTCCTCCCCGCTCTGCCCGATCGCGTAGCGCTCAAAGAGCGCCCTGACCTCCGGCGATTTAAGCAGCTTTTTCTGCTGACCCTGATTGAGTTCGTCAAAAACCGTTTGCAACGCTATCTTTGTTTCTGCCGCCACCGTTTCGGCGGCAAGCGTCCATCTGCCCTTGTCACTCATTAACCGACACCCCCCATAACGTTCAGCGCACTTTGCATATCGGCAATTTCCGCTGCGCTTTCGCTCTGCGCCTGTTCATACGCCGCCTGTGCGGCGGCAAGGATGTTGTAATCCTTCCACGGGCTTATCATTTCGCCTGCGAACACCGCACCGTCTGCGCGCGTCCACGTCTCTCCGGCAGGGACGTAACGATAGCCCTCAACAAATGCGCTGCATTTGCCGTCAAGGGCGGGGACGTCGAAGGCGCGAAGACCGTCGGAATCAGCCGTATGGCATTTAAAATCTGCGTCTATGTAAATCGTCATGCTATTGCCTCCCTTATTCAAGCCAGATCATGTCGCAGTAAAACTCGCCTGTACCCTCCATACCGATATAATAGCTGTCGTTGCAGTTGGTAATATCAACCGAAACGTCTGTGTAGTCTGTTGTTGACCCGGTAAGCACGGTGCAGATGTCAGGATATGTTTTGTTGTACGCACCGAGCGAATACTCCTTGCTGGACGCACCAAACTTTTTTGGATAATTCGCGGAGTGGGCGATGTTCTTGACGCGGAAATGCAGTGTGTCGTATTTTTCAAAGCTCGTAGCCGGGGTGAGCCGCCAAGGGACGTTGTTTGTTCCACTCGGGTTATTAAGCTGAATGATACCGTTTGTCAGCACCACCACGGCGCTCTGTCCGCTTCTGTTGACAAGCGTGTAACCATCCGCCAGAGCTCCGTCCTTTAGGATGTAAAGCGAAAACGACAGCTCCGCGGCTTCCGCCTGACCGGCGGCGGTGATGCTGACGCTCTCGGATTTTGTGTCAGTCCCGTTGCTTATGGTTGCAGTCCACGTACCGGCGGCAGGTACTTCAAAGACAAACTGTCCCCGCGCAATTCCTGCTTCGTCTGCCTCCAAAACCGTCCCGCCATTTGAGCACGTACAGCTTGTAGCTGTAGTCGGGAAGTTTGCAACGATGTACCCAAAGGCAGAGGAAGTGGAGATGTTGTTTACGGCGGAGACGAAGCCTGCGGGAAAGCTCAGGG
>OIYS01001238.1_pt1 | contig 13589 bp, 11 predicted proteins | sample 1588271 | NCBI WGS metagenome assembly OIYS01 (sample SAMN03283286) | human gut metagenome | biome: human-associated habitat; material: feces | host: Homo sapiens | place: Peru | collected 2012
AAATCTGATACCACTTGATTTCGTTAGGCTCCAGGTGCAGGTCAAACCCGCTGCCGTCGCCCACATACACGGTAGTATCTTGCGGCTCATAGGTGTTGTTGACCACGCAGTATTTGCCGTTCTTTACATAAGCGTGGACCTCCACATTGTAGTTGGTGGAGAACCACTTGTGCAGCTCCGCCTCCGCAGAAGCCGCCCACAGCACTGCACGGTACAGCATATCCGGCGGCAGGTTGGACGTTCCTGCCGCCAACGTATATTCCGCATAACACAGCGCATGCTGTACACCACGTTCATCGAATGCTGCGCATTTGCAGCCCGTGCCGCCGATATCGACTCCAAGACAGATCATGCACAGCCCTCAGTCGATGTCGACCCACTCGTAGCCGAGGTAGGTCGTGAAGGCTTCCTTGAGGATGTCCTTGTAATGGCCCTCGCAGATGGCGGTGTGGTGCTTGAAGCCGCCCTTGGCGAGCGTGATGCACTTATCCTGCAGGTGCGGGATCTCTGCGACGCCGCCGCAGCCGAAGTAGCCGTCCTCGATGGGATCGTCGGTGAACTTGGCCTCGGACGCGTAAATGACGATCTTGCCGTCCTTCGTCTGGCAGTTGGAGATGGTGATGGGCATGGGCTTGATGCGGCCCTCGTTGCAGCCCCAGCCGGAGCCCGGATCGTTCTTGGCGAACATCTTGTGCTCCGTCACCGTGCCCTTGCCCGTCATCAGGCTTTGGGCCACGGGCCCGCAATGGAACAGGATCACCTTATTTTCATCCTCGCCGTAGTTATTGTTCCAATCCAGCACGGCGGTGGGCGCTTCGCTGGCCAGGGCCATGGCCCGCATGCACAGGGCGGAGCAAAGGTCGATCTCGCAGGAGGCGGGAATGCCGCGGTCGTTCAGCTCGGAGAGCAGCACGCACGGGCAGATGCGCAGATACGTCTCCATCTCGTTCCAGCAGCGCAGCGCCAGTGCGTCGAGGTGGTATTCTTCAATGTACTCGTCGAGCACGACGGAGACCTTCGCCAGCGTCAGGGCGTTGGAGGCCGGGACCTTGGAGAAGTCGGTGTAGTTCTTCAGATGCTCGAGCTTGGCCAGCACGACCGCGTCGTCGTCGGCCTTGGCGCGAACCTTTTCAAAGACCTCAGACAGGTCGAAGGACTCGACGTTGATGCCGTTTTTCTGCATGGCGACCTCGTCGAAGCGGACGGTCTTGAACGCGGTGGTGCGCGCGCCGATGCAGCCGAGGTTGAAGCGCTTCATGCCGTTCACGACGCGGCAGATGGCGGCGAAGTCGCGCAGGTTCTCCTGGAACTTGGCGCTCAGCGGATGCACGACATGGGGCTTGAGGACCGTGAACGGGACGTTGTACTGACAGAACACATCCGTGACAGAGAACTTGCCGCAGTAGGCGTCGCGGCGGTGGGCAAAGTCCATCTTGCCGATCTCGTCGGGATAGGCCTGCATGAGAATGGGCACGCCCGCGTCCTGCAGCGCGGTGATCGCGCCGTTTTCGTCGGCGAAAATGGGCATGGAGAAAATCACGCCGTCATATTCGTCCCGATGCTCCTTCAGCCACGCTGCGTAGTCGTCGCGGGTCAGCATGTACAGGAAGTTCTTGCCGACGATCTCGGAGTCGATGTCCATGTACAGACCATGCTCGCCCTCGGCGACGAAGTCCCAGCAGTTGTCATAAGTCTTGCTGCCGGTGTTGTTGTACATGAAGACCTTGTTCAGGGTCTGCAGAGCCAGGAAACCCTTGTACTCTTCGGCAGTGGTGCCGTTGGCTTCGGCCCAGTCCTTGGGGATGAAGGTGTCCAGAACACCGGTCTGAACCATCTTGCTCTCGATCTGGTTGCCGTCCTGAATCAGGGTCATGGCGAAGGTGCCGGTGCCCTTCAGGGAGTCAGCGGTGAGCTGATCGAAGATCTTGTTGTTCTTGGGCTGCTGCCACTCGAAATCCATGTTGTAGCTGGGGTCGATGGTCTGTAAGTAGGCGATGAACAGAGGCAGGGCGCTCTTGCCGCGGCTGGAGTTGCCCACGCCGTAGAACATCTTGCCGTTGGACTCCTCGATGGCCTTTTTGCCCAACTCCTCGAGGGTCATGGTCTGAGCTTCCTTGATGATTTTCTGGGTTTCCGTCAGATTCTCCTCGACGGGGGGTTCCGTAGCGGCGGGAGCGGCCTCGGCGGAAGCAGCGGGGGCTTCCGTGGGAGCGGGGGCCTTCTGTCCGCAGGCGGCCAGGCCCAGCGCCATGCACAGAACCAGAAGCATTGCGACGATACGTTTCATTTCAGTTCCTCCTCAAAAGATTTATTCGGCGGCAGGTCTTGTTCCCTGCTGTGCTTATAGTCTAATGGCAAAACAAATAAAAATAAACCGGTCAAAACTGATATTTTTTGCATATTTCTGATTTCTGTGTAAAATATGATGAAATCGCAAGACCTGTGTGCTATAATTTAGTCACTTCATTCAAAGCATAGCGGAGATATGCCTATGAAAAAACAAATTCTGATTCTGACCCTGCTCCTTCCCCTGCTGGCAGGCTGCACCGCAAAGCAGCCGGAGCCGCTTCCCTGTACCCCCGGAGAGGCTCAGCGGCTGGTGGTCTACACCTCCCATAAAGAGGAGGTCTACACTCCCATTATCCGGGAATTTGAGGAGCGCACAGGCATCTGGGTGGACGTGGTCAGTGGCGGCACCAATGAGCTGCTCCAGCGCATCCAGCAGGAAGCGGACGCGCCAAAGGCGGACGTGATGTTCGGCGGCGGTGTGGAGAGCCTCGAGTCCTATCAGGACTGCTTCAGCCCCTATATCTGTCGGGAGGCCGCCGGTATCTCCGAGCAGTTTCAGGCGGAGTCCGGCTGCTGGACGCCTTTTTCCGCCCTGCCCGTGGTGCTGGTGTACAATACCAAACTGGTGGCCCCGGAGTCCTTAACGAGCTGGAAGGATCTGGAATCCCCGGCTTTTCGGGGAAAAATCGCCTTTGCCGACCCCCAGGTATCCGGTTCCTCCTATACGGCGCTGGTGACCCGGCTTCAGACGGGCTGTGGGATGGAGGATAGCCTGACTCGGCTGTGCACTGCGCTGGATGGAAAGCAGCTGGACAGCTCCGGCGCGGTGCTGACCGCAGTCGCTGACGGAAGCGCCTTGGTTGGCATCACGCTGGAGGAGACTGCCCTCCAACATATCGCCGCCGGGGAGGACATCGCTTTGGTCTACCCGTCCGACGGCACTTCCTGTGTCCCCGACGGCAGTGCGCTGGTGAAGGGCGCGCCCCACGGGGACAACGCCAGACTGTTTCTGGATTTCACCGTCAGCACCGATGTACAGTCCATGGTGGGTCAGCGGTTCTGCCGCCGGACGGTCCGGGCGGACATTCCCGCGGACCCCTCCCTGCCGCCGCTGTCCACCCTGAACATGGTGTCCTACGATGTGGAATGGGCCAGCCAGAACCGGGACCGGCTGCTGTCGGAATGGTCCTTCCTGCTTGGGGAGGTGGCGTCATGACCCGACCTCAGAGCCGTTCCTTCCGAAACCGGCTGCTGCTATCCTTCCTGATCGCCTCTCTGGCACCCATGATCATCTGCTCCACCATGCTGTCCCAAATTTCCCGGATTCAGATGACGAAGCAGCTGGACACCGACGCCCAGACCCAGACCGCCCACCTGATGACCGCCCTGGATCGGATCAGCGACGCCCTGCCGGGAGCAGCCCGAGCGTTGGAAGAAAGCCGCCTGCTGCCCCGGGCTTTTACCAGCCGGGAGGACACCCAAATCAATACCGCCCTGTTCCTGGCCACTGAGGGCAGCCGGGATCTGGCGGATTACTCTTTGTATGATCTGCGGGGCAGTCTGCGCTATTCCACCGGCAGCGTTACAGCAGGCACCACCCTTTCCACCCGGTGGGGCGTCCTGTTCGCGGCGAAAAATGCCGGCGGGCAGGCGGTGTATCAGGCGCCCATGGACGGCGGCAAAACCCTGCTGCAGGGCGCGGCGCTTCTGAAAAATCCTCAGGGAGAACCGCTGGGCTATCTGGTGATGGAACTGTCCGAGGAGAATTTTCAAAAGCTCTTCGCCGGCAAATACGGCAGTTCCAACGAGGTTCTGATTCTAAATCGGTACTGGCACCCGGTCTACGCCAGCCAGAGCGGCATGAAGGAGGAGCTGGCGGATTCCCTGCGTGGCCAACTGCTGCGGAACGGCAATCCCGGCGCGGAGACGGAGGAATACCGCCTGCTAATTCAGGAGCATCCGCCCACCGGCCTGTATCTGGTACTGCGTCAGCCCCAGATGTTTACTCAGAGCACCATGAAGCTGCTCCACGCCGCCAGCTTTTTCTGTGTTCTGATGGGCATTGTGATTTCCGCGGTGCTCTGCCTGCCTCTGAGCCGCCGGATCTCCCAGCCCATCGGGCGGCTGCTGAAAGCCTTCTCCCGGCTGGAGCAGGACGATCTGGACGTCCACGTCTCCCGGGACGGAGAGGATGAGCTGGGCCAGCTGGCATCAGGCTTTAATCACATGGTTCTGGCCCTGAAGGCCAACCGGCAGGAGCTGGTGGAAAATCAACGGGAGCTGAATCAGGCCCAGGTACGGATGCTGCAGGCTCAGCTGAATCCCCATTTCCTGTGCAACACGCTGGACACCATGAAGTGGATCAGCAAAATCAACCATGTGCCGCAGGTGGCGCTGATGTCCACGAATCTGGCGGATATTCTGCGGTTTTGTATCTCTGCCGAGGAATTTGTGCCTCTGCGCCGGGAGGTGGAGGTGCTGAACCGGTATGTGGAAATACAAAAAATCCGGCTGTCCGACCAGTTCAGCTTTCTGGTCAGCCTGCCGGAGAAGCTGGAAACTTGCATGGTTCCCAAAATGATTTTGCAGCCCATTGTGGAGAACGCCATTCTCCACGGCCTGGAAGGGATTTCCGACAGCGTCATCCGGGTGGAGGCGGCTCAGGAGGGGGAAGACCTGCTCATTACCGTCACGGACAACGGTCACGGCCTGCCGCCGGATATGATCGGCCATCCTTACCGCCGGGAGTCCGCGCCCAGCGGACACCATCTGGGACTATTCAACGTGGACACCATTCTGAAAAAGCACTACGGGGAGCGCTACGGCCTGTATCTGGACAACAACCCCGCCGGCAGCGGCGCGAGAGTCCGGGCGCGGCTGCCCCTGCGCCGAAGGGAGGAAGAAGAATGCTGAAAGTACTCATCGTGGAGGACGAAGAACTCATCCGCAAGGGCATCGCGCTGACCGTGGACTGGGCGACGCTGGACTGCGTGGTGGTGGGCGAAGCCGCCAACGGCGCGGAGGGGTTGGAGAAGGCAGAAAAATGCGACCCGGACCTCATCATCACCGACCTGAAAATGCCCCAGATGGACGGCATCGAAATGCTGGAACGGCTCCGACAGGCAGGAAAAACCACTCATGTCATCATCTTGACCGCCTACGACAGCTTTTCCTACGTTCAGACCGCCCTGCGTCTGGAAGCGGTGGACTATCTGCTCAAGCCCTTCCATGACGGTGATCTGGAAAAGGCGGTGCAGCGGGTGCAGGCAAAGCTGGCACCGAAGCAGACAGTGCTGCCGGAGCCGAAAACCGGCAGCGGCAACCGCTATGTCTCCGAAGCAATCCAGTACATCAAGAACCACTATAAGGAGCCGGATATCAGCGTCAGCTCCGTGGCCCAGAGCCTGAACATCAGCGAGGGTCACCTGAGCCACACCTTCAGGAAGGAAACCGGCAGCACGCTTCTGGGATATCTGACCCGCTACCGCATCCACAAGGCGGCGGAGCTGCTGAAGGACTGCCGGGTGAAGGTCTACGAGGTGGCGGAACAGGTGGGCTACCGGGACATTGGCTATTTTTCCAACACCTTCAAGAAAATCACCGGGAAAACACCCTCGGAGTATCAGGACAGTCTTTCATTTCGTTTTTAGGAGGAAACGCCATGTACTGCATTCTGGTTGCCGGTATGCCCGCCAGCGGCAAGAGCACCATCGCCGTCAGGATTTCGGAGTCTCTGGGAATTCCAATGCTGTCCAAGGACTCCATCAAGGAGGTGCTGTTTGACGATCTGGGCTTTCACAGCCGGGCAGAAAAGGTTCAGCTGGGCACAGCGGCCATGCACATTCTGTACTACGCCGCGGCCCAGCTGATGAAAGTGGGAAAACCGTTTGTTCTGGAAAATAATTTTGAGGACGCTTCCATTCCCGGGATTATGGCACTGCTGGAAACCCATCACTATACCGCCGTGACGGTTCGCCTCACCGGTGACCCGGAGGTCATCTACCGGCGGTTTGCCGCCCGGGATCTGTCCGACACCCGGCACCGGGGCCATGTGGTCAACGACTGCTACCCGGAGCCGCCGGGAGCCCCCCTAGAAAACCCCACAAGAAAAAGCTATGAGCAGTTTCTGGACGATATCGCGGCCCGGGGATATACCCGCTTTCAGGCCAACGGCCCGGTGCTGGAGGTGGATGTGACGGATCTGAGCGAACTGGACTTCCCACGGCTGATGGGTTCTCTCACCGGTTTTGTACAGAGGGCAGTTCCTGGATATCCTCTGCGACTGCCCACACGAAATGCACAATCTCACCGGAAATGATTTCCTGTCCGGGATTGTCAGGGATTTGAAGATGGAGCACAAAGAGCTCTTGTACTTCCTGTCTCTCCAGATAAAGCTGTACCAGCATACCTGGTAAGACGGTTAAAGTGGTTTACTAGATTTTAGTATTATATAAAGGCAAGGGCTTTTTTCAGCGTCGGGTGCTGCTGACGTGATTTTGTACTCCCAAATGCCGCTGCTGCCATGCGAAAACGCTTTCCTATATTTTCGTTGACCAATTTTTGTGAAGTCTATATAATGAAAGCGGCAAAGGGAGAAATCCATTTGTAAGATAATTATGAAGGAGCAGAGAATTATGAAGAAGATCATTGCGCTGCTGATGGCAGTATTGATGACCGCTGGTATGCTGGCGGCTTGTTCCAGCACTCCGGCTGAGGGCGCTTCTCCCACTGTGGAGAATACAAAGGCGCAGGCCGAAACCGCCGTGGTGAGCGGCGAAAAGGAAAAGGTCACCCTGAAGGTCTGGGCGGATCAGGGCGAGCTGGAGCTGACCGAAAAGCTGTGCAGCGGGTTTGCCGCCGAGCATCCTGAGAAGGAATACACCTTTGAATACGGCGCCGTGGGAGCTGTGGACGGCAAGGCCCGTTATCTGGAAGACCCCGCCGCTGCCGCTGACGTGTTCCTGTTTGCGGACGACCAGCTGGTGGATCTGGTCAAGGCCGACGCCCTGTACGAAGTGACCCGGAATACCGACGCCATCATTGCCGCCAACACCCCCGGTTCCATCAACGCGGCGACCTATGACGGAACCCTGTACGGCTATCCCATGACCTCCGACAACGGCTACTTCCTGTACTACGACAAGTCCGTGTTCACCGAGGACGACCTGAAGACCCTGGACGGCATTCTGGCCGCTGCCAACGCCGCCGGCAAGAAGGTACATATGGACGTCTCCAACGGCTGGTATCTGGCCTCCTTCTTCCTGGGCAACGGCTGCACGCTGACCATCGAGGACGGCAAGCAGGTCATCGACTTCAACAACGCCAACGGCCTTGCCGCCGCGGAAGCGATCCGGGCGTTCTGCAATGACCCCGCATTCGTGACCGGTGATGACTCCGTTCTGGCGGGCGGCATCGGCGACGCCATCGCCTGCGGCGTGTCCGGCACATGGGTCGCCTCCGCGATTCAGGAAAAGCTGGGCAACAACTACGGCTGCTGCAAGCTGCCTACCTTCACCTGTGACGGCAAGCAGGTTCAGATGGGCTCTTTCCTTGGCTGCAAGATCTACGGCGTCAACTCCCAGACCGCCTATCCCGTGGACTCCATGGAGCTGGCGGAGTATCTGACCAGCGAGAAAGCCCAGATCGAGCGCTACAACGTGCTGAACTACGGCCCCTCCAACGTCAATGCGCTGGCCGACGACACCATCGCCTCCAATCTGGCGCTTCAGGCTCTGAACGCACAGAGCGAGTTCGCCGTTTCCCAGATGGTTCTGGGCGGCTTCTGGACGCCCGCCGAAGCCTTCGGCGCGGAGCTGGAAGCCCATTCCACCGGCGATCTGCAGACCATGCTGGATCAGCTCGTGGAGCAGGCGCTGGCAGGATAAGTTCATTTGATTCCGAAAAGGGGCTGTAAAAAAGCCCCTTTTCGCCATCCCATGCTCACGGAGGGATATCCATGCAAGAAAACACAAAACGGAATATACTTCTTTGCGCCGCCGCGAAGGGCAGCTTCTGGACACGGCTGTCGTTTTTTATCATGGGAACCGGCTGCATCCGCTATAAGCAGTACGTTCGCGGGCTGATCTATCTTTTGACCCAGATCGGGTTTCTCTGCTTTCTTAAGAATTTTGCCCTGCAATATCTGAGTAAGTTCTCTACGCTGGGCACGGAGACCCAGCGGAAGGTCTGGAACGAGGACTTACAGATCTACCAGAGATTCCCCGGCGACAACTCCATGCTGATTCTTCTCTACAGCGTGCTGTCGCTGGCGGTGATTGCGGTGTTCCTGTACATCTGGTACGCGAACATCCGGGATTCGTGGCATGCGCAGGAGAATCTGCGGGAGGGGCGGAAAATCGCGAGCTTCCGGGACGATCTTCACAGCCTGACGAATGAGCGCTTTCATATAACCTTGCTCTCCATGCCCATGCTGACGCTGGTGCTGTTTACGCTGCTGCCCATCATTTTCATGATCCTCATTGCGTTTACCAACTTCGACGCGGATCACCAGCCCCCCGGAAATCTGTTTACATGGGTTGGTATGACCAACGTGACGGATATTTTTCTGGGCAATGAGATCAAGACCAACACCTTCTTCGGCCTGCTTGGCTGGACAATCGTCTGGGCGATTCTTGCCACGTTTACGAATTACATCCTCGGTATGCTGCTGGCCGTCGCCATCAACAGCAAGCTGGTGAAGCTCAGACAGGTGTGGCGCACCTGCTTCGTCATTGCCATCGCCATCCCCCAGTTCGTGAGCCTGCTGCTGATCTCCCGGGCGCTGGAGCCTGCGGGAGCGGTGAATGTGCTGCTGCAGGAGCTGGGACTGATCAGCGCGCCGCTGCCCTTCCTGCTGGATCCGACGCTGGCGCGAATTGCAGTCGTTGTGGTGAATATGTGGATCGGCATTCCCTACACCATGATGACCTTTTCCGGGGTACTGATGAACATCCCTGCCGAGCTGTACGAAAGCGCGGAAATGGACGGCGCGGGGCCGGTCAGAAGGTTCATTTCCATCACGCTGCCCTATATGTTCTTCGTGACGGCCCCCGCGACGATCACTACCTTCGTGACGAATTTCAACAACTTCAACGTCATATACCTGCTCACTGCCGGAGGCCCCTTCTCGCTGGACTACTATCAGGCCGGTAAGACCGACCTGCTGGTCACATGGCTGTACAAGCTGACGGTGAACCGGAATGACTACTCTCTGGCATCGACCATCGGCATTTTTATCTTTATGCTGGTGGGCAGCTGCTCCCTGCTGGTGTATAACCGGACAGGCGCCGTGAAGAAGGAGGATCAGTTTCAATGAAAAATATGCGCAGGCGCAAGATTGTTTCCTCGGTGGCGCTGAATGTGGTGATCGCGGTTCTGGCAATGCTCTGGCTGGTGCCGGTCTTCTGGCTGGTCGTGTCTTCCTTCCGAGCGGAGCAGGGGGCGTATACCTCCTACCTCTGGCCGAAAAGCTTCACCTTCGGTAATTACGTCCGACTGTTTACAGACAGGAAGCTGTTTGATTTTCCCCGATGGTTCGGCAACACGATGCTGGTCGCCGGGTGCAGCTGTGCCATCACCACGATTCTGGTGCTGATGGTCGCCTATGTGTACTCCCGGCTTCGTTTCCCCAGCCGGAAATTCCTGATGAATGCGTCTCTGGTTCTGGGAATGTTCCCCGGCTTTATGAGCATCATCGCCATTTACCATTTCATGAAGGCGGTAAGTCTGGATCAGACGCTGCTGGCGCTGATTCTGGTGTATTCCGGCGGCGCGGCACTGAACTACTACATCGCCAAGGGGTACTTTGACACCATTCCCAGATCTCTGGACGAGGCTGCCATCCTGGACGGCGCGACCAACAGTACGATCTTCTGGAAGATCATACTGCCCAACGCCAAGCCGGTGATTGCGACCACGGCCATCAATGCCTTCATTAACCCCATTGTGGACTATATCTTCGTGTCGGTCATCATGAAGGACAATTATAATAACTTTACAGTCGCGAAGGGGCTGTACACCATGGTGGATAAGACGAATATCTACGAATACTACACCGTCTTCTGCGCCGGTGCGGTGATCGTGGCGATCCCTGTGGTGCTGCTCTTTATTCGAATGCAGAAATACTACGTTGCCGGCGTCGTCGGCGGCTCGGTGAAAGGATAATGTATGAATCCCGCAACAATTTACCATAGACCATTGAGCGAATTCGCGTTTGCCACGGACGCTACCCACTATGTTTTCCGCCTGCGAACCGGAAAAGGCGAGGCGCGGAGCTGCCGCTTCTTTTACGCCGACCGCGCCGCCATGGCGCCGGAGCTGGATTTTGCCTGCCTGCCCATGAAAAAAATCCGGGAAGACCGGTATTTTGACTGGTACGAGGTTCGTCTGGAAACAAAGCTTGAGCGTATTGCGTACTGGTTTGAACTGTCGGACGGGGCGGAGACGCTCTGCTATTTTGGCGATTGCTACGAAATGGCCGGAACGCCAACCCGGGCGGATTATTTCCAGCTTCCCTTCAACCATCGCGCTGACCGGCTTTCCGTCCCGGAATGGACGAAGGACGCCGTTGTCTACAACATTTTCCCGGACAGCTTCGCCGACGGATTCCGGACGCTTTCCGGCGGCTCCGATGGGAAAACCGGTTTGGGCGGCACCATCCGGGGCGTTACGGAGAATCTGGATTATATCGCGTCCATGGGGTTCAACTGCATTTATCTGAACCCGATTTTCGCGGCAGAATCTTACCACCGGTACGACACCCTCGATTACTACCAGGTAGACCCACATATGGGAAGCAAAGAGGATGTCCGCGCGCTGGTGGAGAAAGCTCATTCCCTTGGTATCCGGGTTCTGCTGGACGGCGTATTCAACCATATCAGCAGCCGCCATTTCCTGTTTCAGGATGTTCTGCGGAACGGTATGGAGTCAAAATACTATTCCTGTTTCTACCAGCTACCGGCGAAGCCAAAGCTTCCCGCTCCCGGCGAGCTTCCGGAATATACCTGTTTTTCCTACGTTGCCAGTATGCCGAAAACAAACACCGCCGACCCGTATTTAAGGCAGTATTTCTGCGATGTGGGAACTTACTGGATACGGGAGTTTGACATCGACGGCTGGCGGCTGGACGTGGCGAACGAGCTGGACGACGGCTTCCTCCGCGCGTTCCGTACCGCGGTAAAGGCGGCAAAGCCGGATGCCGTCATCGTCGGGGAGGTCTGGGAAAACGCCGCCCATTATCTGAACGGGGATATGATGGATTCCGCGATGAATTACGATTTCCGCCGGTATTGCCGCAGATTTTTCGCGGAGGAAACGGTGGATGCGGAAACCTTTGATACCAATGTTTCCACCCTTTTGCTGCGCTATCGGGAAAACGCCCTGTTTGCCCAGCTGAATCTGCTGGACAGCCATGACGTCAGCCGGTATCTGTCCCTGTGCGGGGAAAATATCGACAAAATGGAGCTGTCCGTGCTGCTGCAAATGACCTTCCCCGGTATGCCCTGCGTGTTTTACGGGGACGAAAAGGGGCTTTGCGGCCTGAGCGAAAGCGAGTACCGCCAGGCGATGGCGTGGGGAAAATCTCACCCGCTGGAGGATATCTACCGCCGCCTGATCTCCCTGCGCAAGGCGCACTCCGCCCTGCGGTACGGCGATTTCGTGACAAATTTCGCGGCGGGGAAAACCTACAGCTACAGCCGGAATTGGGAGAACACAAGGATCACAGTCACCATGAATCTGGGCGGCGCACCCATTCCCGCACCGCAGACAGGCAGGTTGCTCTTGAAAAAAGGCGGCAATCATGACATAATCGGTGCATGGGAGTATGAAGTACGGGAGGAACAGATTCATGGCGGTGACGATTTATGACGTGGCAAAGGAGGCGGGGGTATCCATTGCCACGGTTTCCAAGGCGCTGAACGACAGCTACACCATCCCCGACCAGACCAAGGCGGCGATACGGGAAATCGCGGACCGTCTCGGCTACCGCCCCAACGCGCGGGCCAAGAATTTTGCCCGGCAGGCAAGCGGCACGGTGCTGTTCATCACGGATTTCTACCAGAACATTGCCTTTGAAAATCCCCACATGTTCGAGATCATTTCCGGCATTGCCACGTATCTGGACGGCAAGGACTATTCCCTGACCCTGAAACCGCTGACGAAACAGGCGGCGCCCCTTTACATCCGGGACATCATCCAGCAGCGGCAGGCGGACGCGCTCATTATTCATGCTTTCGTTTTAAGCCCAGAGCTGGCCGCGATCCTTTCCCGGGTGGATTTCCCCTATCTGGTCATCGGAAAGCCGGGATTCCGGTGCAGCATCTGCTGGATCGACGTCAATCATGAGCAGGCGGGGCAGATTGCCGCGAATTATCTGCTGGACAAGGGCTACCGGAGAATGGCCTTTATCACGGGACAGGAAAACGACGCCCTGTCCCAGAGCCGTTTAAGGGGGATCAATCAGGTCATGTCGGAGGAAGAGCTGAGCGTGGAGGTCGTCTGCAACGAGTCGCCCTACACCCTGGACGATGAAGCACTGTACGGTCTGCTGATGCGCCGCCCCCGACCGGAGGTGCTGCTTTGCAGCAATAACCATCTTGCTCTGCACTGCCTGCAATACATCCGCCGGATAGGTCTGAAGGTTCCGCAGGACATCGCGCTGCTCACCTTTGACAACTACCCCTTTTCCATGCTGACAGACCCGGCCATCACGGCTGTGGAGGTGGACATGCACGACATGGGCGTCAACGCCGCCCGGTTTGTTTTACAGCGGATACGAAAGCCCAACTTACAAACCCAATCCTACTGTACATCCCCGTGCATTCTGGAACGGGAATCCACATAATGGCAAAAAGCCTCTGCTTTCACCAAACGAAAGCAGAGGCTTTTCCATAGACAAAACGAGGGAGACGGTGCCTCCCTCGTTGGTTGTATCATACTGAACTCCAATTAAAATCTGTAAAAAAGATTTTAATTGCCTGAAGGGTATGGAGTTCATATGAGACTTGTTTTGTGATTTCTTTCCTTATAAATCACAAAACGGGCAGCGCCGTCAGACAGTGCCTTTCTGATTAAAATCTTGATTTTAATCAGAAAACAGTATTACATTTTCCGGGGCGCACCCATTTGGATGCGCCCCATCTTTTATTTTCGGGAAAAAGACCCGTAATTTTTTACATTTTGCGCAATTTCCTGTTGACATTTTGTGCATTATGGTGGTATAGTATGTCAATAAGTATTCGGCGCACGCACAAAGGTACACCGGATAGAAACAAAAGGAGAGGATTGAACATGAAAAAAAT
>OIYS01001244.1_pt1 | contig 13556 bp, 13 predicted proteins | sample 1588271 | NCBI WGS metagenome assembly OIYS01 (sample SAMN03283286) | human gut metagenome | biome: human-associated habitat; material: feces | host: Homo sapiens | place: Peru | collected 2012
TTTTTTACTGCAACAAGTTCGACAAAACAAGTCAAAAGGTTACAAAGAATAATTATCAGATATACATTTGTATACACATTTTACAATTTGTGATATACACTTTTTTACGCATCTAAATAAAGTAAACTCTAGCTTTAGATAAATTTTTAAGTCTACTAATTTTAATATAACTTTGTGTTGAGGTAAAAACAAGACCATACAATGAACTACATATAGAAATCCAACCAAACATTAAAATTACTTCTTTTAAAACACTTGCAAAACCCGTGTAAGGATAATGAATGCTAACTCTAAAGTTAATAACATAGCTTTTTTATCTTGTTTCTTTTCATATGTATAAAGAAGTTCCTTTACTTGAATACCGAAATTCTTTCTTATTATATCAATCATATCTTGTTTTTCATTATCACTTATTTTTGCATTTGAAATCCGATATAAAAATCTCTTTTTTTATTTAAATTCACTAGTATCTTTGTATTCATATCATAAACCTCTTTTTAAAATACATCCATTTATAAAAATATTTTCTCCATTAATTAATATATTTTCTTTTTCCATACTTATCATATTTGAATATATTAACCACCAAATTTTATCTTCCAATGATGTATTTTCAATTTTTTTAGCCTCTTCATCAATTAAAATCATATCCCCAATAATTATAGGCCCTCTAAAAACAGGAATTTTTTTCATTGATAAATTTTTCATTAATTCATACAAATAAACAAAAGTCTCTCCAAAACCCAAATTAGATTCCAAAGTTATAATTATGTTTTCATTATACTCTTCATAAATCTTTTCTATATATTTTTCTAAATCAAATCTATTTTCTCTATTTAATGTATTTACTACCCACATAACACTACCCTCTATATAAGTATACTATGTTTTATTAATTATTTAAAGCAAATTTTCCAAGTATTTACAAAGAATACTTATTATAGTATAATTTTTTTGTGGTGACATAATGAAAAAAAGTATTAAAAAGAAAAAGAAAAAACAAAATTTTAACATAAAAAAAGTAATAACTAATATAACAAATTTTTTTAAAAAATATTATTATGTTTTATTATTAGCTTTACCATTTATTTTAATAGACTTATTTACAAGATATAAAGTTAAATTCTATGGTTTATTAAAACCAGTTCCAAATCTTTTTTCTATTTTATGGATTACATTATTTATTTGTATATCACTTTATCCTAAAAAAAAGATTGGGAAAATTATTTATAGCATATTTTTTATATTAGCTTTAATAATTTATTTAGTTAATAATGTATATTTTTCTATAACCGGAGTTTTCTTTGACTTTAACATGATTCAACTCGCCGGAGAAGGATCAGAATATTTTCTTGATTCCATAAAAAATTGTGATTTGTCAGTCTATTTATTTTTAATTCCCATTTTTATAACATTTATTTTAGCTTTAAAAGTATATCCTAAAAATGAAAAAAGAAATTACAAAAGGTTTTTATTTCCTTTTATTGTATTTATTATTACTTACTTAATAACACCATTATTTTTAGGAAAAGCAAATGAAGAATTAACATGGAGTACATGGAGAAATCCTAGAAATATTTACAATAGTTTTAATGATAATAATAAAGCTATGAAAGTATCAGGTATTTATGAATATACGGTAAGAAACTTTTATCTAACTTTCTTAAAAAATAAAAATGTTACAAATGAATTGGATATTGAATTTCTAAAAGAAGAATATAACAAGAAAGTTACAAAAAATAAAAACAAATACACAGGAAAATATAAAGATAATAATTTAATAATGATTCAACTTGAAGGATTAGATTCTTGGTTAATCAATAAAAATGACACTCCTACAATTTATAATATGATGAAAAACAGTATTAATTTTACAAATCATTATTCTTATTATAATGGCGGAGGATCAACATTCAATTCCGAATTTGCAGTAAACACAGGATTTATAACTCCCCTTTCTTATACACAAAACGCATATACATTTAATAAAAATTCATTTCCATATAGCCTAGCCCACTTATTTAAAAAAGAAGGTTATACAGTAAATGCCTTTCATATGAACACAAAAGAATATTATTCACGAGGAACAAACTACAAAAACTGGGGTTATGACAATTATTATGGTTTAGTTGATCAAAATACATATAAAGATAATTCTTACTATTTAGACAGAGAATTAATTTTAAATGAAGAATTTAAGGATAAATTATTCTCAAGTGATAAATTCGTAGATTATATTATAACTTACACTAACCACATGCCTTTTAGCACTGAAAAAGGAAATTGCAAAATGCTACTTGATTTAGACAAAGAAACAAATGAAAATGTAAACTTCGATTTAAATGAAGAAGATTGTGCAAGAAGACAAGCAAAAGAAACTGATTACATGGTTGAACTTTTACTTAATGAATTAAAAGAAAGAGATTTAATTGATAAAACAACTATTGTTGTTTTTACAGACCATTACCTATATACTTTATCAGACAAATCTATTTTAGATAAGTATAAAAACACAAGTAACAATTTAATAAATCATACTCCATTCTTTATATGGAATAATAACAAAGATAAAAAAACAATAAAAACAGTTACCTCACAATTAAATATTTTACCAACAGTTCTTAATTTACTTGGAATAAACTATAATCCAAATTATTATATCGGAGAAGATGCTTTAAATAATAATTATCAAAAAATCGTATTCTTTAGTGACTATTCATGGTATGACGGTAATGTATATGTTGATGGAGGCCTAGTAACTAATAATAGATATATCAAACCAGATGTTCTAGAAGAAAAAAACTACTATGTAAATTATTTAATAAAGAAAAATGATTTAACTCTAAAATATAATTATTTTAAAGAAATAGAAAAAGACTCGCAATGAGTCTTTTTCTATGAATTAATTGTCTATAAGTCTTCTCTATCAATCTCTAAAAATATATCATCATTAAAAAATTCTGCTAAAGATATATTTAACCCATCACAAATTCTAACAACTGTGAGTAATTTAGGATTTTTAGAATCACAATTTACTAAATTTTCAACTGTACTCTGTGTTAAACAACTAATCGAAGCTAGTTTATTAACTGATATATTTTTATTTTTACATATATTTAATAGTTTAGTTGAAATAGCTTTATTAATTTTCATATAACCTTTTCTAATTTTTATTTAAATCATCAATAGTAACTTTACTTTCATGAGGTATAGGTTTCCATTCAACTTTCATAAATAATGCCACATATGTTGCATATCTTCCGATAATGTCGAAGGTTGGCCATGTCAATGTATAGAGCATTTTTTTCCAAATTGACATTTTTTTAATATTTTTACGTTCTACAATAAATAAATATATTGCTATCCACATATTTTCAATATACATACCAATTCTAAATAATATCCTTAACCAAATAGATAAACCTATTCCTGCAAATAACGCATTAACCCCAGCATTCATACTCACCTTTATTGTAAAGAAGTATCTTAAAGCTTGTGCTAAATAAGTACCTCCACCAAAAATATTTACATCTAAAACTCCAACATTATAACAATAACATCCATACATAACTACAATAACAATTAACCATCTAGCAATATTAAATACTGAAAATGGTGTAAGTTGCATTAATGTATCATATGAAGCAAATCTATGTCTTATATTTTCAATTATGTTTAATAAAAATCCTTTAAATGATTTAGCTTTTTTCTTTTTATTTACAGAATTTTCACCCCATTTAGTTCTAATGTACCATTTTCCTAAAAATATATTAATAAATAAATAAGGTCCAGATTCCACAAAAGCTTGTAAATGTCCTTTTGCCCATCTTGTTCTTTGTCGTAATGCCACTTTTAAGCTAATTGGTTGTTCATCATAAAACATTGCTTCATTTTGATAAGTTATTTGATATCCTTGAGCAACAGCATCTGCAGTTAATGCTCTATCTTCTGTCAAAGATGTATAATGCCAACCATTTTTAACTATCTCATTTGTAAATAAAAAACCAGTTCCTTGTATATTCGTAGCTAAATGTAAAACACTTCTAGCTCTATGATTATATCTAATTGATCTAATCCAATGCAGTGCATAAGTTGATGCAATCCAATTTTCATCAAAATTCTTTGTATTTCTATATGATGTAATTATTTTTTCTCCAGAATCAAAAGCATCATTCATTTTAGTTACATAATCACTTTTAAGTAAATTATCAGCATCAAAAACAAAATAACCTTCAAAATTCATTCTTCCATAATCTTCTTCGATTCTATCAAACAAAAACTCTAACGCATAACCTTTAGTTCTATGTGCATCATCAAATCTCTCATAACATATAGCACCATGCTTCCTTGCCACTTTAGCAGTAGAATCAGTACAATTATCTGCTACCACAAAAACTGTTAACAAATCTTTCGGATAATCCTGTTTATTGATACTATCAAGTAAGTTTCCAATTACTTTTTCTTCATTTCTAGCAGCAATAACAATACCATATTTATGTTTTTTCTTTGCAGGCTTAAATTTTCTAGTAAAGAAGAAGCCAATAATCCAATACAATGTTTTATAAGCTAGCATCGCACTTAAAACACTACTTATAATATAATAAACATTTTTCCAATCTATATAAGCATCTCCGATAACACTAATAATATTACATAAACTCATAAATAAATACCTCTTTAATTAATAAATAAATTATATCTTACTAATAATTTTTAGTCAATATATCTTATATCTATATCTACATCCCCATTTATTCCATCAACTCTTCCATTACTACAAAGTTGCCAATAAGTATAATCACCAGTATAATTTGTATTTTTAGTATAATGAGCAAGCCAAACCGGATAATCAACACTCATCCATATATTTTCTAAATATGTTTTACTGCTATAAAGCATTGCATCATAACCAGAACTTTTTACAGTATCCATAAACTTTTTAGCCATATTAGTTAACCCAAAGAAACTAAGTTCATATTTATTAAAGCTCCCCCAATTTTCCCAGTCAAAAGCAATTGGTAAATCTACTTTATAATCTTTAATATTTTCAATTATCCATTTAGCATCATTAACAGCTCTATCAACACTATTTGCATATGAATAAAAATATACTCCAACAGGTATACCTACACTATTTGCATTTTCAATATTTTGAATAAATTTACTATCTACAAAATTTTCTCCATTAATACCTGTTGATGATCCCACTCTAATAATTACAAATTCAACTCCAGCATCTTTTAATTTTTTAAAATCAATATCTCCTTGCCATTTTGATATATCTATTCCAATTTCAGTATTATCGTTTTTATAATTTTTTATAATTTCACTAAATTCAGTTACTTCTTTATTACCTTTATTTTCTTTATTATTACTTGGCTCATTAACATTTAATGTAAATTTTTTCTCACTAATATTATTACTACTATCTGTTGCTTTAAAAACCAAATTGTAAGAACCAACCGTATCTAAATCATATTCCCCTTCAATAACACAAACTGGATTTGTATCATAATTATCTCCACACATTATTTTATCAAGTAAATTATCTACACTACCCTTAGTTACATTATAACTTTTACCAAGCCATATCAATGGAGCTTCTTTATCAACCACGTTAATTTCATAACTATATTTTAACTTTATTCCATCATCATTTACATATTGAAAATTAACTTTTTTCTTTCCTAAACTATCTGTATCAATATAATAATCATCAACAATTTTTCCATTAATACTTTCTATAAATGATGAAACTCTCAATGTATCAGCAAAATCAGCATCTAAATTATCTTTTAATTCAACTACAACTACTGCATTTTTTACTTCAATATATTTATATAAAAAATATCCTCCAATACTTAAAATTATTACTCCTAAAACAACACATATAATTATAATTATTTTTTTATTTTTCATTATAATACCCTCCATAACAAGAATAACAACTATTTAAAAATAAATCAAGTTTATTGATACATATTTTACCTTTAAAAAAGGTTTAATTTTATCTTATCTTTATTCCAATATTACATCATTATTAGCATTTATTTAATACAATATAAAACTACATCAACTTTTTTCAATTTTCCTTTCATTATATATATTTCTTAATTAAAATTTTTTTTTACTAATAAATAACATTTTTTGTAAATTTACGTAAAGTCAACAAAAAAAGAAAAACCTAATATTTTTCTTAATTTTATATTACACTTAAATCTACTTATTTTTAATACCCAATTTTTTTCCTTGTATATGATAACAATAAATAAGCTGTAATCTATAAGGAATGAATCTTAATAAAAATATGCCTAACTTAATTCTTAAAGTTGGAACAATAATCATTTTTTTCTTAAACATTTTATCAATTGCATATTCAGCCACATATTTTGGACTTGCTTCTTTAATACTAAATTCACCATTAGCTACTTTATTAAAATTTGTATTAACTGGACCAGGACATAAAGCTGAAACTACAACATTGCTTCCACTTTGTCTTAATTCTTCATTAATTGCCATGGTAAGCCTCAACACATAATTTTTGGTTGCATAATAAGTATTAAGTCGAGGACCAGCCATAAAACCTGCACTTGAAGCAACATTTAAAATAAATCCCTTATCCTTTTCCACAAAATCTTTTAAAAATAGTTTAGTTAAAATATGATATGCTTTTATATTTAAATCAATCATTTCAAGTTCACGTGTTAAATCAGTTTCAGTAAACAAACCAAATAATCCAAAACCAGCATTATTAATAAGGATATCAATATTTTTATCTTTACATAAATCATACAATTTAAAAACTTTTTTTGAATTTTGTAAATCCATTTCTATAATATCAACATTTACTTTTACATTTTCTTTTATTTTTAACATTTCTTCTTTATTTCTAGCCACCAATATTAAATCAATACCTTTATTTGCTAAAACATAAGCTATATTTTTCCCTATTCCACTTGAAGCTCCGGTTATAAGTGCTTTCATTTATACCTCCTTATTTACAAAAGAGTATTAGTTTAATCTAACACTCTATTTCTTTTCTTCCATAACACTTAAAATACTTGGAAGTATTTGTTTCTTTCTTGATACCATTTTAGGTAAAAATAATCCTTCATGAACATTTTTCAAACCAAAAGCATCTTCAATTAAATCACTTGCTTTAGTATTATAAATAACATAAGAACCATTTTTAATAATATCAGTAATAAATATTACTACTACATTATAGTTAGTATCTACCATTTCATCCAAAACATGTACATATTCATCTATATTTTCTTTAATTCTATCAAAATCAAGAGTCATAACTTGTCCAATTCCTAGATTTTTAGAACCAACTACATAATTTTTAAAGTCACTTTTTATTAGATCTTTAACACTCATTCCTTCGATTGATGAAGCTGCTTTTATCATCTCAAGTCCATATTTATCCATATCAACTTTAGCAATGTTTGCTAATTTTACCGCCGCATTTTTATCATCTTCCGTAGTCGTCGGACTTGTAAGCAACAAAGTATCAGATAGTATAGCAGAAAGCATTAAGCCAGCTATATCACTAGGAATATTCACTTTTTCTTGAATAAACATTTCATAAATCATTGTTGATGTACAACCAACAGGTTTACTTCTAAAATTAATCGGCACATTAGTACCTATAGCGCCAAGATTATGATGATCAATTATTTCAAGTATATCAGCTTCTTCAATACCATCTACAGATTGTGCTAAATTATTATGATCAACTAATATAACCTTTTGTTTATCATAATCATTCGGACCAGTAAGTCTTATTAATCCTAAACATTCACCCTTTTTATTTATAACTGGATAATTTGTATGATTAATTTTATGCGTCATCATCTTAAAATCTGTAAAATAATCATCATTATGAACAGTCACCGGATTTTTATTTATATTAATATTTTTTATAAAATTACTCAAAGTTATCTTGGTAGCAATTTGAAAACTATCAAGTTCTGATGCAATAATATTTACTCCATTAGCTTCAGCTTTTTTAATTATTTTCTTTTCTAAATTAATATTTAATGGTAAAATAACCAATTTTACTTTAGACTTAATTGCATAATCAAGAACTTTATACCTATCTCCAACAATCAAAATATCGTCACTGTTTAAAAGAAATGCTTGTTCTAAAGCTTTAAAACTTAAACCTGCAATTAAAGTAGTTCCTTTAATTATATCATCACATTTAACAATTACTTTAGCATTTATAGTTTCAATAATATTATCAAGAGTCGTATAAACCTCTTCTCTATTACCATTAATTAAATATTTAGCTAATTCTTTTAAAGTTACATAACCAGTTAACATTTTTTTATCATCAACTAAAGGTATTGCAGTAATATTTTGTTTTTGCATTAATTTAAAAGCTTCATCAATAGATCTATTTTCATTAATATATGCCTTTTTATCATACTTAACATTTTTAATTCTAACCCTCACATCATTTAAATAACTTGGCACATTAACCTTAAAAAAATCCAAAACAAATTTTGTTTCATTATTAATATTCCCAAGCACTTTTGGTACAGTCTTATCACCTAAAGCATTTTTCAAATAAGATAGTGCAATGCTAGAACAAACAGTATCAGTATCAGGACTTTTATGTCCAAAAATAAATGTAGTCATTTAAATCACCTTCATATATAGAAGAATTTTATCATAAAATTAAATATTTTTAAATACTTTTATTAAATTTTGTAACTTTTTTCGTTGACGAACAAGCATTTGCCTAGTATAATATACTTGAGTTTGAAAAAAATATTATAAGGAGGCCCAAAATGTTTGAACTAGTAAGTAAATATAAACCAAGCGGAGATCAACCAGAAGCTATAAAAGAATTGGTTGAAGGTATAAACGAAGGAAAAAAGGAACAAGTTTTACTCGGAGCCACTGGAACCGGAAAAACATTTACAATTGCAAACGTCATTAAAGAAACAAATAAGCCAACTTTAGTTTTAGCCCACAACAAGACACTTGCAGGACAACTTTATGCAGAATTAAAAGAATTTTTTCCAAATAATCATGTCGAATACTTTGTATCTTATTATGATTATTACCAACCTGAAGCATATGTTCCAAGTAGTGACACATACATTGAAAAGGACTCAAGTATTAATGACGAAATAGATGAACTACGACATGCCGCAACAAGTGCATTAATTAATTACAAAGACGTTATCGTAGTAGCTTCAGTTTCATGTATTTATGGAATCGGGGAAAAAGAAGAATATGAAAAAAATATGTTAATATTAAGCGTCGGAGATAAAATAAGCAGAAATAAAATATTAAATCGTCTAATAGATATGACCTATGAACGTAATGATTTAGATTTTCATCGCGGGACATTCAGAGTTCGAGGTAATAACATTGATATAATTCCAGTTAATGAAAAAGTAAGTGGCATAAGAATAATTCTTGAAGATGATGAAGTTTCAGAAATTTGTGTATTTGATCCACTAACTGGTGTTGTATCCAAAAGTAAAAAATCAATTACCATATCTCCAGCATCACACTTCGTAACAAGTAAAGAGAAGTTAGAAGAGGCTTGTAACAGAATTGAAAAAGAATTAAAAGAACGTCTTCAAGAATTAAAAAATGAAAATAAACTTATCGAAGAACAAAGACTACGTGAAAGAACAAATTATGATTTAGAAATGTTACGAGAAACAGGATTTTGTAATGGCGTAGAAAACTATTCAAGACACCTGGCTTTAAGAGAAGCCGGAGAAACACCATCTTGTTTGATTGATTTCTTTCCTAAAGATTTTTTACTTGTAGTAGATGAATCCCATGTAACCCTACCTCAAGTTCGTGGAATGTATAACGGAGATAGAATGCGTAAACAAACTCTAGTTGATTATGGTTTTAGATTACCTAGTGCCCTAGATAATAGACCATTAAAATTTGATGAATTTGAAGCCAAAATAAATCAAGCAATTTATGTATCAGCAACTCCCGGAGACTATGAACTTGAAAAAACAAATAATAAATATGTTGAACAAATTATTAGACCAACTGGACTTCTTGATCCAATTATTGAAGTTCGTAAAACCGAAGGACAAATTGATGATATAATTAGTGAAATAAATGAAAGAATCAAAAAAAATGAAAGAGTGTTAATTACCACCCTTACAATTAGAATGAGCGAAGAATTAACTAATTATTTAAAAGAAATGAATATAAAGGTAGCATATCTTCATAGTGAAATTAAAACTCTAGAAAGACTAAAGATAATCCATGACTTACGAAGTGGTATATATGATTGTATCGTAGGTATCAACTTACTTCGTGAAGGATTAGACATCCCAGAAGTAAGTTTAATATGTATATTAGATGCAGATAAGCAAGGATTTTTAAGAAGTAACAGAAGTTTAATTCAAACAATCGGACGTGCAGCTAGAAACGAAAATGGCAAAGTAATTATGTATGCTGATTCGTATAGTGATGCAATGAATGAAGCTATTAAAGAAACCAAAAGAAGAAGAAAAATCCAAGAAGAATATAATAAAATTCATGGAATTACACCAAAAACTATTATTAAAGATATTAAAGAAGTGGTAACAAACGAAGTAGCTGACAAAAAGAAAAAAATTAGCAAAAAAGAAAGAGTTGAGATGCTTGAAAAACTTGAAAAAGAAATGCGTGAAGCAGCTGCAGCTATGGATTTTGAAAAAGCTATGGAACTTCGAGATATTTATTTCGAATTAAAAGGTATTTAAAAAGTATTGCGAATTTGCAATACTTTTTAAAATAATACGATTATTTTAGGTATAAATATAATACAACCTACAACCAATGAAACAAGAGCATTTATAAATACAGCACCAGCTGCTATATCTTTGGCATATTTTGCATGAATTCTAATCTCCGGAGATAATAAATTAACCATCTCCTCAAGGGCAGTATTAATTAATTCAGCACCGATTACTAAAGCAAAAAGTATAAAACAGGCTACCCACTCCCATAATGCAATTTTTAATATAAAACCTAAAATAATTACCAATAAAACTGCTAAAGTATGTATTTTTAAATTTCTCTCCGTTTTAAAAGCTTGTCTAACACCAGCAATTGCGTATTTAAAACTACTTATTAAACTATCACTTTTCATTTAATTTCACCTTATTATTATAAATATTTACATAAATTACTAAATATGCAAGTCCAAGTAAGAAACCTCCTACTACATCAGTAAAATAATGAACTCCAACATAAATTCTACTAAAACCAATAACTAAAATTAATAATGATAATAATGTAATTAATAACCACTTTAAATACTTGTTATTAACATTTTTATAAACTAAATAAATTATAATTCCATAAAACGCCATACTTACCATAGAATGTCCAGATGGAAAACTATATCCACTTTCTTCAACTAATCTTAATATATTAGGTCTTGGTCTTCTTACAATATGTTTAAGAAGTTGATTTATTAATGTTACGCCGACTAAATCAAAAGTTACAAACCATCTTATTTTTTTACAGAAAATAAAAATTAAAACTCCTGCAACAACAGTAAAAGCCACTCCACCTAATTCTGTAATTACTTTAAGGATCGGCGTTAAACTATCATTCATTATATTATCTGCAATAAAACTATAAGCATTTGTATCAATTACCAAACTATCATAATTTAAAATTTGATAACAAATAACACTAAATAGTATTAAACACAAAACTACAATAAGAATACTACACTTTTTCATAACTACCCTTCAATATGTTTCTTTTCTAAAACAATTTTTATTCTATCTAAACCAAATATAACTAAACCACCAAGTAAGAAATAAATTATACTAAATGTATCAAAATTCAAAGCATCTTTTGGTACTTCCAATGTAGTTGGTCCCATTACAATTGCATATAAAGAACCAATCATTAAACCAATTATTAAATAAACTGTGGCACTTCTATATTTATCTAGAGCAATTTTAATTAATTTTATTATTAAGGCAATACCAAGTAAAACTCCAATACCAAAGACAAATAGCGCTGGAAAATAAGTAAAATTCATATGTAAAAATTCTTTTATTCCACTGATTATAGGAATATATAAACCAAATATTAAAAGAAGAGTTGATCCGGAAATACCAGGTAATACCATCGCACATATCGCTATTGCACCAGCTAATAATATATACATAGCTAATCCAAAATTCAAATTAGCAATATTAACACTATTTCCACCACTTATTGGATTAAAATACGTTATTAATGATACAATTAAAATACCAATTATAGCAAAAATAATATTTTTATATTTACCTTTAATATTATCCTTTTCTTCTTTCATTATTAAAGGTATAGAAAATACTATAAATCCTAAAAATAATGAACTAACACTATATATATTTGATTCAAATAAACTAGTTAAAACTAAAGTTGCTAAAGACATTCCAACTATCCAACCTGTACCTAATTTAAATAAAAACCACAAAGCGCTTTTTTTCTTTTTGAAATCTCCATAAAAAGCATCATTTAAAGCATTTATAAACTTATCATAAAAGCCTAGAATAAAAGCAATCGTACCACCACTCACACCTGGTACACTATCAGCTAAAGCCATACAAAATCCCCAAAAAGCATTAATTAAATATTTCATTTTATATCACCTTCTAAATTATATCAAATACCTCATTCATATACAATTATTTTTAATCATTTGTAGCATTTCCATCGCCAAAAACAGAAATAGTATTCCCTAAATATTTTGGTTCAGGTTTAAATATAGACTTTACAAAATCTTTATCTCTAGCAAGTATTTCTCTTATTTCAAATTTGACACTACCACTATAATCTCTTAAAGTTGCAGAAACGCCAACAGCATCTAATTTCAACTGTTTAGCTATATACAAGCTTCTATATAAATGAAATTGTTGAGTTACAATAATTATTTTGTTAGCTAAAAATATTTCTTTAGCTCTATAAACACTATCATATGTTGAAAACCCAGCATGATCCATAAAAATATTATTACTATCAATACCTTTATCAAGCAAATAATTTTTCATCACATTTACTTCATCATAATATTTTTTTCCATGATCACCACTTACAATTATTTTTTCAGAATAACCATCTTCATATAATTTATAAGCCATATCAAGTCTATCTTTTAAAACTGGACTGGGTTTTCCATTTCTTAACCCTGCACCTAATACTAAAATAGCATCATAATTTTTATCTAAACTATTTTCATCAACTATTTTATCCTTTACACTATTTTTTACAAATAAGTTTATTCCTAAAACTATAATTATTCCAACAACTGCTAAAATACCTATAATTAACATTATTCTCTTAATAATTTTATTCATATTCATTTTTCAACTATACCATCAATTGGATAATTTGCTTTTAAAAGATTTTTAGCAATATCCATTTTAGCTTCTCTTCTTGCAATATTTCTTCGGTATTTTGAATATTTTTTTCCTCTTCTTCTGGAGTAATATCATATATGAATACATCATCTTTGTTTAATCTTTTCAATTTATCAACACTCTCCTTAACACTAGAGTTATTTATCTCAC
>OIYS01001252.1_pt1 | contig 13501 bp, 14 predicted proteins | sample 1588271 | NCBI WGS metagenome assembly OIYS01 (sample SAMN03283286) | human gut metagenome | biome: human-associated habitat; material: feces | host: Homo sapiens | place: Peru | collected 2012
CATTGATAAATATTATTTCATAATTGAGCAAAAATAATTGTAATAATGTTCTATTTCGGGCGATTGAAATCGCCCCTACATTTCAAATTTGCATACAAACATTTATACAAATTACAATTTATATAAGTCACATTGGTATTCCCTTATACAACATAATTAATTTAATTACCCAATTTATTAAAAGCAATATCAATCCGGCAAATAATATATACATTAATATTTTTACTCATAATTTTGTTTTCTTTTTTAGTAATTTTAGCTATTCCTTCAGTTATTAAGTACAAAAAAATAACTATTATTATATAAATAATTAGCGGGTTATAATATATTGATTTTAAAATATTTCCATTCCATAAGCTATACACTGCTCTTGTGCTTCCGCATCCTAAGCAATAAATTCCGTATTTTTTAAATATTATGCATTCTGGAATCTCTAAAAATCTTTTTAAATAGGAAATATAAATTATAGTTAGTAATAATATTAATATTGTTATAACCAATATTATTTCATATGTGTAATTCTTCTTTTGCATTCTTTTCTCCTTGTGTTTTTTGTTAAATAAAATAGGAGCAGTTTTTTTCTTTTCTGCCCCTATTTTTGTTATTTGTTTTTTATTTTAAAATCTTAATGCTTCCAATTAAAGGTACTTCTTTTTCTTCTTCATTTATTGCTGCAACAAGTCCCATAACCCAGCAAACTAGCATAAATATTCCCCATATCCATCCTATACAAGGAATAATTGATAATAATGAGAATAAAAATATAACTAAAGCTTGGTTTATGTGAAATTTTGCACCTTCTTTATCTCCTGCTACAAATGCAATAAGTAACCCTATCCAAGTTAAATATGCAACCCAACCTGTTGTTTTCTTATCCATATTTTTCCTCCTTTTATAATATATTTATAACTACATATTTATTTTACCATACAATTTGGTAATTTCAATATAAATTTTAATAAATTACTCCATTATTTTTTTTATATTCATTAAATGTTTTTATACATTCTTCTCTGTCCATTTGCTTTAAACTTATTAAATCTTTGTTTTTTCCTTTTAAATATTCATATATTGCTTCATCTCTAAATCCAATTTCTGCAGCATCTTCTTGTGTACATCCATAGTAAATTTCTTTTATGTTTGCCCATATTATTGCAGATAAGCACATAGGGCAAGGCTCACATGATGTATATAATATGCAATTTGATAAATCATATGTGTTTAATTTTCTGCAGGCTTCTCTTATTGCTGTTATTTCTGCGTGTGCTGTTGGATCATTTTTTAATAGTACTTGATTATTTCCTGTTGCTATGATTTTTCCATCTTTATCTACAATTGCTGCTCCAAAAGGTCCTCCTTCTTTTTCTTTAATTCCTCTATCTGCAGTTTCTTTTGCTATTTGCATATATTTATTCATATGAATATTTTCCTCCTTTTAGCTTTTTCCTAGATTCTTTGATTTTTCTATACTATTTTTCCTCCTCCTAGAACAACATCATCTATGTAAAATACTATTGATTGCCCTGGTGTTATTGCTCTTTGAGGTTCTTTAAATTCTACTTTTATTTTATCGTTTCCCATTGGGTAAATAGTTGCCTTAGCTTCTTTTGCTGCATATCTTATTTTGGCCATTACTTCCATTGGTTTGCTAATTTCGTCTACTAGTAATAAATTTATCTCATTTACTATTGCAGTTTTAGAAAAAATTTCTTTTTCTTCCCCCACAATTAATTCATTTTTTTCTATGTTAAAGCCTTTAACAAACAATGGAACAGGGTTAGCAATTCCTAGTCCTTTTCTTTGGCCTATTGTATATTTGTAAAGCCCTGTATGTTTTCCTAATACTTTTCCTTCTTCATTTACAATGTTTCCTGGAGTTTCTTTTAAATCTGAATTTTCCTCTAAAAACTTTTTGTAATTTCCATCTGGTATAAAGCATATGTCTTCACTATCTGGTTTTTTGGCAACTAATAGTCCATTTCCTTCAGCTATTTTTCTTATTTGAGCTTTATTTTTGAAATCTCCTAATGGAAATAAAACCTTGCTTGTTAATTCTTTTGGAAGATTATATAATACATAGCTTTGGTCTTTGTATCCTGCATTCGATTTTTTTAGTACATACATTTTATATTTTTCGCTATACTCTATTTTCGCATAATGTCCTGTTGCTATATAGTCGCATTCCAGCTCTTTAGCCATTTTATACATTAATCCAAATTTCAAGTATTTATTGCACTCTATACATGGGTTTGGTGTTCTACATTTTTTATATTCAGATATAAAATCTGCAATTACACATTTATTAAATTCTTCTTTAAAGTTTAATACATAGTGTGGAATATGTAACATTGCACATACATTTTTGGCATCCATTGCAGAATTCATATTGCAACATCCACCTTCTATATATTCGTCATCGCTTTCCCAAAGTTTCATTGTTACACCAATTACTTCATAACCAGCCTCTTGTAGAAGAATAGCTGCTACACTGCTATCTACTCCTCCACTCATACCTAATAATACTCTTTTACTCATACATCTTCCTTCTTCTTAAATGACCTTAAAATCTACTCTTTTTATATTTTATTTTAAAAATAGAAATTCGTCAAGTTCTTTACTTACAATTTCAAACTCGTACATACAAAAACTAGGTATTTTGACATACATTTTGCAAAGGATGTATGTTAAAATACCCAGTTTCAATTTACAAACTATTGATTATCAATTATGTCGTGGCAATGTACACATTCTCCTCCTGGTTTTAACCCACATATTTTTATTATTTCTTCTTCTGTTTTTTCTCCTTGTTTTCTGTAATAGTCTGCTATTGCATTTCTTATTGCTTCTTCTGCTAATACTGAGCAGTGTAGTTTTACTGGTGGTAAGCCTCCTAATTCTTTTACAACATCTTTATTGCTTAGTTTTAATGCTTCTTCTACTGTTTTTCCTTTTATCATTTCTGTTGAAATACTGCTTGTTGCAATGGCTGCTCCACATCCAAATGTTTTAAACTTTACATCTGTAATTATATTATTTTCAATTTTTAAATACATTTTCATTATATCTCCACAAACAGGATTTCCTACTTCTCCTACTCCTGATGCATCTTCTATTGCTCCTACATTTCTAGGGTTACTATAATGTTCTATAACTTTGTCATTATACATTTCCATTAGCTTTTCCTCCTTCAATAAATTCTTCCCATAATGGTGACATATTTCTTAGTCTTGATACTATTTCCTCTAAGTTATCTAATAAATAATCTACCTCTTCTTTTGTGTTATATTTTCCTATTGTTATTCTTAAAGAACCGTGTGCTATTTCGTGTGGTAATCCTATTGCTAAAAGCACGTGTGATGGGTCAAGTGATCCTGATGTACAAGCACTACCGCTAGATGCACATATACCTTTTAGGTCTAAGTTTAGAAGTAGTCCCTCTCCTTCTATAAATCTAAATGATATGTTACTATTTCCTGGAAGTCTTTTTTCCATATCTCCGTTTATTTTTATATATGGAATTCTTTTTTGAACTTCTGCTACATAATAGTCTCTTAATTCTTTTATTTTTTTATTATGCTCATCTAAATTTTGGTATGCTAATTCTATTGCTTTTCCAAGGCCTACTATTCCTGGAACATTTTCTGTTCCTGCTCTTTTATTTCTTTCTTGATGTCCTCCATTTACGAATTTTTGAAATCTAACACCTTTTCTTACATATAAAGCTCCTATTCCTTTTGGTCCATAAAGTTTATGTCCTGATAATGATAAGCTATCTATATTCATTTCTTTTACATCTATTTTTACACTTCCAACTGCTTGTACTGCATCTGTGTGAAAAACAATATTATGTTCTTTTGCAATTTTACCAATTTCAGCTATTGGTTCTATTGTACCAATTTCATTATTCGCAAACATAACAGTTATAAGAGTTGTTGTTTCTCTAATTTCTGACTTTAGTTCTTCTAAGTTAATTATTCCATTTTCATCTACGCCAATATATGAAACCTCAAATCCCTCTTTTTCTAGTTGTTTGCAAGTTTCTAGAACTGCTGGGTGTTCTATTTTTGATGTTATAATATGATTTCCCTTTTGTTTATATGCATATGCTATTCCTCTTATTGCAGTATTATCGCTTTCACTTCCTCCTGCAGTAAAATATATTTCATTTGGGTCTGCATTTATTGCTTTAGCAACTTGTTCTCTAGCAATTTCTACTGCCCTTCTATTTGTTCTTCCTAATTTGTATATTGAAGATGGATTGCCATAGTTTTCACTAAAATATGGTAACATTTCTTTTAATACTTCATCATCTGTTCTAGTTGTTGCTGAATTATCAAAATAATTATCCATTTATACTCTTCCTTTCTCTTCTTAAACATTTTAAACATCTTTCATTATTGATATCGTACCCACATTCTAGGCTTATTAAACCTAATGTTTTATTTGTATATCTTGCTAATTTATTTATAGTTTCATCTTTTAGAGTTGTCTTAATTGTATTTGCCTCTTGCTTTGCTTCCTGCTTGTCCATTTCTAATATTTCTGTTAGGAATAAATACACAATATCATAAGCCTCTAAAACCTTTACAGCCGCTTTCTTGCCTAATTCAGTTAAAGAAATGCTTCCATAAACTTCATAATTTATAAGTCCTTCTTCTTTTAATGTGTTTATTGCATAATTAACCGTAGGCTTAGTTTTATTTAGCTTATTTGCAATGTCTGTAACACGCACTTCTTTTTCAGATTTTTCTAGTAAATAAATTGTTTTTAAATATTCTTTTTGAACATTAGTTAAATTCATTTTTCCTCCTTTATAATGTTAGAGTACTCTAACATTATACTACGATTATATGAAATGTCAAGTAAAACAGTAAAAAAGTTCATATTTGCCATATAAAATGTAAATGGGACGGGGTATTTTGTTATGCAAAACAAAATGCCCTGTCCCTATCAGCAGTTCTATAATTATTTTATTTAATCTTTTTAATTTTTGCAACAAAAAATCCTTCATATAGCTCATTGGGAGCAACACAAAGTGTTCCTTCTATTTTAGTTGGAAGGGTTGGTATTTCTTCCATTTTTTCGAAGTATATTGGCACAATTTCACATCCGTATCTTTCTATTGCTTGCCCTACTATTTCTTCGTTTTCTTCTGCTAATATAGAACAGGTTGAGTACACCATTTCTTTACCCGGTTTTAATACTTTTATTGCTTTTGCTAGTAATTCTCTTTGTGTTTTTTTACATTTATTAATTAATTTTTCTGTAAAATATTTTTCTAAGTTAATATCTTCTGCCATTATTGTTCCGCTTCCACTACACGGACTATCTAGTAAAACTTGGTCAAATGAGAAATAATCATTTAATCTTCTACTATCTACTTCCATTACATACACAGATGTTGCACCCTGTTTTTCAATATTATATTTTAGTTTTTCTGCTCTGATCTTGTTCATCTCGCACGCTGTAATGTGTGCTTTGTTGTTAGTTAATGTAGCAAGCTGAGTAGTTTTTCCTCCTGGGGCTGATGCCATATCTAATATATCTGTTCCTTCTTTTGGATTTAGAATTATTGGTGGTAGCATTGATGATAAACTTTGCATATATATTGAACCATTTTGATAAATTTCTAAATTTTGGATTTCTGTTTCTTGAGCATTATTTATTATAAATGCATCTTTATACCATTTTACTTTTTCATATTCTATTTTATTTTCACTTAAATCTTTTTCTACATCTTCAGTGCTAGTTTTTAGCGTATTTACTCTAAATGTTGTTTTTCTCTTTTTATTATAACCATCTAATACTTCATTTGTTAGACTTTTTCCATATTGTTCTTCCAATTTTTTTATTAAAAACTCTGGTATATAATTCATAATACTACTCCTTATGAAAATTCTATTTTGCTAATACTTCAATATCTTCTTTTGGCTTTATTTTCCCTGTTATTATTTCTTCTACTAAATCTGGATTATTATATACTGTTATTACTTTAGGAATTAAATCTATTGTGAATTTTTTCCCTTTTAGTTTTTCACCATCTATATTAAATGTAATTTCTTCATCTACTTCTAGCTCTATATGGTTTGTTCTAAACTTGTGCATATATCTTTTTCCTTCGTGTTTACCATTTTTCATTTTTAATAGCAGTGGTATCATTCTAATCTTCATTATTTTTTCTGCATAATATATATCGAATAATCCATCTGTTAATAATGCCTTTGGAGCAACATTAAAACCTCCTCCATAAAATCCACCATTACAAATGCTTAACATACTATATTTAGCCTCAAATGTTTTAATTTTTGTAATAAATTTTATTTTTCTGAACTTATATTTTACAAAAGTGTATATGATGCTTGCATTATATAACTGGCTTGTTGGAATTTTTGTGTTTTTTAATATATCTAGGTTATTAGCCACTTCTGCATCCATTCCTGTACACGCTGTATTTATGAAATATACATTATTTATTTTACCCAAATCTATTTTTGTTTCTCCCAATGGTAATTTCTTTATAGTTTTATATGTATCGTTTCCAGAGCCTGCAGGTATTATAGCTATTTTGTTTTTAGTTCCAACTACACTTGGCAATGCATTTGTTAATGTGCCATCTCCTCCAACAATATAAAATATGTTTTCGTCATTTTTATATTCACTAATTATTTGAAAAGCACTTAAATCTTCTTTTATATATTTAATTTCATATTCTAGATTTCTTATGTTGCATATTTTTTCTATATTAGGCAATATTTCTTTATATTTTCCTCTGCCAGCTTCTGGATTTATTATAAATATATATTTCATATTTCTTCCTTTTTTGACATTTTTCTTATAGTAATTTTAACATAAACAGCATTTTTCTACAAGTGAATTTTATTACTCATATAGTTTAGTTTGTTTTCTTACTGTACTATATTTATAATTTTGGTCTTTATGCAAATTTGCATTATGAAAGGCTCAGTTATTAAATAACTGAACCTTTTTAGTTTAGCAATTCTTCATTAAAACTTCTTCTACAGACTCTGCTACATTTTCACAAGCATCAAAACTGTTTTCTATTGCTTCATATATTTTTTCCCATTTTATAACTTCTGTTGCATTTGTCTCATTTTCAAATAGATTTTTCATTGCTAATTCATACTGTCTATCTCCTAGTTCTTCTAAATTATTTACTTCTATTACTTTTTCTTTAATTGCTTGTATATTTTTTAAGTCTTTAAAATCCACTAATAAATCATATGTTTTATTGATTGCGTCTTGTAATATTTCTAAACTTCGCTCCATATCTTTCTTAATATTAGTTACATTCAATATGTTTACATTTGTTATTATTTCATCTATCCCATCTACAATGTCATCTATTTTATGAGCAATATTTAATACATCTTCTCTATCTATTGGTGGTAAAAAATCTTTTAATAAGTAATCTTTTAATTCGTGCAAATTTTTATCTGCTTTATTTTCTATTTCGTGTATGTTCTTAGAACTTTCTTCTATATCTGCTACATTAAAATTATTAATTACTTCTCTTAAATTCGTTACTATTTCTTTTGCATAATTCGCACTTTCTATAAATTCATCAAAGTAGTTAAATTCTTCTTTCTTTTTTCTAAACATCATATTTACCACCTTTTATTAAAATATTTTCATAAAAACTAAAGTTGCTAAATATCCTAGTAACCCACATCCTGGAAATGTTAGTACCCACGCATATACCATACTTTTTACAGTTCCCCAATTCACATTAGATAGCCTTTTTGAAGCCCCTACTCCCATTATTGCTGTTGTTTTAGTGTGTGTTGTACTAACTGGGAATCCAAATAATGTTGATATGAGTAAGCACAATGCTCCGGATATGTCTGCTGCAGTTCCTTCATATGGCTCCATTTTTACCATTCCCATTCCAACTGTTTTTATTATTTTATAACCACCTATTGATGTTCCTATTGTTATGGTTAAAGAACATATTATCATTAGCCATATAGGTATTACAAAGTTTTGAGTACCTGTTATTCCCAGTGATAGTGCTACTCCTAATAAAAATATTCCCATAAATTTTTGTCCATCCTGAGCGCCGTGCATAAATGCCATAGCTGCTGCCCCCGCAATTTGCGACTTTTTAAAAAATTTTAATGTTTTTTGTCTTTGTATATTTTTGCATACCACTCTAATTAATTTTGCTACTAAATATCCTAGTCCAAAGCCTAATATAGTTGAAAGCACTAGTCCATAAATTACCTTTATCCATTCTTGTCCATTTATTCCAGATATGCCCTTCTGTATTGCAATTGCTGAGCCCGATATTCCTGCAATTAGTGCGTGGCTTTCGCTTGTTGGAATTCCAAACCACCACGCAAGTACTGCCCAGAATACTATAGCAAACATTGCTGCTGTTAAAGCTGTTAGTGCAGCTTGTGAATTATTACCAAAGTCCACCATATTGTATATAGTTTCTACAACTGTTGAACTTATAAGGGTCATAAGTAATACTCCCAAAAAATTAAATATTGCTGCTAATAATATAGATTTTTTAGGAGAAAGCGATCTTGTTGAAACGCAAGTAGCTATTGCATTTGGCGCATCTGTCCAACCGTTTACTAATATTACTCCTAATATTAATGAAGTTATTATTAATAGTTTTGGATTTGCAATTATTTCATTTAAAAACTCTGCAAAGGTTATGGTCATATATTTTCTCCCTTAAAATATTTTATACCCAATTTCCGTACTTTTTTATATACACTTTTTTTGCGAATGTTGCAACTATACAATAAAGGAATGTTACTCCAAGTATTACGCTTAAATAATTTAAAGTTACTGGTACAAGTCCTATTGCTTTTCCTAAAATTGTGTATGGCACAAGTATTCCAACTACACTTAATAGTATTGATGAAAAGTATACCATTTTATGTGCATTGCTTTGTACAAAAGGTTTTTTAGCTGTTCTTATGATGTGCATTCCTGCAAGGTTTGAAACTATACTATAACTAAACCATATTGTTTGGAATATTGCTGCTTCCCTTAATTTAAACATATACCACAAAACTCCAAATACTATCATATCAAAAGCAGAACTAAGTGGTCCCATAAATAACATAAAGTGTTTCAAATCTTTAATTTCAAATTTCTTTGGTTTTTCTAGGTATTCCTTATCTACATTGTCGAAAGGTATGGTCATTTGCCCAAAATCGTATAATAAGCTTTCTACTAATAGCTGTATTGGTGTTTCCGGTAAAAATGGTAGTAGTACACTTGCAATAATAACCGACATAACTTCTCCAAAGTTAAAACTTACTGCCATTTTTATATATTTCATTAAATTTCCAAAAGTTCTTCTTCCCTCTGTTACTCCATCTAACAATACATTTAAGTCTTTTTCTAGAAGTATAATATCTGCTGTTTCTTTTGCTATATCTACTGCTGTATCTACCGACACTCCAACATCTGAATTTGTAAGTGAAGGAGAGTCGTTAATTCCATCTCCCATATATCCTACAACATTTCCACTTTCCTTTAGTATTCTTACAATTCTTGCTTTTTGAATTGGAGATAATTTAACAAACACATTTGATTTTCTAAGTATTCGAGAAACCCCACTATCTGGTAATTTATCTATTTGGCTTCCTGTAATTATTTTGTTTGTGTTAATGTTAACTTTTTTGCATATACTTTTTGTTACTGCTGCATTATCTCCAGTTAAAACTATTACTCTAATTCCCGCATTATTTAACTTTTCTATTGCAAGAGCTGCACTTTCTTTTGGTGGATCTAAAAATCCTATAAATCCAACTAATGACATTTTACTTTCGTCTTGAACGCTAAAACTTTTGATATCTTCTATATTCTTTTTCTGACAAACAGCAACAACTCTTAATCCATCTTCATTTAATTTATTTGCTATATTTCTAATATTATCTTTTATTTCTTTAGTAATAGGCATAGTTTCATAGTTATAGTCAATGGTATCACATATGCTTAAAATTTCTTCTACTGCACCTTTTGTTATTAATAATTTTCCATCTTCATTTTTTACTATAACAGATAGTCTTCTTCTTGAAAAATCAAAAGGTATTTCATCTATTATTTCATATTCATTCACTAAATTACTCAAGTCACTCTTTAACGCTCTATTAATTACAGCTTCATCTATGCTTCCTTTTAAACCAGTTTGAAAATATGAGTTTAAAAAAGCGTGCTTTAAAACTCTTATGTCTTCATTACCATACACATCTAAATATTTTTCAAGTACTATTTTATCTTCTGTAAGTGTACCTGTTTTATCTGTGCACAATATGTTCATTGCTCCAAAATTTTGAATTGAGTCTAATTTTTTTACTATTGTTTTCTTTTTAGACATTCTTATAGCACCTTTTGAAAGGCAAGATGATAATATAACTGGTAAAAGTAGTGGCGTAATAGTTATAGCTATTGCAACTGCAAATGTAAATGATATAACTGTGCTGTGTTTCCAAGCATTTAATAAAAATACTATTGGAATTAAAATTATCATAAAGCGTACTAATAATTTACTTATGCTTTCTACTCCTTTTTGGAAGTTAGTTTTGGGTTTCCCTTGTATTAATGTTTTGGCTACTTTTCCAAAATAAGTACTATCTCCTGTTTTAATAACTACTGCTTTTGCTGAGCCACTTATTACATTTGTGCCCATAAAACATATTGTATCTAAATCTGTTATGCTTTCTATATCTTCTATACTTTCTATTTCTGTATTTGTAAGTTTTCTTACAGCATCAGACTCTCCTGTAATTGATGATTGCCCAACATATAAATCTTTTGACTCAATTAATCTAATATCTGCAGGTATCATATCTCCTGCTGAAAGTATAACAATATCTCCTATTGTAACTTCTTTTACTGGAATTTTTACCTTTTTTCCATTTCTTATAACTGTGCTTGTTGTTTCAACAAGTTCTTTCAATTTTTCCGCTGCGTTGTTTGAACGGTAAACCTCTATAAATTCAAGTAATGTACTTATTATAATTAATGCTGCAATAACTATAATATTAGCTGGGCTTGGATGTTCTGGCAGTATTATATCTGTATATACTAATATAAAGCTAATTCCTAGTAAAATACTATTAAATGGACTAAATAAACTTGCAAAAAAGTAATTATACCATTTTTTAGGTTTTGCTTGTTTTACTTGGTTTAGTCCATATTTTTTAATATTTTCTTCAGCCTTGCTTTTTGTAATTCCTTTTTCTGAAACTTTGTATTTATTTTTAAATTCTTCTACATTTAATATGCAATCTTCTCCATAGTATTTTTTTACATCTATTTCTTCTTTTTGTATTCCTGCCATTTTTTATCCTCTCTTTCTTTAAGTAGTATATCACTAATTATTGAAAAATAAATATGTTTATTAAAAATATTGTGCTTTTAATAAAAATTTTTTTGGAGGATTTTTGGTAGAACGGGCGATTAAAATCGCCCCTACAAGATCAATGACTAATTTGTGTTTTTGTAAATGTGCAAAAAAGGCAGGTTCAAAACCTGCCCTCTATATAAATCAATGAATAGTATAATATTTAATTTATTATTATTTTATTATTTTTCTCATTTTGTATTGGTAATTCTACTGTAAATGTTGTTCCAACATTTTCTTTACTTTTTATTTCTATTTTGCCTTCTGATAATTCTAGAATTCTTTTTACAATTGCAAGGCCTAAACCGCTTCCTTCTTCTGAATGAGATTTATCTATTTGATAAAATCTATCAAATATTTTTTCTATTTCTTCTTCATTCATTCCAATTCCGTGGTCTTTTATTTCTACACAAATATTTTTGTCTTTTTCATATACTTTTATATCTATTGAACCATTTGGTTTTGAAAATTTTATAGCATTATCTAATAAATTTACCCATACTTGGAATATTAAACCTTCATCACCTAAAAATACTTTTTCTTCTAGGCTTACATTTATTTTAATATCTTTTTTAGACCACTTTGGCTCTAACAAACTAACCGCTCTTCTTATTTGCTCTGCAATCATAATTTCTTGTTTATTTGTAATTACCTCTTGGTTGTTTAATTTACTCAATTTTAAAATTTTTCCTGTTAGATTCTCTAATCTTTTTGCCTCTTCTATAATTATATTAGCATATTCTTCTCTTTCTTCTTTGCTTAAATTGTCATCTTTTAAAAATTTTGCAAACCCTTCTATTGAAGAAACTGGTGTTTTAACCTCGTGAGATACATTATTTATAAATTCTTTTTGTAGATTTTCTGTGCTTTTTAACCCGTGTGTCATTTTGTTAAAGTTTTTTGTTAGTTCTCCTATTTCATCTTCTCTTTTTGTTTCTAATTCTATGTCATAATCTCCTAAAGCAACTTTCTTGGTTGCTTCATTTATTTGTTTTATAGGGTTTAGCATATTATTTATATTTATTTTAATTATCATTCCACTAATTAATACAATGTTTATTAGGGTAAGCCCACATATTTTTCTTGTAACATATAACAAGCTATTTATTTGTTCTTTATCTCTTATGTTTATTTCTATTAACTTGTCGCTTAAAGTTGGTGTTACAAACACTGCGAATTCTAAAATTGTTAGAAGTATAACTAGTGCAATTGATACAATAAAACTACGCATTAGCCTTCTTTGCATAGTTTTTCTTTTCCCTAGTACTTTTTCAGCTATTTTCTTTAACATTTTACTTCACCTTTTATTACCAATTTATATCCAATTCCTCTAATTGTTTCTATCTCAAATTCATCTACATCTCTAAGTTTTTCTCTTATTCTTTTTATATGAACATCAACTGTTCTATAATCAGATTCGCTATCTAATCCCCATACTTCTTCCATTAGTTCTTGTCTTGTTAAAATTGTATTTGGCGTGCTTATTAACTTATACAACAAGTAAAATTCCTTTTGTGCTAATTGATATTCTTGTCCATTTCTGGTTACTGATAATTGGTCATAATCTATTGTTAAATTTCCTATTTGTATTTTTTTATTACATACCTGTTTTGCTCTTTTTAAAAGTGCCATTACTCTTAATGGTAATTCTTCTACATCTATTGGTTTTACTAGGTAGTCATCCGCGCCCAATAAAAAGCCTTCTTTTTTGTCGTCTAAAGTACTTTTGGCTGTTACAAGTAATATTGGCATTGTATATTTTGATTCTCTTAACTCTCTTATTAATTCATACCCATCCATTTCGGGCATCATTACATCTGTAATAATTAAATCTATATATTTTTCGTCTATTATATCTAATGCTTCTATTCCATTTGCAGCCTCAAATGTGTTATATTTTTCTCTTTTTAAACAAGTTGAAATTAGTTTTCTTAAATTTTTATCATCTTCTACTACTAAAATATTAAACATAACTCTCACCTCTAGCATTTGATATTATACACAAAAACTATGAACTATTTATGAATGATATTATAACAAAAGAAGCATTAAAAATCTTGAAGTGCACCCCAAATGTTAGACAAAAAATCTAACGTTTGGAGGTGTATTTTT
>OIYS01001255.1_pt1 | contig 13448 bp, 9 predicted proteins | sample 1588271 | NCBI WGS metagenome assembly OIYS01 (sample SAMN03283286) | human gut metagenome | biome: human-associated habitat; material: feces | host: Homo sapiens | place: Peru | collected 2012
TGTAGTACTTTTCATCTAGTGCTGTCTTTAAATTGATTTTTAAAGCATAATCATCATCTACTTTTGTTATCTGTATATAGCTATTATCGTAGTCTAACTTGTTGTTTTTATCCTCTTTTGGAGCTTTGATAATGCCTTCTTCAACTAACTGATTTATGCTCATTTTTTCTTCTGATGGCAAGTCTTTATCACTATAATAGTTGAAGATAGAGGTTTTAATATTATTGTAATTTGTTTCCGTTATCTCGTTGGCATTGGCTTTATTATTTGTTGATTTTTTATTATCTAATTTTGGCATAATAACCTTTACCATAAGATATATTACTAATATTATGATTATTACTATTATTAAAAATCTAAGTAATATTTTTTTTAGTGAAAATCCTCTTTCCTCATATTCTTTTTCATCATAATCTTCTTCTGTATACATATAATACCCCCTCTTTCAGATGTCTTAATATTCTACCACAAAGTGCTCTTTTTGTCAATGTTTACTTATAATTCTGACCATTATTTGATAAAAAAGGATGATTAATAGTATAGATTTAGAATTTATTTATATAACTAATACTTCTTCTTTATATTTACTATTGTTTCACCTATATTAAAATTATTTAAATTATAACTTTCAACTTTTTTATTTATCTTTAATGTTTTTGCTGTCTCTTGCTTTAAAATTCCGGTTCCAATTCCATGAATGATTATAACTCTTTCTTCTTTTAAATTGTATGAGTCTTCTATAAACTCATTGATCAATATTCTAGCATAGTCTCTATCCACTCCGTGTAAGTCTAATGTAGGTAGATTTTTATATAAGTTTATCATTTTACATCACCTTATTAATTGTAATTAGTCTCTTTTATTTTTTCAATAAATTATCTATGCTTTTTTAGAGATTTTACGTGTCTTTCTACATCAGCAATTTGTTCTATTGATAGAGATGAGGATGGATATATTTTAGGATAGTATTCTGAAGGATCAGGAGTATATGGCATAGGTTGTAGTAGACCACCCCTAGTTAGACAACAATGATATAGCTTGTTGTGAATATTTATACCCACCCAAGCATGTGGCTCTTGTTTTTTTGTCTTTCCATCTATTGTTACTGCATCCATTTGCATATCCCAATTGTTAAGTAGGACTCTCATTAGTCTAGCTTGTCCTTCACAAACACCTCTTCTTTTAATGTAAGTTCCATATGGTTTCGATTCCCATCCTGTGGTGGATCTTTTAAGTCTTTGCGCTCCATCAATATCCCTTTGTGTTTGCTCATGGGCAAATTGAATATTTAATTTATCTCGATCTTTTATGTGGTGATAAGCTAGGTAAACTTTATCAAAAGATGTTAGTTTTGAAGCGTCATAGTGTCTTTCTATTCCATCAACATAATGTCTAACTACATATTTTAATTTGTCAGTATCTTCTAAAACTTCAGGCTTTATCTTACCACTTAAACTTCTTAAAACGTAATCACTTTCCCATAGTAATTTTTCTTCTGGCAATAAAATTTTTCCTCGTGCTTGTAATAGTCTTAAATCCTTAATCTTAGTTGGGTTTCTATCAACGGTCATATATAAAAGTGTTTTGTCATCATGTTGCCAATTTAGGTTATCCATTATTGCATTGTATGCCGGAAATGTCGAATCGGATAATTTAAGCTCTACTTTCAAAAAATTCATGCTCTTTATTTGTTTAATAAAATCGTATCTTAGCCAAAATTCATCATCATTTTCTACTGTGCCCTCATCATAGATAGTACATATAATGGGCATAGAACTATTAATTTGTTTTATTTCTCTTAAAAACGTAGCAAACATATCTGATGATATTTGAAAACTAGTATGTCCTTGTACATTTCCTCTAGGCATTGATGGGACATTATCTATTCTTAGAATTTTCTTTTTAATAACATTTGAATATCTATCCATTATATCCCTCTCTTTCGGCTAATTATAATATCATATTTTTTACTAGATATCAAATTACAGTAATTTTGTTGTTTGCTATATAATGGATTGCTTTTAACTATTTTTTATATAATTAATAATACTATCAATATCCAGTTCATAAGTTTTTTCTAATTCACTAACACTACCATGTTCAATAAATTTATCGGGATAATTAAATGCTTTGAACTTAACGTTTGGAATAGACTCATCTAGTATTAATTCTTTTATACTACTGCTTAGTCCACCTATACAGGTACTGTCTTCAATTACAATAACATTTTTAGTCTTATTTATGGATTTAGCAATTAATTTATTGTCTAGTGGTTTTAAAAATCTTACATTGATTAGTTCACTACTAATACCGTAATCTTTTAGCTTTCGACTTACTAAATAGCCTCTAGAAGTCATATTGCCAATAGTTATTATTGATAGATTATTACCTGTTACTATCTTTTCACCACGACCTAACTCTATTTTTTTATTTTTACATTTGATTTTTTCCTCACTACCTCTTGGATATCTAATGACAATTGGTCTATTTAATGTGAGTGCAAATTCCATCATATTTTCTAATTCATTAAAATCTTTAGGGCACATGATTACAATATTAGGTATTATCTTAAAAAATGATAAGTCATATAGGCCTTGATGAGTTTCTCCATCATTTCCTACACAACCAGCTCTATCTACGCACATGATGACGTGTAAGTCTTGCATACAGATATCATGTATCACTTGGTCATAGCCCCTTTGGTAAAATGATGAATATATTGGTACAAATGGTATCATTCCATCAATGGCAAGACCACTAGCAAAAGTCAATGCATGTTGTTCTGCTATTCCAACGTCAAAAAATCTATCTTCATACTTTTCTTTAAATAGAGCTAGGCCTGTACCATCCTTCATAGCAGCAGTAACAGCAACTATATTTTTATTTTTTGCGGCAAGTTTGACTAGTTTTTCGCCAAAAACTGTAGAATAATCTTTTTTCTTTTTATTTATGACTTGACCAGTTTCTATATTAAAACTACTTATACTATGAAATCTATCTGGATTTTCCTCAGCAAATTTATACCCTTTTCCCTTTTTTGTTAAAACATGAATTAATATTGGTTCATCCATTTCTTTAGCTTTTTTAAATATAGATTCCATATCTTCTATATTATGACCATCAATAGGCCCTAGATATGTAAATCCTATATCTTCAAAATACATTTTAGGTATAATTGCACTCTTTATAGCTTCTTTTGTCTTGCTAACAATTTTAACGATACTATTACCTACAGCGGGAGTTTTGTTAATTATTTTTTTCCATTTATCATTACTTTTTCTATATGATTTCCTACTTCTAAGTTTGGTTAAGAATTCATTTATTCCACCTATATTTTTTGATATACTCATTTCATTGTCATTTAATACAACAATCATATTGGTCTTTGTACTGCCAACGTGATTCAGGGCTTCTAAAGCCATTCCACCAGTTAATGCTCCATCGCCTATAACTGCAATAACAGAATTATGTTCTTCTTTTATATCTCTAGATTTTGCAAGCCCCATAGCTGCTGAAATAGAAGTACTGCTATGACCTGTATTAAAGGAGTCTGTTGGTGATTCTTGATACTTAGGAAAGCCAGCAATACCATTATGCTGCCTTAATGTTTTAAATTTTTCTCTTCGGCCATTAATTATTTTATGTGCATAACTTTGATGCCCTACATCAAAAATAATTTTATCACTATCTAGATCAAAAACACTTTCTAAAGCAACTGTGAGTTCTATTACACCTAAATTACTAGCTAAATGTCCTCCACTTTTTGATACAACATCTAATATATACTTTCTTAATTCTTCACATAGTTTATATTTGTCCTCTATGGATAGTGTTTTTAGATCTTTATTACTGTTTATATTTTCTAACATATATTACCTCATATATAAAACTTCTAACGCTAATGCCATGATTTATAAATTAATCATAACTTCATCTTTACTAATCATATTAACATTTCGGATTTCTCGTCAAAAATTCATTCTCTACTTTTAATCATTTCGCTACAATATTATATCACTATTTAAATTTATTTTATATATTAAATAGAAGTCATAATTTTATCCTCTTGTGATTATATTAGAGATTTCATTTATTTAAAAAAGACTTTATTTGTCCTTTAAAAATTATGATATTTGTTCTAATTCTAGTTTTAGCAATAATAATTCTTTTTTTTGAATTCTTAACTTTAAAATCTCATTAGCATTTTTCGTACTTTCTATTGCTTCCTCTAAATATTTAATTTCCTCATTTAAGTGAAGTAAGAACTTTACATTGCTTTCCATTACTAGAAAAACCTTCTTTCATTTCATTTACTTTTGCTTCAATTAATTTATCAAGTTCTTTTTCTTGTTGGATTAGTTGTTCTCTTTCTTCCATTAGGCAATTATACTTTTCAAGTAACGCTTGCTTTTTTTCTATACGGGTTCTAATTGTATTATTTTCTGCCTCTGCCTGAGATATTATTGCTTCAGTTGGTTCTGTTTCTGTAACAGGTTTTGGAATCACTGCTGTTTCTTGTGGTTTTTGCTCTATTAGAGGTGAGTCAAAAGTTAAGTTTAATTCATTCATTTTTTCTATTAGTTCTTTCTGTTTTAATGGACCAAATCCAGATAACTTACAAACATCTGGACCAAAATTTAATAAATCAGTTAATGTATAAATACCGTTTTTATATAATGGAGTATATATTCTTGGATCTGAAATAGTCTCCTCTAACAATGTAACGCCTTGTTCTTTTAAAGCTTTTACAGTTTCTTTTAATGTTGGCTTTTCATCTTTTAATGTATAACCTAAATCATGTATACACTTTTTTAATATTCCTAGATACGTTTCACCAAAATTTCTTGCCTGAACAATACTTTTATAATCAAGTGTAAGTAAATCACCTAATGTATAAGCATATAATTGCTTTGTTAAAATGTTTTTTACTGCAACCGGTAATTCTAACTCACTAACTGGGGTGTTGGCAACTTCTGGTGTTAATCCGATATCATCATATTCCCCTAAAAATGTAATCTCATAGTTATAATGTAATAAGGCTTTTAAATGTTTAAATGAGCGAATACCATTATAATCATATGCTGAATTCATTGGTATATTAAATATCTTTTCAACATCCTCTTTTTTCGTGGCTGCTAAATCTCCTAATGTATTATATCCGGCCACGTTTAATATCTCTTTTGCTTCATCATCTATACTTAAGTATTTAATTAGCATATCTTTTGTTTTCATAAATTCTCCTTACCTTATACTGAATTATAAATTTTATGTTCCTGTTTTTAAATGACTTTCATTTTTTTATAAAGCAATCCATAAAATGCTTATGTTTTTCACTTGGTTATTATCATACATTATTTTATAAAATTGTCAAATTTTGACTTAATTTTTTTTCTGCTAAAATTTAGGTATTCTGTTCCCTACTCTATGTCTTCTGCTTTTCTCATGACTGACTTATCAATTATTTATGAGACATTAGAATATAATATAAGCTTATAAACTCAATCCATATGTGTATCTTCATAATCTTGTCTTACCGTAATAAGTTACAAACATTTATTTATCTATGTACTTTATTATTAGTTAATATTGCTTTTTATAAAGCAATAAGTCCATACAAATAAAAAAGACTAAACTTTCATTTAGTCTTAATGTTTTATTACTTATTGTTAATTGCAGCTTGTACCACAGTTTAGTTCGGGATGCTTTGATATTTTTCCAACTAATTAACTTAATGTTTTTTTCTTTTAAATTTTTTTTGCAAAAAAATAGGGCTCTATCCGAAAATAGACCCCTTACAAAAATGATTTAACATTTTTTCCTTGCATAGATAATATATCACAAATATTTTTCTATGTCAAACTATTGCTCCAAATTTTCTTTATAATTTTTTTCAATAATTTTATCAAAATAATTATATATAAATATCAAGAATAAGTGGTTTTCTAATGACTATATTTTTACATTCAGGTATATTATTTCTATACCCTATAATATGTCATTCGTAATAATTATACGAACTTAAAAACACTTTTGTTCTTTTATCTACTTTTGAGTTTTTGATTTGATAGCAGCTTGTGTCATATACACGTTTGGTATAAATTATGATCCATATACACGACTAATATATTGTATAAATTTAAACTATTTACATCTTAAAGTATGCTTGTAATTTATTGTTTTTTAGTTAATTTCTTTACCGCTCCATTTTCAATAAATTCTTCTATTGCTGGGTCTGAACTATTCATAGTTGTATTAAAACCTTTACTATCAATATAAGATTGATGAAAAGATTCTTTTGTTATTCCAAATTTTTTTTGAACATGCTCAGAAGTTTGTTGAATCGTTTTACCACTATCACCATTAATATCAATTTCAGCTTCAAGGCCCTTAACTGTTTCTTCTTCAGAAGGTTTTATTAATGCAAGATGAGTATTTGATTTTTCATCCAAATATTCTATTATTGATCTTTGATCACCAACCTTTTTGCATGCAGATTGACAAAATGGATTATCATCATTTATATAATTCATCTCTTTTTTATCTTTAAAATAACTATATACTGGATCATTTCCAACATAATCATCTTTAATTACTCTATAATATAAAGCAATATACTTTCGATAATCCATTTTTTCATCATCATCCAAATTACCACTTTGAGCTTTTCCTTTCAGTGTTTCATATCTTTCTAAATATTCATTTACCTGTTTATCAAGTTTTTCTTTTTCTATACCTCTTTTTAATAAATAATCATATACATCTTTATTATAATACCATCTAGTTAAAATCATATAGTAATTATGTTTTAAACATTCATCGCTCGTTTCTTCTAATAATTTAATATATACTGAACCTGTTCTCGATCTTTTACCTCTATGAGTAAATTCACCAATCAAATACCCTTGTATAGTATCTTCCTTCTCAAACATATTATATACTTCATAATAATCTTTAAAAGGTATATTGCATTTTGAATCCAAAGAATAAAACATCCAATAAGCATATAGTGGTTTCCCGGAAAAAATAAATTGCTTAATTTCAGATAATGCATCATTAATTTTTTCTTTATTATGACTTTTACCACAAGACTCTCCGTATTCATGAACAAAATCACGAGCATAATTTTCAAATAATTCATCTTCATTAAAAATAAATTTTTCTTTTAACATTTCATATATGTCTTTATTTGTTTTTAATTCGTTAGACAAAGAATACGCGTAAGCATAATACAAATTTTCTGCTATTTTTTGCTTGTTTAAAAATTTTATAGCTTTATTTTTATCAGTAATATTTTTCTTTTTAAATTTTTCTTTTGTTTTACCTTTTTTAATCATTTTCTTTCCTACTATATATAAATCTATTTTATATAAATATTTACTGTTATTATATATTTTTTTAAATGTTTCTGAATTTTTAAACATATTAACAATCATCCTAGAACCTCCTTAAATAAGTTTATTATCGCACATAATATTTCAAATTAATAGTTGTTTCTTTATTAAATTATAACACAAATTCTAAATTTCTTAAAATTATATATCTTATCCATTCTATTCCTGTAATGTCAGATTGTTTTCTTCCATTTAATCTAAGTTTTATAGATTTATCAATAAACTTTAGTTTCCATTCATAATAATCTCTATTAATAATATTTTATTGTCATATTACAAGCATATTTTTCAATCAATACATCTTGCTTAACAACAAAACATTTTACTTTTCAGTTTTTATTTTGTTATAACAAAAAAAGAGCTTTTCAGCTCTTCTATATTGTTTCATACTTTTGTATTCTATTTCTTTTCATTGATTGCAGCCTGTGCAGCAGCTAATCTTGCTATTGGAACTCTGAATGGTGAGCAAGATACATAGTTTAGACCAACTTTGTGGCAGAATTCAATAGTACTTGGATCTCCACCGTGTTCTCCACAAATTCCTAACTTGATATCTGGTCTTGTAGCTCTACCTTTTTCAGCAGCCATTTTAACTAATTGTCCAACACCTGCTTGGTCTAGTTTTGCGAATGGATCTGATTCATAAATCTTATTTTGATAATAAGAATCTAAGAATTTACCAGCATCATCTCTTGAGAATCCAAATGTCATTTGTGTTAAGTCATTTGTTCCGAATGAGAAGAATTCTGCTGATTCAGCTATTTCATTTGCTAAAAGTGCAGCTCTTGGAATTTCGATCATTGTACCAATATGGTAACTAATGTCTGAATTTTTTTCTTTCTTAACTTGTTCAGCTGTTTCAATAACTACGTTTTTAACGAAGTCTAATTCTTTCTTTTCGCCAACTAATGGAATCATAATTTCTGGTACAATGTCGTAGCCATCTTCCTCTTTTACTTCAATAGCAGCTTCTATTAAAGCACGAGTTTGCATCTTTGCTATTTCTGGATATGTAACTGCTAAGCGGCATCCACGATGACCCATCATTGGGTTGAATTCGTGTAGATCGGCACATTTTTGTTTTAACGTTTCAACTGATACATTCATATCTTTTGCTAAAGCTTTGATATCTTCTTCATCTGTTGGTAAGAACTCATGTAGTGGTGGGTCTAAATAACGTACAGTCATAGGTAGACCTTTTAGTTCTTTATACATAGCTTTGAAGTCACCTTTTTGGAATGGTATTAATTCACTTAAAGCTTCTTCTCTTGCTTCTACTGTTTCAGATAAAATCATTTTTCTAATTTTTGGAATTCTTTCGTTATCGAAGAACATATGCTCAGTACGGCATAATCCAATACCTTCAGCTCCTAGTTTAATAGCATTTGCTGTATCTCTTGGGTTATCTGCATTTGTACGAACTTTTAAAGTTCTCATGCTATCGGCCCATCCCATGATACGTCCGAAATTACCTGATACTGTAGCTTCTTCTGTTTCTATATCACCATCATAAATTTTTCCAGTAGAACCATCAAGAGATATATAATCACCTTTCTTGAATGTCTTTCCACCTAATTCAAATGTTTCTTTTTCTTCATTTATCTTGATATCTCCGCATCCTGATACGCAGCAAGTTCCCATACCACGAGCAACAACGGCAGCATGTGATGTCATTCCTCCACGTACTGTTAAGATACCTTGAGCAGCGATCATACCTTCAATATCTTCTGGAGTTGTTTCAAGACGTACAAGAATAACTCTCTCGCCTTTTCCACCAATTCCTTCTTTTTTAGCTTCATCTGCTGTGAAAACAATCTTTCCTGCAGCAGCTCCAGGTGATGCTGGAAGAGCTTCTCCAACTACTTTTCCTTCTTTTAAAGCGGCTTTATTAAATGTTGGGTGTAATAATTGATCAAGTGATTTTGCATCAATTCTTGCTACAGCTTCTTCTTCTGTAATCATCTTTTCATCTACTAAATCACAAGCAATTTGAATAGCAGCTTGAGCTGTTCTTTTTCCATTTCTTGTTTGTAGGAAGTATAGTTTTCCTTCTTGGATAGTGAATTCCATATCTTGCATATCACGATAATGATTTTCAAGTTTTGTTGCAAGTTCCATGAATTCCTTATAGCATTCAGGCAAATCTTCAGCAAGTTTGCTGATTGGTTGTGGAGTACGAACTCCAGCAACAACGTCTTCACCTTGGGCATTAATTAAGTATTCACCATAAATACCTTTTTCTCCAGTTGATGGGTTTCTAGTAAAGGCAACTCCTGTACCAGATGTTTCTCCCATGTTGCCGAATACCATTGTTTGAACGTTTACAGCTGTTCCCCAATCACCAGGAATATCATTCATACGACGATATACGATAGCTCTTGGATTATCCCATGAACGGAATACTGCTTTTACAGCACCCATTAATTGCTCTTTAGCATCTTGTGGGAATTCTTCACCATTCATAGCATCTTTATATACTTTTTTGAATCTAGTTACTAATTCTTTTAAATCTTCTACTGTTAATTCAGTATCAAATTTGATTCCTTTAGCTTCTTTTATTTCATCAATTATTTTTTCAAAATAAGATTTTGGTACTTCCATAACAACATCTGAATACATTTGAATAAATCTTCTGTATGAGTCATATGCAAAGCGAGCATTACCAGTTTTTTTAGCAAATCCTTCAACAGCTACATCATTTAAACCTAAGTTTAAGATTGTATCCATCATTCCAGGCATTGATGCTCTTGCTCCAGATCTTACTGAAACTAAAAGTGGATCATTATTGTCTCCAAACTTTTTATTATTAATTTTTTCAATTTCTTTTAATGCTTCAAAAATTTGATCTTCTATTTCTTTAGAAATCTTTTTTCCAGCATTGTAATATTCCGTACAAGCTTCAGTTGAAACTGTGAATCCTTGTGGAATAGGTAATCCTAGGTTGGTCATTTCTGCTAAGTTTGCACCTTTACCACCTAGTAAGTTTCTCATTTCAGCATTGCCTTCGCTGAATAAATAAACATATTTGTGCATTACGATTCCTCCTTGTGTCACCTGACTCTTTTAGTATAACAAGCATTGACTATCAAAACAAGTGAAAACTTAGATTTTTTTATATTTTTACAAAGAAAAATAATATATTTACAATAATATATTATTAATCAAAAAAATTATTTATGTACTTAATTTATTATTTTAGTCAAGCAACTGTTTTATAGCTTTACTTGTTATATATCCTACACTTTCATTTACTTGTTTACCATTTTTAAAAATCTTAAGATGAGGAATAGAATAAATATTATATTCTCGCGCTAGGTTTTCAAATTTATCGACATCTACTTTTACAATTTTTAGGTCTTTCTTTTCTTTTTCTACTGTTTCTAATTCTTTAGTTAATAATTGACATGGTCCACACCAATTGGCATAGAAATCAACTAGAACTAAATCTTCTTCAATATATTTTTTTAAATCTTCTTCTTTTTCTAAATAGTTCATTATATCTTCTCCTTTTTTATGATATTAATTATTATATCAGATTATTTAAATATTATTAATCTAAATCAACTCTTGCTAAAATCTCAGCTGGTCTTTTTCTTAAAACAGCAAATACAGGTATTAGACCAATTACTAGATTAAATATATAACAAATGATAACAGCTGTAAGATATGAAGTTATATTAGCTAGAGCTAGGCTCTTCATTGTTGGTATGTTACCTAAAACTTTTATAATATATGCACATAATGATATTCCTGTTAGACTAGTTAGTGTTGTAATAGCAATTATTTCACCGGAAAACATTATATAAATATCTTTCTTTTTAACACCAATGGCAAGATAGATACCGACTTCTTTTACTCTTGATAAGAATGATGATCTACTCATTAAGAATACCTCTATCAATGATATAGCTAATATTATTGCGGCACTAATTAGTTTTAATTTATTTGAGTCTTTAATATTTTTTATGTAATTTTCTTTATCATTTTTATAATTATCATAGATATTTATTTCATAATCTTTTCTAAAAGTAGCTAAAGTTTTTTCTTTATTATCGGTTGCTACTGTGACTTTTTTACTTCCTGATATGATGGCATTAGTAATCATATTATTATTCATAAGATAAAGTTCAAGATTATCTGGTGAGGTATAGAAGCCAACTACCATTAGTTTATGATTATTTATTTTAAATGATACTTCTTTATTTAGAGGCATATTTTCTGAATAACTATTAGGTACTATTATTTCGTAATCATTTTCTGGCATACGTCCTTTAACTAAATTTATTTTATCCAAATATAGGTTATAATCATTATACCCAGTTAATCTAATTGCTGATGTATCATAGTCAAAGTCTTCTGTTTTAATTTTATTATTATATAAAATATTTACTAGTCTATTATTATCCGCATAAACTGATGGACTTTCTAGATTACATATACCGACTATAGTAAATGCTGGCATTGATTGAATATATACTTTTCTATTTAACATAGCTTCTGATGTCTTAATATTTAACATTTCATTTAATGAATCACTTTGATTATACATTTTATTTATAGCTATTTCATCAACAATTATTTCTGTATCATTAGTTGGCATTCTTCCATAGATTAGATCATCTTTAGTGACTAAATCTATTGATGATAGAGAGGCTTGTAGTTTAAGATTTCTACCTATTGTTTGATAATAGTCTTCTAATGGTAAAATCATTTCTACACTAGAACTTGCTGGTAAAAGATATTTTACTCCCTCTACTGACTTATATTTTTCATAGTCTTCACGTTTTAATTTATTGGTTTCTATTGTTAAATACTTTTTATTTACTTTGACAAAAGCAGATTCATTAATTTTTTTTGTAGCTTCTATGGCACTAGTTGATATCATAATAAATATGCCTGATAGGAAAAAACCTATTAATAATATCTTTTTTATTAAAGAATAGTTAAATACTTTTTTAAAACCATTAGTTATAAATGTTATTGGATTAAATATTGATGAGTATCTTAACTTTTTGCTTTTATCAATAATATCTTTAAAATTAAATTCATATTTTTCTAGCTCTTTTTTATCCATTTTACGATAATTATCATTAATAAATTCTATACTCGAATCTTCATCTACTACTTCTATAGAATTATCATTTTTACTTTTTATATATATGTTACCATTCTTTATAACAATTTCTAATTTTAATTTTTCATCACTATCATGATATATAGTTATATCATTATTTTTATCTTTAAATGTTTCTTCTTTTTTAAAGTCTTTTAAATAAAAGCGATTATCTATAGCATAGTCTAATTCATTTGTATGAGTGTTTTCATAATCTTTTATTACTTTACCATCTGATATTTCTATTATTCTACTGGCATAAAAGTTGGCTAGATTGGCTTCATGGGTTACTAGTATTACTAGACGATCTTTAGATATAGCTTTTATTATATTCATTATTTCTAATGAATTTTTGCTATCTAGATTTCCTGTTGGTTCATCTGCAATTACTATACTAGGATTTTTTACAATTGCTCTAGCAATAGCAACTCTTTGTTTTTCTCCTCCAGATAACATTGAAGCTGGTCTGTTTCTATATCTATACATATTTACCGCTTCTAAAACATAATTAACTCTTTTTTTGATTTCATTTTTATTTTTTAGACCTATCATTCTTAAGCTAATAGCAACATTTTCAAATACTGACATATTTTCTATTAGTTTATAATCTTGGAATATATATCCTATATTTAAGTTTCTTATTTTATCAACAGTGTTCTGTCTTCTTCTAGTTATCTTTTTGCCATTGATATAAATTTTTCCTCTATTAACTTTATCTAAACCACCAATGGCATTTAAAAGTGTTGTTTTTCCGCTTCCAGATTGTCCTAGAATTGCGACTAATCCTTTATCTTCAAGTTCCAATGAGGTATTGTTAATAATATGTATTTCGTTTCTTCTTCTCCTATTAAAGTATTTATTTACTTTTTCTAATTTAATCATATTATTACACCTCCTCATTATAAGTATTTATTGCTGTATTTTTGAATAGCTTTTTTGCAAAT
>OIYS01001260.1_pt1 | contig 13379 bp, 14 predicted proteins | sample 1588271 | NCBI WGS metagenome assembly OIYS01 (sample SAMN03283286) | human gut metagenome | biome: human-associated habitat; material: feces | host: Homo sapiens | place: Peru | collected 2012
TATAAATCACAAAACAGGCAGCGCCGTCAGGCGATGCCTTCCTGATTAAAATTAAAATTTTAATCAGGAAATAGTATTATTTTTTCCGGACGAAAAGAACGCCCAGAGTGCCGGGGCCGCAGTGGCAGGAGACAGTGCATCCGGCCAGCGTTTCGTAAACCTTGTGGAAGTGACCGTAGGTGGACACGGCCTCCATAACGGCTTCATGGCACTCGTCGCTGACACCGGTGTGGGTGATGAAGAGAATGCCGTCGTCCAGATCGTCTCGGCCGTCAAGACGGTCTTTGACGTAGTTTGCCAGACACTTGGCGTATTTTCCGCGATACTTTTTCGCAACGCCCATCTTGCCGTCCTTCACCTCGATGCAGGGCTTCAGGTTCAGAAGGTTCGCGCCAAGTGCTGCGGCGGAGGAGCAGCGGCCGCCCCTGACCAGATAGTCCAGCCTGTCCACGAGGAAGCTGGCTTCCACACGGGAGGTGAAGTCGTCCAGCTCCCGCTTCAGCTCGTCCAGAGATGCGGCGGTTTTCGCCAGCTCGCAGGCTTTCAGCACCACCAGACCCTGACCGGTGGACAGGTTCCGGGAGTCAACCACCCGGACGTTTTCAAAATCCTCCGCGGCAATGCAGGCATGGCGGTACGTAGAGGAAAAGTCCGAGCTGATGCAGATATGCACCACGCCGTCATATTCGCCCGCATATTTCGTGAAATGCTCCTGATACTCGCCGACGCTGACGGCGGAGGTGGAGCAGAGATCGCCGCCTGCGGCGACGTGGGCGAAAATTTCGGCGGGGGTGATGGTCACGCCGTCAATATATCCCGTCCCGGCCTTGATGACCGTCAGGGGGGTGATGGCGATGTTGTATTCTTTCAGAATGTCAGCGGAAAGGTCGCAGGTGCTGTCAGCCGTGATTTTGATGTTCATAACAGTTCTCCTATCGGTTTGTTGGTTTGACGATGGGGTTTGTCCCCATCATGAAGCAGCAGGGTTCCGTGTCCTTCCGGCGCAGATAGTCCGCACCCCAGTCCCGCATGGCTACGAGAACGGGCATCAGACTGCGGCCGGTTTCCGTCAGGGAGTATTCCACCTTGGGCGGGATGACGGGATACACCTCCCGGTGAACCAGACCATTGGCTTCCAGTTCCCGCAACTGCTGGGTCAGCATTTTTGGCGTCGCGCCCTTGATGACCTGACGCAGTTCCGAAAAACGGAGGATGCCCTGAGAAAGGTGCCATAAAATCAAAGCCTTGTATTTTCCGCCGATCAGCTCCAGCGTGGCTTCCACCGGGCAGTTGTCTTCGTTTGCCATTCCGTCACCTCCTTACGGTATCCAAAAGGGAAGTATGGCACATAATAGTGCATACTTGTTTTTTTGGATTATCATGGTAGAATGGTATCATAAATGAAGGAAATAGTCAATGAATTTATCCGAGATACGGGTTCATTTGATGAATTCCACTGAAATGGAGGGAGAATCATGAAACTCAAATTCAATGTCACCGGCATGACCTGCGCGGCCTGCTCCGCGCGGGTGGAGAAGGTGACGAACGCCGTGCCGGGTGTGGAAAAAGCGGAAGTGAATCTTCTTGCGGGAACCATGCAGGTGGAGGCGGAAAACGGGAACGTTGTTCCTGCCATCATCAAGGCGGTGCAGGACGCGGGCTATAATGCCGCCCTGCCCGGTGAAAAGAAAACGGACAAGGCAGAGGCCGCCCCGGCGGAAGCCGCTTTGAAGGAAATGAAAAAGAGGATCATCGGCAGCGCGATTTGTCTGGTGGTGCTCATGTACTTCACCATGGGACACATGATCGGACTGCCCGCACCCCACTGGTACCACGGCGTGAAGAACGCGCTGGTTGCGGCGCTGCTGCAATTTTTTCTGACCCTTCCTGTGGTGTACCTGAACCGGGTGTACTACAGCAGAGGACTGAAAGCCCTGTGGCACCGTGCGCCCAACATGGATTCCCTGATCGCCGTTGGCTCTTTGGCCGCGCTGGGCTATGGCGTGGCGGCGCTGTTCCGCATGGCCTACGGCATGGGACATGAGGACTGGGAACTGGTGCAGTCCTACAGCGAGAACCTGTATTTTGAATCCGCGGCCATGATCCTGACGCTGATCACCTTGGGTAAATTTCTGGAGACCCGTGCCAAGGGCAAGACCGGCGACGCCATCCGTTCGCTGATGGATCTAAGCCCCAAGACCGCCTCTGTGCGGAGAAACGGGGAGATCGTGGAGATCCCCGTGGAGCAGGTAGTTGTGGGAGACGTGGTCATCGTCCGCTCCGGCAGCAGCATTCCCGTGGACGGCACCGTGCTGGAAGGCCGGGCGTCCGTTGACCAGAGCACCCTCACGGGCGAAAGCGTCCCCGTGGAAAAGGGCGCAGGGGACAAGGTCGCTGCTGCAACGGTCAACACCGAGGGCTATCTGGAATTTCGTGCGGACAAGGTGGGCGAGGATACCACTCTGGCTCAGGTCATCCGCATGGTGGAGGAAGCGGGCGGCTCCAAAGCGCCCATCGCCCGGCTGGCGGACAAGATCGCGGGCGTGTTCGTCCCAGTGGTCATGAGCATTGCGGCGGTGACATTCATCGTCTGGATGATCGCGGGATACGGACTGGAATTCTCACTGAATCGCGCCATTTCCGTGCTGGTGATCTCCTGCCCCTGCGCGCTGGGACTGGCCACGCCTGTGGCCATCATGGTCGGCACCGGACGGGGCGCCAAGATGGGCGTGCTGTTCAAGAACGCCGAAGCGCTGGAAAACCTGCACCGGGTGGACACCGTGGTGCTGGACAAGACCGGCACCCTCACCACCGGCAAGCCGGAGGTGACGGACGTCCTCCCCGGCGCAGTCAGCGGGGAAGCGCTGATGCGGATCGCTGCCGCGCTGGAAAGCAAGTCCGAGCATCCCTTTGCCAAGGCTATTCTGAATAAGATGGGCAGTGAAACTTACCCTGTCGCGGAGGACTTTGAAACCCTTCCCGGCCGGGGCGTATCCGGCATCGTGGACGGCGTGCGGTGCTACGGCGGCAACGGCCGGCTGATGGAGGAGCTGGGCGTCAAAGTCCCGGCCATGCCGGAGCTTGCCAATCAGGGAAAGACGCCCCTGCATTTTGCCAATGAAAAGGGCGATTATCTCGGAACTGTTGCCGCCGCCGACGTGCTGAAAGCCGATTCTCAGGCCGCCGTGCAGGCTATGACAAAAATGGGACTTGACGTAGTGATGCTTACAGGCGATAATGAAGCTACGGCCAAGGCCATTGCCCGGAAGGCGGGCATTGTCCATGTGATCTCCGACGTGCTGCCCACGGACAAGGCCGGGGCGGTCGGAAAATTGCAGGCGGAGGGGCACCGGGTGCTCATGGTGGGCGACGGCATCAACGACGCGCCTGCACTGGTCAGCGCCGATGTGGGCATGGCCATCGGCGCAGGAACGGACATTGCCATCGAGTCGGCGGACGTGGTGCTGATGACAGGTTCCCTTGCCGCCGTCAGCGGCGCGGTGGAGCTGAGCAAGGCCACCATCCGCAATATCCGGCAGAATCTGTTCTGGGCGTTCTTCTACAACACTCTGGGAATTCCCCTCGCCGCCGGTGTGCTGTTCCTGCCCCTGGGGCTGAAGCTCAGCCCGATGTTTGGCGCGGCGGCCATGAGCCTGAGCAGCGTGTTCGTGGTGACGAATGCTCTGCGTCTGCGCCTGTTCAAACCGAAGACTTCCCCCTCTGTGGTGGAAGCCCCGAAACACGAAGAAATCAAAACCAAGGAGGATACAATTATGAAAACGGTTATCAAGGTCAATGGAATGATGTGCGGTCACTGCAAGGCTCACGTGGAAACTGCCTGCAAGGGTGTTCCCGGCGTGACGGACGCCGTTGTGGACTTGGATGCGAAGAATGTCACCGTCACCGGCGACGGCGATGTGGCGGCGCTGAAGAAGGCCATCACCGACGCAGGCTACGAGGTGGTGGAGTAAGTCATGAGAGAGGACTTCTGGTTTGATTCCTGCGGTGCAGGGAGGATTCACGTCTGCCGCTGGATGCCGGAGGGAGAGCCGAAGGCAGTGTTCCAGATCGTCCACGGCATTGCGGAGGTGGCGGAGCGCTACGACGCATTTGCTCAGGTGCTGGCACAGCGGGGCTTCGTCGTGGTGGCTGACGACCACATGGGTCACGGCCAGTCCGTAGGCGAAGGGGACACCAATGGCTACTTCACCGGCGGCTGGTTCAGCGCCGTGGCGGACAGCTACCATCTGCTGGAACTGACAAAGGCGGAATTCCCGAACCTTCCCTATGTCCTGTTCGGTCATTCCATGGGTTCCTTCATGGCGAGGACCATTCTGTGCAAGTACCCGGACAGCGGTATTGACGCCGCCATCATCTGCGGCACCGGCTGGCAGCCTGCCTTCGCGCTTCCCGCCGTCATCAAGGTGGTGGAGAGCGTGTGCAAACGAGTGGGGGAGACCAACCCCGACGAGACCCTCCACAAGCTGGTGTTCGGCGGCTACAACCGAAAGGTGGAGCATCCCCGCACGGAATTCGACTGGCTGACCCGGGACGCCAGGGTCGTGGACGCCTACATCGCCCATCCCATGTGCGGCTTCACCGAAACGACGGGGCTGCTGCGGGATCTGATGACGGGCATCCGCTACATCGAGAAGCCGGAGAGCCTTGCCGCCATGCGCAAGGAACTGCCCGTGTTCTTCATTGCGGGCGGGGACGACCCTGTGGGCAACTACGGCAAGGGCGTCCGTCAGTCGGCTGACGCTTTCCGCAAGGCGGGGATGGCGGATGTTTCCGTGCACATTTACCCGCTGTGCAGGCATGAAATTCTTAACGAGATCAACCGGGAAGAGGTCTACGGGGACATTCTCCAGTGGCTGTCCTCCCACATGAAAAAAAGTTCGCCGTAAGCCAATTAGTCCGATTTATTGGACAGATAGCGTGTTATACTATGGCCAGAAACCAAAAGGAAAGGTTGATGGCTATGTTTCAGATGCGTTATGTAGGTGGACACGTTCAGGTGTATGACAAAAGCGGCAAGTTCCTGTTCTCGGCGGATACCGAACGGGAGGCCAGAGAAGAGATGGAGGATTATGCGGAATCTGCGGCTTGATATTTGCTACGACGGCACCCGCTACCGGGGCTGGCAGCGTCTGCCCGGAAGGGACGACACCATTCAGGGCAAGCTGGAAACGACCCTTTCCCGGATTCTGGACGAGCCGATCGAGGTCAGCGGCAGCGGCCGCACCGACGCCGGGGTACATGCGCTGCATCAGGCGGCGAATTTCCACTGCGAAAGCGCCATGCCGTCGGAGGAGATTTTGTCCAAACTGCGGCAGTATCTTCCCGAGGATATCGGCATATATTCCTGTGTGGACGTGCCGCCCCGGTTCCATGCCCGCCTGAACGCCCGCGCCAAGACCTACCGATACCGTATCTGGAATTCCCGGGGGCCGTGCGTTTTTCAGCGGCGGTACGTTGCGGTCATGCCGGAACGCCTTGACTTAAACGCCATGCGCCGCGGGGCGGCACTGCTGACGGGGGAGCATGATTTCTCCGCGTTCTGCGGCAATGCGAGAATGAAAAAGTCCACCGTCCGCCGGATCGATTCCATCGACATTCAGCGGCAGGGAGAGGAAATCCAAATTCTGTTCACCGGTAATGGCTTCCTTTACAACATGGTGCGGATCCTGACCGGCACGCTGGTGGAGGTCGGCAGGGGAGAGCGGGAAACGGAGAGCATTCCGTCGCTGTTCGGCGGCAAGCGGGAGGACGCGGGCTTTCTGGCGCCTGCCCAGGGGCTGTGCCTGATGGAGGTAGTGTATTGAACATTCAGATTTTCGGCAAAAGCAAATGCTTTGACACCAAGAAGGCGGAGCGCTACTTCAAGGAGCGGCGCATTCCATTCCAATCCATAGACCTGAAAACATACGGCATGTCCGGCAGGGAATTTGACAGTGTTCTCCGGGCGGTGGGCGGCATTGACAACCTCATCGACTGGGACGGTAAATCCCCGGACATCACCCTCATGAAGTACATGGACGACCAGCGTGCGAAGGAAGACAAGGTTTTCGACAACCCCGCCCTGATGAAAACGCCCGTAGTGCGCAACGGCAAACAGGCCACGGTTGGCTATTGCCCGGAAGTCTGGGCGGCGTGGGAATAACATAATCGATCACGAAAGCGGTTCTCTAAAAATGGAGAGCCGCTTTTTTTATCATTTTTCCGATTTTTCTCTTGCAGTTTCAACAAAAAAGTGGTATGCTAGGAGGACAAAATGACCAAATACATTGACGGCCTGAATCGAATCGTCTGGGGTGCGCCCGCGTTGGTGCTGATCGTTGGCGTGGGTCTTTACCTGAGCCTGCGGCTTCGGTTCGCCCAGCTGACGCTGTTCCCCAGAGCATGGAGGCGCTTTCTTTCCATGCTTCGCCCGGGGCAGAAAAGCGGGAACGGGGTGACGCCCTTTCAGGCGCTGTGTACGGCGCTGGCGGCGACCGTAGGGACGGGAAATATCGTCGGCGTTGCCGGTGCCATCTGTCTCGGCGGGTCGGGGGCCATTTTCTGGATGTGGATTTGCGGCGTTCTCGGGATGGTCACGAAATACGCGGAGGTCACGCTGGCGCTTCGCTACCGGGTGAAAACCCCGGCGGGGTGGATCGGCGGCCCCATGTATGTGATCACTCAGGGCTTGGGGACGAAATTTACACCTATGGCCGTCGCTTACTGCGTGTTCGGCGTGGTTGCGGCCTTTGGCGTGGGAAACGCCACTCAGATCAACGCTGTGATCTCCGGCGTAAACGATGTGGTGACCCGCTTCGGCGGCGAACAGACCAGGCTTGGAAACCTTGTGATGGGACTGATTCTGGCCGCACTGGTGGGAGCGATGCTTCTTGGGGGCGCGAGACGCATCGGTACTGTGGCCGAGCGGCTGGTGCCGTTCATCTCTGCTGCATATATTCTGCTCTGCGCGGTGATGCTGGTGCTGCGCTGGCGGGAGGTTCCGGCGGCGTTCGCGTCGATCGCGGCGGGGGCGTTCTCTCCCCGGGCGGTGACGGGCGGGGCTTTGGGTTCTGCCTATCAGGCGCTTCGCATCGGATGCAGCCGCGGGGTGTTTACCAATGAGGCTGGCATGGGTACCGCGTCCATCGCCCACGCTTCGGCGGAGGTTTCCCACCCAGCGGAACAGGGACTGATGGGCATTATGGAGGTCTTTCTCGATACCATCCTCATGTGCACACTGACGGCGCTGGTCATTCTCGTCAGCGGCGTGCCGGTTCCCTACGGCAGAGACGTGGGCGTGGAGCTGACGACGAAGGCGTTTGCTGCTGTCTATGGCGATTTTGCGTCGGTTTTCATTGCCGTGTCCCTTGTCTGCTTTGCCTTTGCCACGGTGCTTGGCTGGGGGCTGTACGGTGCTCGGTGCGCCCAGTTCCTCTTTGGCGCCCGGGCGTGGAAGTTTTTTGTTGCGGCGCAGATGGCCGCGGTGGTCGCCGGGGCATGCCTGCAAACCGGCGTCGTCTGGTCGGCGGCGGAGGCCGTCAACGGCCTGATGGTGATTCCCAATTTGACAGCTTTGGCGATTCTCACCCCGGAGGTGGTTCGCCTTACGAAAGAATATCAGAAATCCGGCGGAAGTACCGCCGGTGGAGGTAGTTATGCAGATATCCATCAACGCAAACCGGTGTGAACCCTCTCCCATGCGGAAGTTCCATCCCTACGCCGTGGAGGCCGAGAAGAAGGGCAAGAAGATCTATCACCTGAACATCGGACAGCCCGACCTGCCCACGCCCACGGCTTACTATGACGCCGTGCGGAACTTTGACCGCAAGACGCTGGCCTATGCCGAGTCTCCCGGTATGCCTGTGCTCATTGACGCTGTGCGGGGCTATTATCACAAACTGGGGGTTGACTTGGCGCCCAACGACGTCCTCATCACCACCGGCGGCAGTGAGGCGCTGCTGATGACCTGCCTGAGCATCCTCGACCCCTATACCGAGGTCATCATCCCCGAGCCGTATTACCCCAACTACACCACCTTCGTCCATGCGGCCGGCGGCGTTATCCGTGCCCTGCCCACCAACCCGTGGGAGGGCTACCGCTACGCCAAGCGGGAGCGCATCGAGAGCCTGATCACCAAGAACACCCGCGCCATCCTGATCACCAACCCCGGCAACCCCACGGGCGTTGTCCTAGACCAGAAGGAAATGCGGATGATCGCCGACATTGCCAAGGAGCACGATCTGTTCCTGATCTGTGACGAGGTTTACCGGGAATTCTGTTACGACGACAAATTCGGCGTGCCGACCATGGCGCACTTCCGGGATATCGACGAGAACCTCGTCATCATCGACTCCGCCTCCAAGCGCTTCTCTGCCTGCGGCGCGCGGGTGGGCTGTGTTGTGACCCGGAACAAGGAGCTGCAGGCGGCGCTGCTGAAATTCTGCCAGTCCCGCCTGTCCGTCGCCACCATCGATCAGATCGGCGCTGCGGCGCTGTATACGGTGGATCCTGCGTTCTTCCGTCAGAGCAAGGAGGAATACCGCCGCCGCCGGGATACGGTGATCTCCAAGCTGCGCCAGATTCCCGGCGTGGTGGTGGAGGAACCCATGGGTGCGTTCTACGTCATGGCGAGCCTGCCGGTGGACGACGCGGACAAGTTCCAGTACTGGCTGCTGGAAAACTTCGACCATCAGGGGGACACCGTCATGTTCGCCCCCGGCGCACCCTTCTACGAGACCCCCGGCAAGGGCATCAACGAGGTGCGTATCGCTTACGTTCTCAAGCAGGAGGATCTGGAGCGGGCAATGGATGTACTGGCGATCGGCATTTCCGAATACCAGCGCAAGGTCATGAAAATCACCCCCGTCCCTGTGGGTTAATTGGATATTCCGATGCCGGACAAGCACAAAGTGCCTGCCCGGCATTTTTTCGCCCCAAAACCCTACGGCATCACATCCGCGCTTCGACTGCTTGTTCTCCCAGGAAACGGTATACTGTAGCCAAACCGGGAAAGGGGAGAAGCGAAATGCTAAAACGGCTTGTATTTGCTTTATTGGCGGTCGGACTGCTGCTGGGAGGTGCCGTCCCGGCTTATGCCGCCCAGACAGGTTCTATCCGGGTTATTCCGGAGACGAAGCCGCCCGTCGAAAGTGCCGTGACGCTGTACCATGCGGGCGTCGAGGCGGACGGCGGCTACTGGCTGGATGATGTCTATGGAGGGGGACTGGTAAGGTGGGGAGACCTGCCGTCTCTGACGCTGGCGTCGTGGCTGGCGGAGCATGAGGCAGCGGAGGGGACAACGGTTCCCTTTGACGCGGAGGGCAGTGCCACGTTTTCCAACCTGTCGCCGGGGCTGTATCTCATCAAACAGACCGGGATTTCAGCCGGGAATGACGCGATACCGCCCTTTGTGATCGAGCTGCCCTACGAGGATATCTGGGAGATCACCGTTCGACCACAGTCGATGACTGGTGCTCAGGAGCCGCCTCCCACGGGACAGGAGTCGACGCCAATCATTGCCGCGCTGGTGCTGGTGGTTTCAGGAATGGGTCTGCTGGGAGTGGCTGCCCACACGAAGCGGAAGCGCGTTGCGGGCTGACAAGTGCTTCCACCCTCTCGCAGCTGCGCATCTTTTGGGAATTTTTTCTTGTATGGATGGCGCAAATGTGGTACACTTATGCTATCCGATAGAGAGGTGGAATGCGTGTGAAAAAGGTTTTTCTCGGTCTCACGGCGGCCACGATTTTGTACGCCATCTACAACGTCATCATCGACATAAGAGATGGCGTGTCTGACGGCCTCACCATTGTGGGGCTGCTGTTCCTGCTGCTGGTTGCGGGGGCGTTTGGCTTCCTCGCTTGGCTGTTTGACGGCAAATCCCCGGTGAAACGGACGGCAGAACAGGCAAAAAACGTCGTGAAGCAGGAGCAAGAAAAGTTTGACGCTTATGTGAGCTATACGCCTGCCATCAAGCGGCGGATATGGAAGTTCCGGATCATTGGTCTGGTTCTGGTCGCGCTGGCGGTGTGGCTCTGTATTGCCGGGAACTGGGATACCATCCCGGTGTCCATTGCAACCGTAATTCTGATTATCGGCATTGCGGTGTTCAACATGGGTTCTCCGGCGGACTACAACGCCATGACGGACGGCGGAGCCATGATCGCCATGGATGTCCCCCGAAAGATCGAGGAGTTTTACCGCGCGTTCCAGAACGAAAAAACGCCCCTCGGCTCTGCGTATCTGGGAAAATTCTCCACAAGTCCCTATACCAGCCTGATTTTCGGGCCGAATGTCCGGGGAGAATTCCTGTACTTTTACCTAAATCGCGACGGGATGATCGGCTACGTTGGCTATTCCATGCTGGACGAGACCATTTCGGAGCGCCTGACGGAACCTCGTTTTCCGGCGGAAGCGGATGCGGGGGAAGACCTTGTGGGGCATCTGGTCTATCATTCGGACGTCTTTCTGATGCGGGAATGGCTTCAGAAGAGCCTTGAACATTTCGTGAAAACCGGCACGATTCTGCCCTTCCGGGAGATCTCTCCCTCTCAGATTTACACCTTCAGCGAGGATTTCAAGCTGACGGGGCAGCATTTCACCGTTCAGGATACGGACGGAAACACCCTCTACACCGTGGACGGCACAGCGCCGCTGGTGAAGCTGCGGGTGCTGGATAACTATGACCGTGAGGTTTTCACCATGACCAAGCAGTTGGGGCACGCGCTGGCTACATACAAGTTCTATCAGGACGGTGAACTTTACGGCACGCTGGAAAAGCAGTTTGACCTGGTGCGGGACCGTTTCACCATGGAGGTGACGGAAGGGAAACTGGAGCTGCGGGAGTACAGCGGCACCGTCGGTCACAACTACAAGGTCACGCTCAACGGCGAGATTCTGGGCGCCATCATGGACGACATGGACTTGACCGTCGAAAACGCGGTGTTCGACAACGCCTATCTGATCGTCTACCGGCCTGACAAGCTGCCGCTGCTGGTGTGCATGGCCGTGATGGCCGCCCGGGAGCTGGCGAGGGACAAAGAGGGCGCTGTTACAAACCAGATGTAGGAGGAAAAAAGAGAGATGAAAAAGGGAATTGCACTGATCGCGGCGCTTGTCCTCAGCGTTTTGCTGCTGGGCTGTGAGGAAGCGGTGACCTATGCCACCGCCGACGACGCCAAGGCGGCGCTGAATGGACAGGGCGTTATCACCATCGACGGTGATTTTTCGGAACCCAATCAGGCCAGCGATATCCGCGTGAACAACGGTTTTGCCGGATTTATGCGGGAGACGGGGCTTATCAACGGTAAATGGACGATTTCCGCGAACTACGAGGAGTGGTTTTACGCCAAGTACGTCACGGACGAGCCGGTGAACCACCAGGAGGGCGTCAATTCCGGCTCCACGCTGGGCTTTTATGACATGGACGGCAACTGCCTCGGCTATGCCCAGGAGCGGGTGGACGCGAACTGGGACAACGCCTATATCGTCTATTTCCTCGACCCGGATTTTACACCCACCGGGCTGTACGCTTCGGAGGACTGCAAGACGCTGTGGGACGACAGCGAAACCGTGTTGGCCGAGGGCAATATCGATTGGAGCTATTCCAGCGATATGTGTACCATCACCATCACGCCAACCGGCGGCAAGGATGTTCCCATCTTTGCGAAAATTGCCATGTATGTCAAATTGTACTATGAAGCGAACATGCTGAAAATGTGATACTAGTTTTCAATAAAACGGTTAAAAACCGTTTTATTCGGCTGCTGTTTCAGCAGCCAGCGGCGTAGCCGCAAAAAACGTAAGTCCATACATTTCTCGCCGCCACCGGCGGCCTGCGAAGGATTCGCAGGATAAAATGGTGTTAACCATTTTATCGAGAAATAGTATGATTCCATGACAAATGCCCCCAATATGCACAGTAAGCGTGCATATTGGGGGCATTGTGATATTTTCCTAGACGCGGGTGAACTCGTAATTTTCGAATTTCAGCTGATCGCCTACATCCACGCCAAAGGGCAGCAGTGCGATGGCGACCTCGGAGACAACGCCGGTATCATCGTACCTGACGTAAGCGTAATCGCCGCGAATGTCCGTGACGGTACAGAGCATAGTGACCGACCTCCTTAGCGGATGAAGTGGGTGGGGGAGACGGGGTCAAGCTCCGGAAGACCGAATTTCTCCTTGCCAAGGGCGATGGACTTCATCAGAAAAGTCATGTTCTTAGCCAGATTCCGGACGGTGGCGATGCCCTCCAAGTCCTGCGCCGCCTCGCCGGGGGCGCGGCCGTGGACGCTGTTCCAGTAATGGCTGGACGCGACGGGCATTCCGCTGATGGTGAAATACTTGTTCAGCTCGTCAAAGGTGGCAGAGCAGCCGCCCCGGCGGGCGACCACCACGGACGCGCCGACCTTCATCCGCTTGTCAAAGCCGGTGCTGTAGAACAGCCGATCCAGAAACGCCACCAGCGTAGCATTTGCGGAAGCATAATAGACCGGGCTGGCGGCCACCAGACCATCGGCCTGACGAAACGCTTCCGCCGCCTGATTGACCGCGTCGTCAAAAACGCACTTGCCGGTCTTCCGGCAGCTTCCGCAGGCGATGCAGCCACGGATGGGCTGATTGCCCACCTGGAGAATTTCGGTTTCGACACCCTCTGCGGCAAAGACCTCCGTCATCTGGGAAAGGGCATAGGCCGTATTCCCCCTTGCCTTGGGGCTTCCGTTGAGCAGCAGTACCTTCATATGATTCCTCCAGAAAAGTTTGGAAAACCCGTCCCCGTTACCGGGGACGGGCAGTTTTCGTTTGCGCAGAATCGGGAGTACGGAACGATTAGTCCTTGTACATCTCGACCAGCTTGTTCAGGTGCTCCCAGCGCTCCTTGGCGGCAGCCTCGTTCTTGGCGAACAGATCGGTTGCACGCTCGGGGAACTCGCGGGTCAGACGGCTGTAACGAGCCTCGTTCATCAGGAACTCCTGATAGCCGTCCTTCGGAGCCTTGCTGTCCAGCTGGAACTTGCCGGTCTCCTTGGAAGGATCGAAGCGGAACAGGTTCCAGTAGCCGCACTCAACGGCCTTCTTCATCTCGGCCTGGCAGTTGGTCATGCCGCCCTTGATGGAGTGCATCTCACAGGGCGCGTAGCCGATGATGAGGGACGGGCCATGGTAAGCCTCGGCTTCGGTGATGGCCTTGATGGTCTGAGCGGGGTTGGCGCCCATAGCGACCTGAGCGACGTAAACGTAGCCGTAGCTCATCGCGATCTCAGACAGGGACTTCTTCTTGGTCTCCTTACCGGCAGCCGCGAACTGAGCGACCTGACCGATGTTGGAAGCCTTGGAAGCCTGTCCGCCGGTGTTGGAGTAAACCTCGGTATCGAATACCA
>OIYS01001264.1_pt1 | contig 13330 bp, 8 predicted proteins | sample 1588271 | NCBI WGS metagenome assembly OIYS01 (sample SAMN03283286) | human gut metagenome | biome: human-associated habitat; material: feces | host: Homo sapiens | place: Peru | collected 2012
TGGAAGGCTGGTGCCCTGGCCATTGTGCTACACCCGCATGGGCCCTCCGCAGAAATCGTCAGCTTTGTTATATTAGCACATGAATACCCATTATGTCAAGATAAAATTCAAAATAATCCCTATTTTATCTGCGCCGCCCACCAACAAAAGAGCGGCGCGGCATCCACAGCGTCCTCCCGGCAGCGGGAAAAGCTTTGCCGCTCCGGGTGATACTGTACCCCCAGCACCGGCAGCGACGTATGGACTACCGCCTCTATCACGCCGTCCGACCCCCACTGACAATCCGACAGTCCCCGCCCCAGCGCATTTACCGCCTGGTGGTGGTTGCTGGTGACATAGGGCGCATCGCCCAGCAGCTCCGCCGGCAGTCCCTCCGCACGGGTAGGGTGCACCATGTCCCCCGCCGCCAGCTGATGGCCTGCGATCTGGTCATGGAGCGTGCCGCCGAAATAGACGTTCAGCGCCTGCATACCCCGGCAGATACCCAGAATGGGCCTGCGGCGGGCCACAAAGGCGTTGATGACCGCTGTCTCCCGGCGATCCAGCCCGCCGAAAATATCCCCGCCGCCCGGCAGCAGCAATCCTTCGCACCGTCGGGCCACCGCCGTGTCCGTAGAGACTTCCGTCTCCAGTCCCACCGCCGCCAGCGCCGTGCGATAGTTGTCAAATGTTCCCTGTCCATAGATCATCACCATAAAAAATCCCTCCATCGCGAAAATATGCATTGCGCGACGGAAAAATGTATGATATAGTAATATGGTTGATATGCAGCGGTATCGAAGTGGTCATAACGGGGCTGACTCGAAATCAGTTTGCGGGCAACCGCACGTGGGTTCGAATCCCACCCGCTGCGCCAAATGTAAAGCTCTCTGTCCATGACAGGGAGCTTTACTATTTTACACAGCGATGCGAGACCTATGATCAAGAGGGCTCTGAATCGAGCGGCTTTACAGCTCGATCCTCTGCTCTGGCTCCCACAAAGCCTGCACGCTTTCAAAGTCCCTGCTGTACTTCGTCAGGCACTGGCGGGTCAACGTCCGCAGGGAAATGGAATCCTCCCCGGCAAAGGGGATATGGTACAGCACAACCTGCGGCGTCCACCGGCTCAACAGCGCACGGCCCGCCGGGTCGCAGAAAAACAGCGGGTTAACGAACACCGCACGGGGCCGGATATCCGCTATGGCGTCATAATAAGAGGGATCGTTCCAGCCGCAGTCCCCGGTGATAAGATAGTGCTGGCCGTGTACCGTCAGCAGCAGGCAGAGGCAGTCCAGATGGGCGAACATCTCCCCCTCGTGGGGGGTAGACAGCGCCGTGAGATAGACCTCCGGCGCCAGCAGATACGTGTGGCGCTGTCCGCGGTGCAGGTCTGCCTGCCACCACGGGATATGCCGGGCCGTCATGTCCGCCGTCAAGGCGTCCTGCGCCGGGCCATCCTTGCTGCGGGGCGGCAGCAGCACACGGCGAACGCGGTTGGCCTGAAGATACGCCTGCGTCAGAGCAGGCGACCAGTGATCCGGATGGTCATGGGTGAACAGCAGAAAATCCGCGTCACGAAACGGCCCCTCTCCCCGCAGCATTTGATCCAGCATCGCCTGCGGAACGGGGCTGAAGGGGTATTGGCTGCTGTGGTGCAGGCCGTCGATCAGAAATCGAATGCCGTCAATTTCCAGCAGAATACCCGCGTTGGCGATCAGTGTGGCGTGCGTCATAAGCGTTCTCCTTTCAATGGGTTCACACCCCGCGAAATAGCGCGAAATGTTCAGTTGACTTTTATGTTTTTCAAGGGTATACTCGAATTATTATGTGCGAATATAGCAAGCAGAAGCAACGGATATGCGGGAAAAATAAGAGAGAGGGCAAACAGTGTGAAGCTGAGGGGAGTCATACGATATAAACCTGTCGGGGCGGCGGCGGATCTGCCCTGCGGCAAGGAGCAGATTTCAGAAGCATACGGCAGCTATTATCTGGGGGCCGCCGTGCAGGAGCAGATGTGTACAGCACTGGAGCAGTTCTGCTCTCCCTCCGGAGGGGTATTGTACATACAGGGCTGTTCCGGCACCGGCAAGACCTGCACGATCGGCTATTTGCTGGGACTGCTGACGCTGCCGGAGGAGGACACAAAGCCGCCCAAACGGCTGGCCGCCGCGTTGGCGGGAAAGGCGGCGGAGTACCACGTCGTAACCGCCGATCTGTCCGCCGCCGGAGAGTCTCTATGCGACATTATCGGACAGGCGCTGGACTGCACCACGGCGTTTCAGGTGGGGCCGGATATCAAGCGCACCAGAAGCCTGTATCAGCGCCAGCTGTCCACCAGAATGGACGCCTTTGCTTCGGCTCACCCCGGTGTCTGCCGTCTGCTGGTGCTGGACGGTCTGGCCGAATTCTTTGAAAGCCGCAGCGAGGAGGATATTCAGGACGATCTGCTATTCTATACGGCGCTGTGCAACATTACGGAAAAGAGTCCCCTGCGGATCATCGCTGGAGTGGATACCCGTCTGTTTGACGAGGACAACGGCTGCCGTGCCCGGAAGACCTTGCAGCAGGACAGCGCCAACACCGCCCGCATCACCCTTGACAGCGCGGTGGTGATGGAGGTCTTGCAGCACTGCTGCATCCGAAAGAGCAAAGCCCAGCAGCAGGAGATCGCCGCCTATCTGCAGCAGTTTGCCATGCAGTTTCCGGAGCTTCGGCTGCATCTGGCCGACTATGTGGCGGCGTATCCCTTCCACCCCGGTCTGATCACGCTGCTGAATGACTATCCGGTTCTGCGGGAGCTGCCGCTGCTGGAAACGTTGTCATCTCTGGTGGAAAGCCGTCTGGAGCACGAATTGGCGCAGAACAGGCCCTCCATCCTGACCTACGAGGATCTCTGGCGCAGCTGTGTACTGCCCATGGCAGCTGACAGCGCTGATCCGGTGCTTCACGCGGCGGCGGTACGCGCCTCGGAGCTGGAGCAGCGCATCGCCGCGCTGGCGCTGCCGGCGCAGGAAAACGCACTGGTGACGCAGGTGGTAAACGCGCTGCTGCTGCGGCAGCTGCTGTTCCGGAACCCCGCGGCCACCGGAATGACACCGGAGCAGATCCGGGACGACCTGTTCCCTGCCGGAGACACCGCCGTCACCCAGCATGCCATTACCGTGGAGCAATATGTGGAGCAGCTGCTGACGCGGATCATCAGCTTTTCGGCGCAGCCGCTGCTGTGGCTGGACAGCGCCTGCGGCTGCTACTGTCTGGCGGTGGAAAAGCGGGACAATTATAACAAAAAGATCACGCTGGAGCAACTGTCCCAGCTCATCAACATCTCCCGCACCACCATTTACAAGGTCATCAACGGCAAGGGCCGCGTGTCGGAGAGCACCCGCGCGCTGGTGGAAAAGGCCCTGCTGGAATACAACTACGTTCCCAACTTCAACGCCCGGGATCTGGCCTATCACAAGACCTACCGCATCGGCTATATCGGCATGGCCCACTATGGCTCCACCTTCTTCTCCAAGCTGATGCAGGACGGCATCCGCAAGGCGCTGGCGGAGCTGGAGGACAACGGCTTACAGATCGTGTCCGCCATCTCCTACATTCTGGAGCCGCAGCAGCAGATCACGGATATCGAGCGGATGCTGCAAAGCGGCATCCGGGCCTTCATCATCGTGCCCTGCGACCCCAAGGTGCTGGAGCCGGAGATCAAAAAGCTGCGGGAGCTTCACTGTGATATCATCTATCTCAGCCGCTACGTGGAGAAAAAAGACCGGGTGTTCGTGGGCATCGACTATCCCCAGAGCGGCCGTCTGGCGGCGGAGATGATGTCCAAGATGCTGCCGCAGGGCGGCAGCATCGCCATCACCACCAGTAACTTTCTGGAGGACGACCTGTGGGTCAAGCAGCGGTACGACGGCTTTGTGGACTATCTCAAGGGCCGCAGCAGCTACCGTATTCTCGGCCTGTGGGACACCATTTCCGACGAGAAAAGCGCCGAGCTGATCTGTCAGGAGCTGATGGAAAAGCATCCGGATATCAGCGGCATCTATGATATCTCCTATAAATCCGAGGCCATTGCCCGGCGTCTGGTGCGGATGCGGCGGGATCAGGACATTAAGCTGATCGGCTTCGACTACTACGACGCCGTAAAGCCCTTTATCCGTTCCTCCGCCATTGACGTTATCATCGGCCAGTCTCTGCCGAATCAGGCATACGACGCGGTAAAAATGATGTTTTATCACCTTTGCTACGGCGTGCCGCTGGTCAACAAGGACTACAATTCCCGGCTGGATGTGATCGTGTCCAGCAACATGGATTACTTTGAGGGATAACTGAATACGACACACCTTTCGTCACCGGACGCCAGCAGGCGCCCGGTGATTTTATTTATCGCAAAATTCGACAAATTAATACGTGTTAAATTTCGACATTTTTCGCCTCATTTAGAGGCCAACATTTCGAGCGATTTTCCGGAAAATCGGTTCACCTTCTGCTATTTCGGCTAATTTTTTGTGCAAAATGTCACATTTCATCCGCGTAATCCGTGCGTTTTGTCGATTTTTTATTTTGCACGCAAAATTACTTGACATTTTTGTAACGCAGGCGTATGCTTTTAACATGAAGTTTACCACGTGTTAAACATTTTTTCAAGTCCTTCATTTTCCGGTATTTATGAATAGGTATAAGAAACGTTCACCGCGTGTAAACCTCAAAAAATCATAACAAATAAGGAGATCGAACATGAAGAAGTTTTTGGCACTGACTTTGGCCCTGCTGATGGCGCTGTCTCTGGTCGCCTGCGGCAGTCAGCCGGCAGCCGACGACAACCAGGATGCGGACAACACCCCCGTCGACACCAGCAACTACGTCAAGACCGACTACAACCCCACCAAGCCCATGACCAAGGGCATCAACGGCGAGGATCCCGCCAGCCTGGCGGACTTCAGCTTCACCGATGAAGAACTGCAGCAGCTGAAGGACGGCAACTTCAAGGTCGCCATTGCCTACCACCAGCTGGGTGACCAGTGCAACGTGGTCAAGTGCGAAGCTGCCAAGGCTACCTTCGAGGAGCTGGGCATTGAAGTGCTGACCGTTACCGAAGCCCAGATGAACGACAACACCCAGTACGATCAGCTGGAGACCATCGCAGCCATGAACCCCGACGCTCTGCTGGTCATGCCCTACAACCCCGACGTCTGCTCCCCCGTGCTGAAGAAGATGGCTGACGCCGGCACCAAGATCGTGTTCATGGAGAGCATCGCTACCGACTTCACCCCCGGCGAGAACTGCGTGGCTCTGGTCTCCTCCGACGGTTACGCCAACGGCTACTATGCCGCCACCATGCTGGCCGAGAAGATCGGCTACAAGGGTGTTGTGGGCGCTCTGACCTATGATGGCTTCCATCTGGTGTGCAACCAGCGTGACCAGGGCTTCCGCGATGGTATCGCCAACTTCCCCGAGATCACGCTGGCTGAGAGCCCCTTCACCAAGGAGGCCAACACCGGCTCCAACGCCGACTCCCTGCTGGCTCAGTATCCCGATCTGGCCGGTGTGTACGTTTCCTGGGAAGCTCCCGCCGAGTACGTGATGGCTTCCGCCAAGGCTGCCGGCCGTGAGGATCTGCAGATCGTCACCATCGACCTGGGCGACACCTCTGCCCGCTCCATCGCCACCGGCGGTATGATCACCTGCTCCGCCACCTCCCGCTCCTGGGATCAGGGCACCTGCGAGGCCTACTGCGCCGCTTACGCCCTGCTGGGCAAGGAGCTGCCCTCCACCTTCGTCTGCCCCGTGGCGCTGCCTGTTGACGCCCACAACCTGCTGGAAGGCTACTGCGCCAGCTACGGTCTGGATCAGGCTCCCGAGTGGCTGACCGAGCTGGTGGCCGAGTAATTCGACAAACACTCCTACATATGCCAATCTCTCCCGGCATATGAGTGCCGCATAGTATGTTCCGAGACGCCCGAAAGGATCCCCCTCGATCCTTTCGGGGTTTCGGTACTACTGCCGAACCGTGATTCTGAGTATAAAGTGAGATGGTAAATATGCAGCAAAACCCGATCATCAGTTTGAAAAACGTGCATAAATCCTTCGGCGGCGTATCCGTTCTGAACGGCGTTGATTTCGATTTGCAGAAGGGCTCCGTTCACGCTCTGGTGGGGCAGAACGGCGCCGGAAAATCCACCATGATGAAGATCCTTACCGGCGTATACACCTGTGACTCCGGTGACATTTACATTGACGGCAGCAAGGTGAAGATGAACAGCTATTCCGACGCTGTGTCTCACGGCATCAGCCTGATCTTCCAGGAGCTGAGCCTGATCCCCACGCTGACCGTGGCAGAAAACATTTTCCTGAACCGTGAAATACTGGAAGGCCCATTCTTAGACAAAAAAAGCATGGAGCGCAAGGCTCACGAGCTGCTCCAAAGCCTTGATATAGATGTGGACGTCCACAGCCGTGTCGAAGATCTGGATGTTGGCGTCTGCCAGATGATCGAGATTGCCAAGGCGCTTTCCGTCAACGCCAAAGTCCTGATCCTGGACGAGCCCACGGCGTCCCTTTCCGAAAAGGAGACCGCCCATCTGTTCACCCTTATCAACAGCCTGAAGCAGCGGGGCGTTTCCATGATCTACATCTCCCACCGCATGGCGGAGATCTTCAAAATCTGCGACACCATCACCGTTCTGCGCAACGGCTCCATCGTGACCACCAAGCCCACACGGGATTACTCCCTGACCGGGCTGATCGAGGACATGATCGGCCGCAAGACCGCCGCGCTGACCACAGCGGACGAGGAGCTGGCCTCCAAGTGCACCGGCCGCCCGCTGATGACGGTGGAGCACCTGAACTGCGGCAGCCGCCTGAAGGACGTCAGCTTTGAGCTGCGGGAGGGCGAGGTGCTGGGCCTTGCGGGCCTGATGGGCTCCGGCCGCACCGAGGTGGTGGAATCGCTGTTCGGTCTGAACAAGGACGCCTCCGGTCAGGTCACCATCAACGGCCAGCCCTACGAGATCAAGGGCGTGCGCCACGCCATCGACAGCGGCCTTGCCCTGATCCCGGAGGATCGCCGCCGCGAGGGTCTGGTGCTGATGCACTCGGTAGAGGAAAACCTGATCGTCCCCATCTTCGACAAGCTCAAGCGGGGTCTGCTGCTGGAGAGCAAAAAGGTGGCCGATATCGCCGAGCGCTCCATTTCGGACATGGCCATCAAGACCCACAGCCGGAAAACCCCCGCCTTCAACCTGTCCGGCGGCAACCAGCAGAAGATCGTGGTGGGCAAGTGGCTCAACAGCGCGCCCAGTGTCCTGCTGCTGGACGAGCCTACCGCCGGTGTGGACGTAGGCTCCAAGCGCGAGATAATCGACAAGGTGCGCGACTTCGTCGGCGAAAACCGCGCCGCGATCTTCATCTCCTCGGATATTCTGGAGCTGATCTCCGCGTGCGACAGATTCATCGTTTTTTATGACGGAAAAGTGACCGCGACATATGATCGCAGTGAAATTACAGAGGAGGTTCTCCAGTATGCAATCCAAAACGAGTGCTGACACCCTGCTGAAGCTGAAAAAGAGCATCAACATCAGCAAATGCATGGTCTACATCATTTTCCTTGTGGTTCTTTCCCTGTTCGCCATCTTCATTGGCGGATCGTTCTTCTCTCTCAACAACATTCTGAACATCATCCGCCAGACCGCTGTGGTCTCCATGATTGCCGTCACCATGACGTTCGTGATCGCCATCGGTGAGATCGACCTGTCCGTTGGCTCCACCATCGGCCTGTCCGGCCTGATGGCGGCGCTGGTTCTGCAAAGCACCGATAACATCCCTCTGGCCATTCTGGCGGCGCTGGCTGTGGGTCTGGTGGTAGGCCTGATCAACGGCCTGCTGATCGTAGCGCTGAACCTGCCCAGCTTTCTGGTAACGCTGGGCATGCAGATGGTTCTGGTGGGTACCTCCATGTGGATCACCAACACCACCGCCATCCCCATCGGCAACACCACGTTCACCTTCATCTTCGGCGGCGGCAGCATCGGCAAGCTCCCTCTGCTTCTGCTGTGGGTGCTGATCACCGGCGCGGTGGGCTACATCGTCCTGAACCGCACCCCCTACGGCAAGAAGGTGCTGGCGGTAGGCGGCAACGCCACCTCCGCCCGCTACTCCGGCATCAACGTCAAGAAGATCGTGGTCTACGTCTTCGTCTACAGCAGCCTGATGGCCGCACTGGGCGGCATGCTGTACGCCGGACGTATGAGCTCCGGCCGCTACACCTTCGGCGACGGCCTTGAGCTGGACGCCATCGCGTCCGTCATTCTGGGCGGCACCAGCATGGCCGGCGGCAACGGCTCCATCGTCGGCGCCATCATCGGCTCCCTGCTGATCGGCACCATCAACAACGGCCTGATGTTCTTCGGCCTGTCCACCGCCCAGCAGACGGTGGCCAAGGGCGCCATCATCATCCTCTCCGTTGCCCTCAGCGCCCTGGTGAGCCTGCGCGACAACAATAACAAGTGATAAAGAAGGAAGGTCCGTCTATGAACCACCAAGTAACCCCTGAAGCCATTCACCTCTGCGATGACAGCGTCAAGCTGTCCGACCGCATTACGCGCCTGATCGAGCAATATCACAGCATCGTGCCGCCCCTGTGCGTGGAGCGGGCCCGCCTGCTGACCGAGACCTACCGCCAGACCGAGAGCAAGCCCCACGCCCTGCGCCGTGCGCTGGCGCTGGAGAATATCCTGAACCACATCGGCATCTTCCTATGCGACAACGATATGCTGCTGGGCGCCATCGCGGAAAAGCGCCGCGGCTCCTCCGTGTTTCCGGAGTTTGGCGTACAGTTTATTGAAAACGAGCTCACCGGCAATCCGGTAGACTTCTCCACCCGCCCTTACGATCCCTATATCGTGGAGCCGGAGGTGCGCCGCGAACTGCTGGAGGACATCCTGCCCTACTGGAAGGATCGCTGCGAGGAGGCGCTGGTGTATAGTCAGCTCCCTGCTGAGACCATGATGGCCAACGAAAAAGGCGTGGGCGGCTACGACGGCACGTGGATCACCCGCGGCGGCGACGGCCACATCATCCCCGACTGGGAAAAGCTGCTGCGCATCGGCGTCAACGGCGTGATCCGGCAGATCGAGGAGCACATGGCCGCGCTGGATCTGGCCGATCCCAACGACTATGACCGCTACATCTTCTACCAAAGCGCCCTGATCGTCAACAAGGCCGTGGTGGCCTATGCCCAGCGGCTGAGCCGTATGGCGGAGGAACGGGCCGCCGCAGCCACCGACCCCGCCGTGAAGAAGCATCTGCTCCAGCTGGCAGAGATCAACCGCCGCGTGCCCGCCCAGCCGGCCCGCACCTTCCACGAGGGATTACAGGCCATCACCACGGTGATCTCGGCCATTCAGCTGGAGTCCAACGGCCACGGCGTCTGCGTGGGCCGTCTGGATCAGCTGCTGTACCCCTACTATAAGCAGGAGCTGGAGGCCGGTACGCTGACGCAGGAGCGCGCCATGGAGTTGGTCTGCGCCCTGTACATCAAGCTGAACGAGCAGTCCAAACTGCGTGATATCTACGACACCAAGCCCTTTGTGGGCTACATGACATACCCCAACCTGACCATCGCCGGGCAGGACGACGCCGGGCGCGACGCGGTCAACGACCTGTCCTACATCTGCGTGGCCGCCACCAAGAAGTCCCGGCTGATCCAGCCTCTGCTGGCCGTCCGCGTGTTCAACGGCACCTCTCACCGCTTCATGCAGGAGTGCGCCAAGTGCGTAGGCACCGGTATCGGCTACCCCGCCTTCTACAATGACGAGGCCATTATCCCCGCCATGATGGCGGTGGGCTATTCGCTGGATGACGCACGGGGCTACGGCATCGTGGGCTGCGTGGAGCCCTCCACCCCCGGCAAGTGCAGCGGCCGCTACGGCGCCGCCTTCCCCAACCCCGTGAAGGTGCTGGAATGCACCATCAACGGCGGCACCGATCCCCGCACGGGACTCACTCCCCTGCCCTGCAAGCGCCTGAGCGAGATGAACAGCTGGGAGGAGTTCTACAACGAGTTCAAGGCACAGGAGCTCCACTATCTGAAGCACCACGTGATTCAGGACAACTGCATTGACAAGGTATACGAGCAGTACCTCCAGACTCCCCTGCTGTCCTCCTACGTGCAGGACTGCATCGGACGAGGCAGGGAGCTGAAGCAGGGCGGCGGCGTATACGCCTTTACCGGCGGCCAGATGTGCGGCACCTCCTGCGCCATCAACTGCCTGTGCGCCCTGAAGCAGCTGGTGTTTACCGACAAGCTGCTGACGCCTGTACAGCTGGAGCACGCGCTGGCCACCAACTTTGAGGACAGCACCACCAGCCCCACCGGCGAAGAGATCCGTCAGCTGCTGCTGACCCGCGCGCCCAAGTTCGGCAACGACGACGACGTGTCCAACGAGATCGGCTCCGATTTCGTGGGCTTCTGGGCGAAGAACAAAATGTCCTTCCACAATACCCTGTATGGCCGGGGCCCCATCGGCGGCCGGTTCGTACCGTCTACCGCCACCGTGGCGGCCAACGTTCCCATGGGCGAGTATGTGGGCGCCACGCCTGACGGCCGCAAGGCCGGCACGCCGCTGTCTGAGGGCATCTCCGCCTTTGGCGGCAGCGACATCGAGGGCCCCACTGCGCTGGCCAACTCCGTGGCGCAGCTGCCCAACGAGCTGATGATCGGCGGCCAGCTGCTGAACATCAAGTTCAACCCCGCCTCCTTCACCTCGGAGCAGGGCATCCAGAACTTTCTGGCGCTGCTGAAGGGCTACTTCGACAAGAAGGGCTTCCAGATGCAGATCAACGTAGTGGACAAGGCCACACTGCTGGAGGCCCAGCACACGCCGGAGAACTACCGTGACCTGATGGTGCGCGTGGCGGGCTACTCCGCCTACTTCGTGTCCATCGACAAGGATCTGCAGAACGATATCATCCGCCGCACGGAACACAACGTGTGACCCATCCCGGCGGCACTGCCGTCGCCGGGGCGGCGCTGCAAAGGAGGATACCGGCATGACCGGCCTAGTCAACAACATCCAGAAATACAGCGTCCATGACGGCGGCGGCATCCGCACGGTGGTGTTCTTTCAGGGCTGTCCCCTGCGCTGCCGCTGGTGCTCCAATCCGGAGACCCAGCCTCTCGCCAACCCGCGGCTCTACTGGCGGAACAAGTGCATCGGCTGCGGCCGCTGCGTGGAGGTCTGTCCCCGGCACATCGGCTGCCGCGACCTGCACAGTCCCGACTGCCGCATGTGTCTGGCCTGCGTGGAAAACTGCTGCACCGGTGCGCTGATGCTGGCGGCGCAGGAGATGACGGTAAAGGAGCTGGTGCAGAAGCTTCTCCGGGACGAGGTGTACTACCACAATTCCGGCGGCGGCGTGACGCTCTCCGGCGGCGAGGTGCTGCTGCAATGGCAGTTTGCCGCCGCAGTGCTGGCGGCTCTGCGGGAGCAATGCATCCACACCGCCATCGAAACCGCCGGCTTCGCCCCTTACGAGCACCTGAAGGCGGTGGCCGACCAATGCAGCCGCGTGCTCTATGACGTAAAATCCATGGACGACGCGGTGCACCGTTCGTACATCGGCGTATCCAACCGGCAGATCCTGGACAACCTGTGCCGTCTGGCTGACAGCGGCGCGGAGGTGGTCGTCCGCGTGCCCCTGATCCACAACGTCAATGACAGCGCGGAGAACATCACCCGCACGGCGGAGCTGGCGGCGGCCCATGGCATCCGCGAGATCGACCTTCTCCCCTTCCACCGGCTGGGCGAAAGCAAATATGCCGTGATCCAGCAGCCCTACACCATGCCGGACGCCACCGTGCCGCAGGAGCATATCGACGCGCTGGCGGCACTGCTGCGGCAGCGGGGGTTCATCGTTTCCATCGGAGGATAACACATGCAAGAGTATTTACTGGGCATTGACGCCGGAACCAGCGGCGTCAAGGCCATCGTTATGGATACCGCCGGCGTTATCTGCGGCAGCGGCTATCAGGAATGCGACGTGATAACGCCCCGGCCCAGCTGGGCAGAGCAGCGTCCCGCCGACTGGTGGGCCGCCTGTGACGGGGCTGTCCGTCAGGCGGTGGCCGTCTCCGGTGTGGGGCGGCGCATCGCCGGCATCGGCCTGTCTGGCCAGATGCAGGGCAGCGTACTGCTGCGGCGTGATGGCACCGTGGCGGACACCTGCATGATCTGGATGGATCAGCGCTCCTGCGGCGAGGCGGAGGAGCTGAACGCCCGGCTCACGCCGGAGGAGACCATGCGCTATGCCGCCAACTACTGCCTGCCCAGCTTCTGGGCAGCCAAGCTGCTGTGGCTGCGCAGGCATCAGCCGGAGGTCTTTGACAGCATCCGCAAGGTGCTGTTTCCCAAGGACTACCTGCGCTGGAAAATGACCGGTGAGATCGCCAGCGAGGTATCCGACGCCTCCTGCACATGGCTGCTGGAGCTGCCCTCCCGGCAATGGTCCGACCGGCTGTTCCGGACGGCGGGTCTGTCCCGCGAGCTGGTGCCGGAGCGGCTGCTGGAAAGTCAGGACGTGGCGGGATACCTGCTGCCTGACGTGGCGGAGCGATGGGGCCTTCGGCCCGGTATCCCCGTGGCCGCCGGGGCAGGCGATCAGGAGGCAGGCGGCGTGGGCATGGGCGTGACCCGGCCCGGCACCATCTGCAGCACCATCGGCACCTCCGGCGTGGTATTCGGATGCAGCGCCGCGCCCTTTATCGACCCGGAGCCCCACGGGATGTACAGCCAGTGCCACGCCGTTCCCGGCCGGTACAGCTTTCTGGGCTGCACACTGGGCGCAGGCGGCTCCTTCAAATGGATGCGGGACACGTTTTTCGCCCCGCAGAAGGAAGCGCTGGCGGCACGCGGTGAAAGCATCTACGACTACATGACCGGTCTGGCCGCCGAACAGCAGCCCGGCTGCGGCGGTCTGGTCTTTCTGCCCTATCTGGGCGGCGAAGGCACCCCCTATGTAGACCCCAACGCCCGCGGCGTATTCTTCGGCCTCAGCTACCAGAGCGATCTGGGGGCGCTGTGCCGCGCCGTAATGGAGGGCGTCACCTTCTCCCTGCGGGACACGGTGGAAATCATCCGCACCGCTGGTGTGGAGATCTCCCAGATCCGCGTGACGGGCGGCGGCGCGAAAAGCGCCCTGTGGCGGCAGATGCAGGCCGACATTTTCGGCCAGAGCGTCTGCATGACCAACGTGGACGAAGCGCCCGCCGCGGGAGCGGCCATTCTGGCCGGTGTGGCGGCGGGACTGTTCCCCTCCGCCGATCAGGCGTGTCAGGCCATGGTGCAGCTAGTCT
>OIYS01001266.1_pt1 | contig 13324 bp, 16 predicted proteins | sample 1588271 | NCBI WGS metagenome assembly OIYS01 (sample SAMN03283286) | human gut metagenome | biome: human-associated habitat; material: feces | host: Homo sapiens | place: Peru | collected 2012
GGCCGACAAGGACCGGATCATCCGCAAGTCCGACGAGAATCCCTTGATGGATGTCTTCTACAACGGCTATTTCAAGGGCAAAGCCCACGAGCTGCTGCATAACCACGAATAAACCTTTGCCACCCAAAGCCCTCCCCACCGGGGAAGGTGCCGCGGCTCAGCCGTGACGGATGAGGGCCGGCAAGCACCACCAAGTTACAACAGGCGGTACTCCACTTGCGAGTGCCGCCTGTTTTGCGTGGTCTAGGCGGTAACAAAGCCGTAACCCCCTTTCGCAAAATCCGTGCTATAATAAAGACACAAGAGGGGGCGAGGATATGGCAGAAAACAGACTCCTGATCATTGAGGACGACAAGGCTATCGCCAAGGCGCTGACGATGAATCTGGAGCTTGCCGGGTATATTGTGACCCATTACGACGATGGTGGGCAAGCCCTGGATGGGCTGAAACAGGACCATAGCTTCGATCTGGCCCTGCTTGACATGATGCTCCCCGGGGTGGACGGCTTCGGCCTGCTGCCGGTCCTGGGGTCCTATGGCATCCCTGTCATCTGCCTGACGGCTCTGACGGACACCCAGTCTGAAATCCAGGGCCTCCGGGAAGGGGCAGAGGACTACGTCACCAAGCCCTTCCGTATGGCGGCCCTGCTGGTGCGGATCGAGAAGGTGCTGGAACGCGGCGGGAAGCTCCATAAGCTCTACCGCTTCAAGGACCTGGAGCTGGACGGAGAGAACCGGGTCCTGCGGCGGGGAGGGGAGACCATCGTCCTGCCGCCTATGGAATTCGATGTGCTCATGGTGCTGATGAAGAACAAAAACCGCACTGTCTCCCGGCAGCAGATCCTCAGTGAAATATGGGGCTATGAGTATTTTGGGGACCTGCGGACAGTGGATGTGCGGATCGCCAACCTGCGGAAAAAACTGAACTTGGCGGAGGAGATTCGTACCATTCCCCGCACCGGCTACAGATTGGAGGAGCTATGAAACTCAGGTGGAAGATCACGATTCTTTGCGGGCTGCTGCTGGCATTGCTTGTAATGGCTCTTTCTCAGGTCATGTATGACCGACTGCGGGACCAAACCTATCAGCTACATATGGAGGCCCTGAAAGCGGAGCTCCAGCGGGTAGAGACGGCTTTTACGGAGCAGGCGGAACGGAAGTTGCCCGGCGCGCAAACGCCGGAGCAGCGAAAGGTCCTTTTGCGCAGACTTTTCCAGCAGCAGGTTTCCGGGGAAGCATATCTGCGGCTGGACGGAGCGCTGATTTACGGTTCTGCCAGCGAGTTGCTCATCGACTTGTCCTATGATCCTCCTTCTGGTGTCCGCAGCGCGGGATATGGCGGTTCCCGGACCTACGCGCTGTGCGCAGGCACGCTGTCCATTGACGGGAGAGATGGGAAGTACCAAATCTACCTCACGGAAGACCTGACCCAGGAGGCGGAGCAGATGGCCCAGCTTTACCACGGCTTCCTCAAAAACGCTGCCATCACGCTGGTTGTGGGGGTCCTGCTCCTGGCCTGGATCCTTTTCAGAGCCCTAAAACCTCTGGGCACTCTTCAAAAAACCGCCGCCCATATCGCCGACGGTGCCTACGGGGAACGGGCACCGGTGAAGCGGAAAGACGAGGTGGGGCTGCTGGCCGCGGACTTCAACCGTATGGCTCAGGCAGTGCAGACCCACATCGACCAGCTGACGGAGCAGAACAAAGCCCAGCAGCGCTTCCTCCGGGCGGTGACTCACGAATTCAAAACCCCCATGACCTCCTTACAACTGAATGTAGAGACCATGCGCACGGTCCGCTTACCGGAAGACTGCCAGGCGGAAATCCTGGCAGATGTGGACGATCAGCTTCAATTTTTAGAAAAGCTGGTGCAGAAGCTTTTGAAGCTACTGACTCTGAAGGAGACCCCGGACCAAGGGCCCATAGACAAGGAGGCGCTGGCAGAACGCACCCGGAGCCTGTGCCGGGGAGCCCTGGAAAAGTGGGGCATCGGTCTGGAAATTGAGAGGGATGACGCACTGCTAGTGGGGGATGAGGATCTGCTGTGCTCGGCTCTGTGCAACCTGGTGGAGAATGCGGCGAAGGCCTCCCAGGCTGGGAGCACCGTACATCTGCGGCTGCTGGGAAGCACATTGGAGGTGGAGGACCAAGGCGTGGGTATCCCGGCGGAATCCATTTCCAAGCTGACAGAGCCCTTCTACACGGCGGACCCCTCCCGCAGCAAGCAGCGGGGCGGCTTCGGCCTGGGGCTGTCTCTGGTCAAGGCCATTGCCGATGCCCACGGGGGAATACTGGAAATCGAAAGTACCCTGGGAATGGGAACACTGGTGCGGCTGCGGCTGCCGGAAAAGGAGGAAACCCAATGAAACGGATGATGCTTTGTTTCGCCACTGTGCTGCTGCTCAGCAGCTGCGGCCAGACCCAGCCGGAAACCGATACAGCTACTTTGCAGCAGACCCAGTTTATCCAGGCGGCCAGGGCCCCGGCGGAGGACCTGGACCTGCCGGACCGGTTCACAGGCTCCTGGCAGTCCCAGGACGGGCGGATAACCGTCCTGGCCGATGCTGAAATCACCACCAACCAGGGGGCCAGTCTCCCGGCGGCCCTGGTCCAGCGCCGCCGCCTGACCCAGGAGGACCTGGATCTGCTGCTGGCTGCCTTCGCCAAGGGAAATCCCTGCTATCGGGACGGTATCTTCACAAAGCAGGATTATCAGGAACACATTGACAGAATGCGCCAGTATTACGAAGAAAATGGCATGGATGAAACGGAAAAATCCAATATCAAAAACCTGGAAAAGGAAATGCGGGCTACCCCGGAGGAGCGGCCCGTGGTGGATACCTATTGGATCGATGAAGGGATGCAGTGCCCTGTGTTTTATGCCCAGACCAAGGCTGGCGGAATGGACTGGGAATTTGATATCAAAGACAACGGTACCACCATGGCTTCTGTGAATGTTTACCGAAAGACCTACGGTTCCTTCGGCATGAGCCGCCTTGAGTTGGAGGGGGTAGCCTCTATCGACGGTATCGACCAGCCGGAGCAGCACATTACAGCGGAGGAGGCCCAGACCATTGGGGACACTCTTATGGAGCAGCTGAATCTTGGGTACATGGTCTGCGATGACATCCGTCAAGGCCTCAACGGAGCTCAGCTCCTATACTATGTTCCCACGGTCCAGGGGGTGCGCCTGTCCTGCATCCCGGTGCCCAGAAGGAAGGATGACGGCACCTTCTGGCCCACGGTGAATTATCTGGATGCTACCGCTGACGAGACCGGCAATCCGGACGATATTGTCTGGAGCGATGAAAAAATCCAGATGGAGATTGGTACCGATGGTATTCTTTCCTTCCGCTGGGAAATGCCCTGCCAGGTCACGGAGATCATTACGGACAACGCCAGCCTGATGCCTTTTGACGAAATTGCTGGAATTGTGGGCCTCATGCTGCCGGAAACCCTCAACGGGTCCCTCTCCAAGCAGACCGTTACCATCCACCGGGCAGACCTGACCCTGATGCGCATCCGGGACAAAGGAACCACCACCGGCCGGGTAGTCCCTGTCTGGGATTTCTGGGGCAGCGCCGATGAGGGTTTTGACCAGGTCCTATTGACCCTGAATGCCGTAGACGGCAGCGTCATCCATAGGGCTTTTGGCTACTGAATATACGCAAAGACCCTCTCCGTAGAGAGGGCTTTTGCCTTACTTATGGTACCGGCTGCCGGCCTGGATGGCTTCTGCCCGGTAGAGCTGCTCCAGCACCATGATCCTGGCCAGATGGTGGGGGAAGGTCATGGGGCCCATGGAGAGCCTGAAATCCGCCTTTTCCTTGACTCTGGGGGCCATGCCGAAGGAGGAGCCGATGAGGAAGCAGGCGCTGCTCTTGCCGGAGAGCTTTACGTCTCCCATTTTTTTGGCGAAGGCCTCGCTGCTGAGCTCCTTCCCCTCTGGGGTGAAGACGCAGAACCAGGCCCCCTTGGGGATGCGGGAGAGGATATCCTCTGCCTCCTTTTCCAGCCCCGCCGCGATTTCTGCCGGGCTGGGATCCTCCGGAAGACGGTACTCCGGCAGCTCCAGAAGGTGAAATCTGCAATAGCCGGACAGCCGCTTGGCGTACTCCGCCGCGGCAGAAATATAGAATTTTTCCTTTAGTTTTCCCATGGTGATCAGGGTGACTTCAAACATATGTGCCTCCCAAAATGGATTTTCTCTATGATACCACGGTTCCCCGGGGAATGCAATGGGGCAAATAGCCGGTCAGTTCCCTTTGTATTTCCGCCTGGTGGCCAGCCCGCCCCGGATGTGCCGCTCCTCTTTGTTTCGGTTCAGTACCTCCCGAACCTGCCGGTAAAGGGTTTGGTCTACCCGCCTGAGCCGTTGGGTCAGATCCTTATGAACGGTAGATTTTGAAATGCCGAAATGGGTCCCGGCGGACCGGACAGTGGCATCGGTTTCGATCATGTATCGGGCCAGAAGGACGGCCCGGCGCTCCATGTCTTCCTTCACGTTCTCTCCCTCCCGATGCGGTTTGCTGCATCCTATGCCGTTCCGGCCCAATCTATACCCTTGACAGGCGGAGAGTCAGGGAATAAAATAGGGGAGAAAATACAATAGAGGGGATATATTCCATGATTTATTTCAACAACGACTATTCAGAGGGCTGCCATCCGGAGATCCTGAAGGCTCTGGCCCAGACCAATTTGGAGCAATCCAGCGGCTACGGCACGGATGGCCACTGCGCCGCTGCCGCGGCAAAAATACGGGCCATCTGCCAGGACGATACTCTGGCGGTCCATTTCCTGGTGGGGGGCACCCAGGCCAACCTGACGGTGATTGCCGCCGCGCTGCGGCCCCATCAGGCTGCCATCGGTGCGGATACCGCCCACATCAACTGCCACGAAACCGGCTCCATCGAGGCCACCGGCCACAAGGTTCTGGCAATTCCCGGGAAGGACGGCAAAATCACTGCCCGGCAGATCAAAGACCTGGTTTTGGCCCATCGGGCGGACGAGAGCTTTGAGCATATGGTTCAGCCCAAGCTGGTCTATCTTTCCACCCCTACGGAGCTGGGCACCCTGTATACCCTGGATGAGCTGGAGGCCATCAGCAGCATTTGCCGGGAGCTGGGGCTGTACCTGTTTGTGGACGGCGCCCGCATGGCCTACGGCCTGATGAGCGAGGCCAACGACCTGACCTTGCAGGACTATGCGGCGCTGTGCGATGTGTTTTACCTGGGCGGCACCAAGTGCGGTGCGCTGTTCGGTGAAGCCGTTGTTATCACCAACGACGCGCTGAAAGAGGATTTCCGCTATGCCATCAAGCAGCACGGCGGCATGCTGGCCAAGGGCCGCCTGCTGGGCGAGCAGTTCCTGGCCCTGCTGGACGGCGAGGACGGCACCAACAACAGCCTGTATTTTGCGATGGCCGCCGAAGCCGACCGCCAGGCCATGGCCATCCGCAAGGCGTTTGAGGAAAAGGGTGTAAAGCTGCTGCATGATTCCTACACGAACCAGCAGTTCTTTGTGCTGCCGGATGCCTGGTACGAAGCGTTGAGCAAGGATTTCGCCATGACCCACATGGGCAAGCCCGACAAAACGCACACCGCCGTCCGTATCTGCACGAGTTGGGCGACCAAGGCGGAAAATGTGCAGGCGCTGATTGATGCGGTGAAGGGGCTGTAAAGCGCAGCCTTATAAGATTGCGAGAAATAACAAAAGGCTCCCCTTGAGGGGAGCCTTTAACAAAACGTCCCGGGCCTTACGGCTCGGGACGTTTTTATGCAAACATAATTTACTTCTGTACCCGCTTATCGCACTTCACGGCAAGTCTGGTACCGGCGGTCTGCAAGATCTGCACCAGCACGACCAGCAGGGCGGTGGCGAAAAACTCCAGCACCACGTTAAAGCGATAGTAGCCGTAGTTGATGGCGATCTTGCCCAGGCCGCCGCCGCCGATGATACCGGCCATAGCGCCGTAGCCAAGGATGGTGGCTACCGTGATGGTGCCGCCGGAAATCAGGCTGGGCATGGCCTCGGGGAGCAGGACCTTGGTGACGACCTGGAAGGCACTGGCCCCCATGGACTGGGCCGCCTCCACTACCCCCTGGTCCACCTCCCGCAGGGAGGACTCCACCATCCGGGCAACCAGGGGAAATGCCGCAATGACCATAGGCGGGATGGTTGCCGCCGTGCCCACCTTGGTGCCCACAATGACCTTGGACAGGGGCAGCGCAATGATCATGAGGATCAGGAAGGGAACGCTTCGCAGCAGGTTGACAATGCCGTTCAGCACTGCCATCAGCCACTTGGGCAAAGGCCGCACCCCCTCTTTCTCTCCGGTGACCAGCAGCACCCCTAAGGGAAGACCAATGACATAGGCAAAGAGGACCTCCAGCGCCAGGGAATACAGGGTCTCCCACAGGGCGAAGCCGTATTCGCTGGAGATGATCTCCATCTGCTGTGCGACCTTCGCCGCGTCGGAAAACAAATCAAACATGCTCTCTTACCTCCTCTGCGCTGACACCCTGGCAGCCGTTCAGGAATTCCAGGATCTCTCGCTTCTTGCCCTCGTCCCGAGGCAGGCTCACCAGCATGGTGCCGAAGGCCTTGCCGTCCACATTTCGGGTTGCGGCACCCAGAATGGACAGGGATGCCCCGGTCTTCTGGATCAGCTCGGCAAACACCGGCTCCTCGGAAGCGCCGCCATTGAAGGCGATCCGGGCCACAGGGATATCCCAGGTCAGGGCCGGCTCCGCCACGGCGGGACTCACCAACCGGCGGCCGGCCTTGGACTTGGGGTTGGAGAAAACGGACTCCACGGTGCCGATCTCCGCAACCTCACCGGAATCCAGGATCGCCACCCGGTTGCAGATCTGCTCGATGACGGACATCTGATGGGTGATGATGATGACGGTAATGCCCCGCTCCCGGTTGATCTTTTGCAGCAGACTCAAAATCTGGCCGGTGGTCTTGGGGTCCAGGGCAGAAGTGGCCTCGTCGCACAGCAGCACCTCAGGGTCGGAGGCCAGGGCTCTGGCAATGGCAATGCGCTGCTTCTGGCCGCCGGATAGCTGCACCGGGTAGCTCTCCGCCTTGTCGGGGAGGCCTACGGTCTCCAGCAGCTCCCTGGCCTTGGCCCGGGCCTGTTTTTTCGGCACCCCGGTAAGCTCCATAGGGAAGCAGATGTTGTCCAACGCCGTCCGCTGCTCCAGAAGATTGAAGCTCTGGAAAATCATGGAGATCTTTCTTCTCTGGGCCCGAAGCTCCTTTTCCTTCAGTTCCATCAGGTCCTGGCCGTCGAAAAGGACGCTGCCCCGGTCCGGCCGCTCCAGCAGATTGATGCAGCGCACCAAGGTGCTCTTGCCTGCGCCGCTGAGGCCGATGATTCCGAAAATATCGCCCTTTTCTACAGAAACGGACACATTTTTCAGTGCGTTTACCTGATTCTCCCCGGCTCCAAAGGTCTTATACAGGGATTTCAGTTCAATAATTGCCGCCAATGAGATTCCTCCTTATGATAAGAAAACGCCCTTGTGCTTATGCACAAGGGCGGAAAGGATCCGCGTTACAACCTTGCCTTGCTCTTGTTGGGGACATCATACTCGCAAAGCAGCCATTTGTCAAGGGATCAGGGTATCGGTATTCGTTAGGGTCTGATATAAGCTGTATTTATAGCAAGCCCTGGTAGTCCAGAACTTCCAGCACCTGCTGGCCCCGATTGGTCAGGGCCACGCTCCCCTTTACGGGGCAACGGAGATACCAGGGCTCCCGGAAGCCTTTCAGGGGCTGGTCATAGTCCAGGGATACCAGATTCTTCTTTTCCAGGCATTGGAGCACCAGGGAATTGAGGTCCTGCTGCTCCTCCCCGTCCTCCAGAAAAATAGGGACCATATCCTCCCGTTTCCTGCCCACAGGCAAAAAAGGGACCTCTCCCAGGCGCTTCAAAAAGGCCACTTCCTCCGCCGTCAGGCTCAGGCTCCGGTCACAGCCGCCGCAGCCCGGGCAGCCTCCTGAGCAGCCCCCGCAGGATGCACAATTGCCCATAGCCTCTCCTTACAGTTTGGATGTGTGGCGCTTGATGGCCTGGAAGGACTCGTCACTGATGACGTGCTCCATCCGGCAGGCATCCGCCCCCGCCGTCTCCGGAGAAACCCCCAGGCGGACAAGCATGGAGGATAGAATGGTATGCCGCTCATAGATGGTCTCTGCCAGAGTCCGCCCCTTTTCCGTCAGCACCAGGCCGCCGTTTTTCTGGACGGTGATATAGTTTTCTTTCCGCAGAATGCCCATGGCCCGGGACACGCTGGGCTTGGAATAGCCCAGATACTCCCCCACATCCACACTGCGGACCAGATTTCCGCTTTTTCCCAGGACCAGAATGGCCTCCAGGTACATTTCTCCCGATTCGTGTACGCTCATAGTATGCTGTTCCTTACAAAGCAATATTCACCCTTCCCCACAGCAGCAGAAGCTGCTATCGAAAGGATATTGGATAGTATACCGAATATTTGCCCCAATTGCAAGAGGAGATTTGTATCTTCGTCACAATTTCCGCCTTGACTTCTAAAAATCGGATTGGTATACTGAGAAAAAAAGCCAAGGAGGTATCTCTATGAAAAAAATCGTCGATTTCTGGAAGAGCCTGGACGGCCATGCCTTTGTCCGTAAGCGGGAGCTGCTGCTCATGGGACTGAATCTGTTCCTGTGGGGCCTCAACCTGGGGCTGCTGCTGTCTCCCCGGAAAAAGGTCGTTGTGGAGTGCAGCAAGGAGCTGCCTGAGGAGACCGAGGAAACCGCTTAATCTTTCCCTGCTCTGGCCCGGGACAGCAGCGCACCGCCCCTGTCCTTCAGCCAGAGCAGGGACTTTTTGTAATCCGGGCACTCCCGGGCAACCTCCTGCCAAAACAGCGCCGAATGATTCATCTGTTTCCGGTGGGCCAGCTCATGGACCACCACGTAGTCCAGAACCTCCTCCGGCGCCAGCATCAGCAGGCAGTTGAAGTTCAGATTTCCCCGGCTGGAGCAGCTGCCCCAGCGGGTCTGCTGGCAGCGGATGGTGACCCGACCGAAGGTGACGCCCATAGAAGCCGCGTGACGGTTCAGCTTTTCCGGCAAACGTTGGCGCATCTGTTCCGCCAAGGTCAGAATTTCTTCTTCACCCAAGGGGGCTTCCTGCCCTTGGGTGTATTCCGCCAATACCTTTGCCCGGTGGGTCTCGATCCACTGGGCTTTTTCCTTTAAAAAGGCCTCGATTTCCCCCTTGGGCATCCCCAGTGGGGCCCGGATCTCCAAATTTCCTTCCTGCGTAATGCGAATGGAGAGGGTTTTCCGCCGGGCACGGATCAGCCTTGTGGCGGGGTCCGATAAATAACCGTGCATTAGAATTTCTCCCGAATCACCGTGATGCCCTTTTCCAGGAGGGCATCTGTGTCTTCTCCCAGAGCCTCCAGCAGCAGGGCGTACTCCGTCAGGCTTCCATGGGGCACCGCCCAGGCTCCGGCATCGGTGCCCGGGGCGATGAGTCCCCCCAGGGCGGCAAACCGGCGGACATTTTTCATGGCACTTTCCAAAATTTTTTCCACTTCTTCCTCCCGGAACCGTCCCTTTCCACGCAGATTGCCGATGGTGGACAGGGTAGGCACCCAGACCGTACCGGCTTCCGCCATAGCGCAAAGAGCCTCCTCATTCAAATAGGCTCCATGCTCGATGGAATCTACTTTTTCCTCACAGGCGGCAATCACCGTCTCTGCCCCGTTGGCGTGGGCCATGACGGAAAAGCCCTCGGCGTGGGCAATATGAATGGCCTGGCGGATGTCATCCGGGTCTTCCCCAGGCTCTGTCAGGACACCGAACCGGTCAAAATCCATCAGGCCGGAGATCATCAGCTTGATGAAATCTGCCCCCTGATTCTTGTTTTTTTCCACAAGTTCCCGAAAACTGTGGATGGAATCATACTTTTCTCCAATAAAGTCCCCGTAGTGCCCTGCCTTACACAGGGGCGCACAGGGGGTTTTGTAGGTGATGCCGAATTCCTTGGCCATTTCCCGGGCCTTCAGACCAACACCCCACTTGTCACCACCGTCCCGAAGGTAAGAAAATCCAAGTTTTTGATAGTTTTTCAGGGTCTTCCGGATAAAATCGACATCTATCTTATCCTTATGCCGGGCAATGGCCTCTTTCCAGTTTTCCCCGTCCAGGACCATGTGAATGTGGCAGTCCGCTTTCATTTCCTTCACCTCGCCCGCAGCTCCCAGAAGGCCACGGCGCTGGCTGCCGCCACATTCAGGGAGTCCACCCCGTGGTACATGGGGATCTTGACCGTGTAGTCGCAAGCGGCAATGGTGCTCTTTGCCAGGCCGTCTCCCTCGGTGCCCAGAACCACCGCCAATTTCTCCTGACGGCGAAGAATGGGGTCGTCAACGGACAGGGAATTCTCCGCCAAAGCCATAGCCGCCGTGGCGAAGCCCTGGTCCCGCAACTCCTTCTGCCAATTCTCCCCCACAAAGGCCCAGGGCACCTGAAACACGGTGCCCATGCTCACCCGGGCGCTGCGGCGGTAGAGGGGATTGCTGCATCCAGGGGTCAGCAGCACCGCGTCCATGCCGAGGGCTGCGGCGGAACGGAAAATGGCCCCCACATTCGTTGGATTCTGAACGTTTTCCAGAATCACCACCCGGCGGGCGTTTTCGCAGACCGCCTCCAATGTGGGCAGAGCCGGGCGGCGCATGGCGCACAGCACCCCACGGGTCAGGTGGTAGCCTGTCAGCTGGCACAGGACGCTCTCATCGGCGGTGTACACGGGAATTTCCGGGCACCGGGCCAGAATCTCCCGGGCGGAGCCGTCAATGTCCTTACGCTCCATGAGCAGGCTCACCGGCTGGCAGCCGGCATCCAGAGCCCGGTGAATGACCTTGGGGCTTTCCGCGATAAACATGCCCTTGGCCGGTTCAAATCGGTTCAGCAGCTGCGCCTCGGTCAGCCGGGCGTACACGTCCAGCTCCGGAGCATCCAGGGACGTAATTTCCACAACATGGGACATTCTTTCACCTTCCTGATAGTTTTCCCTATGGTAGCAGATTTTTCGTCAAAAGTCAAAGTATTCCGTGATTTCACCCTGGTCACTTTTTGACGGGTGGGGTATAATAGAAGCAGAAAAATACCAAGGAGGTACGATATATGTCTGTGATTACCGTTACCAAGGATAATTTTGAGGAAGTGGTGCTGAAGGCCAAGCAGAAGGTGCTGCTTGACTTCTGGGCCCCCTGGTGCGGCCCCTGCCGGATGGTAGGCCCCATCGTGGAGGAAATCGCACGGGAGCGAGAGGACATTGTGGTGGGCAAGGTCAACGTGGACGAGGAAGTGGAGCTTGCCGTTTCCTACCGGATCGCCAGCATCCCCACGCTGCTGGTTTTCCAGGACGGCCAGGTGGTGAAAAAGTCCATTGGCGCAAGTCCCAAGAAGGAAATTCTGGAGCTGCTGTAAACGGTAAGAAGAACCAGGGCATACCGCGTTTGCGGTGTGCCCTGGTTGTATTTCGCTCCCTATGATTGTACACGTTTTGCTGGATGAGCAGGCAAGGCAATCCGGAACGGACTCGTTGCGGGCTGCATGGGCAGCCCGTAAGGTGGCAGCGGGGCCCTTACCCGCTGCCCACCCCTCCACAGGAGGGGTGGATTTAATCTTTCGAGTCCGCCCCGATTTGCCCAAAAAAGAGGAACCATCCACAGGATGGTTCCTCTTTTTTGGCGACCCGGAACGGACTCGAACCGTCGACCTCCAGCGTGACAGGCTGGCGTGCTAACCGACTGCACCACCGGGCCAGAACAGGAGGAATTATAGCATGGATTTTCCCGTTTGTAAAGGGCTAAATCCGTTTTTATTTTTCTTTTTCCTTAGACTATGGCATCTGTCTCCCGCAGGCCCATTCGCTCATGGCTTTGGTAATGCTGACGCTTGTTTTCGTACATGTGCCGATCCATATCCGCCAGGAATTCCTCCGGGGTCATCCGTGCCGGGTCAAAGCAGCTGTAGCCCATGGCAAAGGACAGGGTAAAGGGCTCCTGCTTGCTTTCGTTCCAAGACGCCACATTCTGCTCTACCTGGCGAATCAAGGCGAGGATAGAGGCAGGCTCCGCCGACCGCAGGAGCAGTACAAACTCGTCCCCGGCGTACCGGACGGCCAAGGAATCCGCGGAAATGGATTGGGACAGGATCCGGGCGATATGCCGGACAGCCTGATCACCGGCGACATGGCCGTAGGCATCGTTGATGTGCTTGAAGTCGTTCACATCGATCATGATGCCGTAAACACCGGTGGTCTGATTCCGGGCGATCCGCTCCAGCACCCGCTCCAGATATCGGCGGTTGTAGAGCGTGGACAGGGAATCGGTGTAGAAATTCAGGAATTGAGTCTGCTGGTAAATATGAACCAGGGCAATGGCCGCGCTGGTCCAGCCCAGGGTAATGCCGTAGAACATGCCCTGAAGCACCGTGCCGACAATGCAGGGCCCCACAAAGGCCAGGGGGGACATGGTGCGCAGGTGCAGACCGCTTTTCTTGGAAATATCGTTCAGGCACAGCGTGTAGAAATAGTCGAAGAATACCACCAGATAGGGAATCATAAACAGCCTGCCCCGCTGGTATACGTTGTCAGGGGAGATGGTAAAGAAAATGCCGTTTTTCAGGTTGACCAGACACAGAATGTACACCAGAAGCAGGATTGGTAGGAACCGAAAGGCGGTTTTTCGCACCCGCTGGAGGTTGTTGAAGATGCGAAACTCCGCAAACAGGCACCACAGATAGCCCAGGGTGGAGGAGCTGAGAAAGCACAGGGTATTCAGAAAAATATTCAGAACCCGGCTTCCGGGGAATCGGGTACCGTCTATCAGAAAGCTCATCGCCTCCGATGTAAGCCCCAGAATGGTCAGCAGAATCATGGCGGTGAACAGTTGCTCCCAGTGGAAATGACCCTCCTTACCCGCCGCCCGGGTGAACAGGAGCTGCAGCAGCAGAAAAACGCCGATGCCGTTGACGATCAGAACCTCGCCCATATTTACCATGCCCGGCTTCTCCTTTCAGCGCATTTTTTTCATTATAGCAAAGGAAACTGGAAATGTAAATATTTTTTAGGTTATAACGGATGCTGAAAAAATAGGAATTTTATTATGATATTATGGTAATTTTGAAAAAGGTCTTTACATTTGGAAAAAAATCCTGTATAGTATCAGGCGAACAGAGTAGGAGACCTCGCGTTAAGTGCCACCGGGACGGGGAGTTGCCCGGAGGACGAAGGATACGCATTCCACGATGGGGTCACCGCACCCGCTGTT
>OIYS01001270.1_pt1 | contig 13307 bp, 13 predicted proteins | sample 1588271 | NCBI WGS metagenome assembly OIYS01 (sample SAMN03283286) | human gut metagenome | biome: human-associated habitat; material: feces | host: Homo sapiens | place: Peru | collected 2012
GAAATAGGTAGACTATATGGTTACCATAACTTAAAATCAACATTACCTAAAACTAATACTAGAAGAGGAGTATATGTTGGAGATGTTGGAATTAGAAAAGATATATCTAAAAGATTACGTACTCTAGGACTAAACGAATGTAAAACTTATACTTTAACAACTCCTGATATGGCTAAAATGTTTAAATATGATAATAGAAAGAGTATTGTCTTACCTAATCCAATAAGCGTTGATAAATCAGTTATCAGAACTAGTATCTTACCATCATTATTAAATACATACCAATACAATAAGTCAAGAGGAGTAAAAGATGTCTTGATATATGAAATAGCTAAAACATATGATACTAATTATCAAGAAGTATCTAAAGTAGCTATGCTATTAAAAGGTAGTTATTTATCTAATAGTTGGCAAGGTATAAATATTAATGTTGATTTCTATTTAGTAAAAGGTATTATTGAAAACTTATTTAATTATTTAGGATTTAAAAATAGATATAGTTTTGAAGTAGTATCTGTTCCTGAATTACATCCTGGTATAAGTGCTAAAATATTAGTAGATAGAGAAGAAATAGGTATAATAGGTAAATTACATCCGAATATTAGTAATGATGATATATATGTTTGTGAATTTTCTTTAACAAGTTTATATAATAAAAAAATAAAACCTATTAAATATAAAGAAACAAGTAAATATCCAAGTATTGTTAAAGACGTATCATTTATTGTTGACAAAGATACTATGGCTATTGATATTGAAAATACTATTAAAAAATCAGGCGGTAGATTACTTGAAAGTATAAATGTATTTGATTATTATTCTGGTGATAAAATAGATTTAGATAAGAAATCATTAGCTTTTAAATTAACATTTACTGATAGTAGTAGAACCCTAGAAGAAAAAGAAGTAATGGATATATTTAACAAAATAATTAGTGATGTTGTAACTAAACATGACGCAGTCTTAAGAGATAAGTAGAAGTAAAATTCTATTTATCTTTTTTTGTAAATTTATAAAAAAATCATTGTATTAAAACTTACAATATGTTATGATTATACCATAGAGAGAATGGAGGAATTAACATGGATACAAAGAAAACAATAGGAGCAGTCATTGGAGTAATTGCTTTTGTTGCCTTAATAGCAGGTGCTACATTCGCCTGGTTTACTGCCAGTGCTGCAGTAACAAACGCTACCTATAATGGTACTGCATGTTCATATGCATTAACTGTAACAGGTGGTAACATTAATACTAGTTTACCATTAGCATCATCAACAGCATCATCAGATTATTTCTATGCTAAAACGCATAGTACAATTGGTGCTCAAGGTACTATGAGTACTGTTTCTGCTAAACTTGCTAGTGCTTGTTCTGCTAGCTTGGCCGGAACAGCAACAATAGCAGCAAAAATAACTTCAGGTGCAAGTCCAACTTGCCCATTAAGTTATGCAGTATTTAGCGGTACAACAACTGATTATACAGGAAAACCATTAGCATCAGGAACAATCACTGGTACATCAGCAGTTACATTAACTACTACTGAGAAATTAACAACTACTGCTCAAACATACAAAATTTGGTTATACCTTGATGGTGACAAAATATCAGATTCATCATGTATGAACTTAGCATACACTGGTAATATTACTGTCACTTCGACATCACAATAATGAATAAGGAGGAAGAAAATGAAAAATAATAATGGAAAAACATTGGCTTTGTCCCTAATTGCCGTAATAGCAATTGTCGGAATAGTTGCTGGTGGAACATACGCATTTATTACCGCATCTGCCAATGCAGTTAATATTACCCAAGTTAAGGCTGGTAATTTAACAATGACAATTGCCGGTGGTGGAAATGCTAATGTAACATTTATGCCAACAACATGTACTAATGCTAATTATACAATAAAGAAAACAATAACAGCAACAGCTATAAACACATCAGGAGGATCAGTTAGTTTTACACTTGGTCTTAATCCAACAAAATTAGATGCAGGACTAAAAATAGCCAATATGAAATGGGCTTTAACAACAAGTTCATCAAGTTGTACTGATGGAGTAGTTGCCAGTGGTAACTTCTCAACTGCTACTCAAGGAACACCATTTACTATGATTGCTAACGATAGTGCCGGAATTACAGTAGATTCTACTGATAAAACTAAATATACTAAAACATATTATCTATACATATGGTTAGATAGTGCTCAAACAGCTAACGTAACTGGTGGCTTATCAGTAACAGTAACAGGTAGTGTTACTAACAACCCATCACCAACAGCATAGTATTTAATAAAAAGAATATCCTAAATATAAAATTGGATATTTTTTTGTTATATAAAGAAATTTGGCTTATTGTACTGGTAATCATCAACTAAATCATTATATTTGCTAGTATTATCTTGCGAATATTGATTATTTACATTCTGACTTGTGTAGTTTTGTGAATTTACTTGATTACTATTTCGACGTGGAGAATTATCTGTTTCATCTTTAAATATTGAAGCTAAACGCATCATTGACTTCATATTATTAAACATGGGACCGGCTTGTTTAACTAGTGGTATTGCCTGATTAACAACTCCCAATGTTTTACTAGCATTATTTAGTAGACCACCCCAGTTTATTGATTTACCGGCAAGTCCTAGTTTTGATAACATTCCTGTACCTCTAGCAGCAGCTCCAGCACGAGCCATTCCACCCATGGCATAAGGAACACTATTAAACATTATTGGCCCACCAGGTATAAAATTTGGATACATATATGACACCTTCCTAGAATAATATATGTCATATTTTTTAAAAAGGTTAATAAAAATATAAAAAAGTATGATATAATAATTTTAAGATAAGGTAGGGGATATAAAATGAATTCTAAAGAACCCATAAATACAAATTTTAATGCTGTTAATCCGGCTTTTTCAAATAGTCAAACTAAAAATGACAAGAAATCAGAAAAAAAAGCTGATCCAAACAGGAACAAAAAACGTTATTCTTACAAAGTTAAAGATAATACTGGTAAGATAGTTAGTGATTATTTTGATGCCGAAAATGAAGTAGAAGTTCAATCATTTCTAAGTAGTCAAGGCTATAATGTTATTGAAATTAAAGAAGATAAAGTATCCAATAGTTTAGGACTAGTATTAGTAAGTACCAGAAAAAAAATGAAACTAAAAGATTTAGTATTCTTCCTAACACAATTATCAACATTAATAAAAGCAGGTATTCCGTTAGTTGAATCTATGGCTATTTTATCAAGACAAACTAAAGATAAACATACAAGAAATATCTATCGTAGAATAGTATTTGAATTAAATAAAGGTGTCAGCTTTAGTGAATGCTTGGAAAAACAAGGTAATACCTTTCCAAGAATGCTAGTAAACATGGTTAAAACATCCGAACTTACCGGTAACTTAACGGAAATATTAGACGAAATGGCCCAGTATTATCGTCGCTCAGATACTAATAGAAAGCAATTAATAAATGCCATGATATATCCAAGTGCTATTATGATATTTGCAATTGCTATCTTAACATTTGTTATCTTATATGTTGTACCATCATTTACAGCTATGTATTCTGAAGCCGGTAGTGAATTACCTGCCCTAACCCAAAGTATTATTACCTTTAGTAAATTCTTGGGAACTTATTACATGTATATAATTGCAGGAATACTTATCGTTTCATTTACTGTTGTATATTGTTATAAAAACTTAAAAGGATTTAGATACACCGTTCAATATCTTGGTATGCATATTCCCGTAGTTAAAAATATAATAACTTATAATGAAATAATTATGTTTACTAGTACTTTCTCAACACTATTAAAACATGATGTCTTTATCACTGATAGTATGGAAATATTAAGTAAAATATCTAATAATGAAATATATAAAGATCTAATAAAAAAAGCTATAGAGAACCTAAGTGTTGGCGATGGACTATCTAAAGCTTTCAAAAATAATTGGGCCTTCCCTGACATAGCTTATGAAATGCTTCTAACTGGTGAACGTACCGGAAAATTAGGAGCCATGATGGAAAATGTTGCAAACTACTATCAAGAAGAACAAACTAATACTACGACACGTTTAAAAAGCTTAGTTGAACCAATAATGATTATTTTACTTGCTGTCATTGTTGGAGTAATATTATTATCTGTCGTATTACCAATGTTTGATATATATAGCAAGATGATATAAGGAGTTAACAATGGATTTATTTTATGTAATTATATTTTTTATACTTGGAACAGTTATGGGATCATTTTTATACGTAGTGGCAACTAGACTTAGCCAAGATAAATCAATTATTTCACCACCATCTCATTGTGATGTATGTAATCATAAACTAGTTTGGTATGAATTAATACCCATACTATCATACATATTTCTAGGAGGTAAGTGTTCTAAATGTCATACTAAATTACCTATTAGTTATGTGTTAGTAGAACTAATTTCTGGTATCTTATATAGTGTTTGTTACCATGTCTTTGGTCTTAACTTAGACTTAGTAATAGCCCTAATCTTTACTTCAACTATTATTACTATTATTGTAAGTGATATTGAATATATGATTATCTTAGATGAAGTATTACTATTTTGTATTGGGTCAATTATCGTTGTTAACTTATTTAGAATAGGAGTAGTTGAAACAGCTTATAGTATCTTGTCAGGAATTGGTGCTTTCTTAACCATGTACTTATTAAAACTACTAGGAGACAAAATATTTAAAAAAGAATCTCTTGGTGGTGGCGATATAAAATTATTATTTCTATTTGGTTTAGTTTTAGGTTATCCAATGAGTATATGCTCCATATTTTTAGCAACATTTATTGCTTTTCCTATTGCCATATACTTTGTTATAAGAAAGAAAGATAATATTATTCCTTTTGGACCTTTCTTAAGTATGTCAGCCTTAATATTATTTATTTTAGGAATAAAGTTTATCGATATTATTAATTTTATCATTAATTTTTAGAAAAGTATTTAACTTTTCCTTTTTTTTTGATATAATGTAGAAGAGTAGGTGAATGATAGTGAAACATAGACAGTTTATAATACTGATTATCATTCTATTTTTAACAGGATGTACAAGACTAACAGACAATGTAGATAATACTATTAATGATATACTAGGAGATCAAGATACTGTAGTTAATACAGCAGGATTTGGTTATATGTACTATCGACCGGTTGGAGTCATGCCAGTTTATAGTGAAAATAATAACCTAGTATTGAAAATAAAGAATAGTGAAGTCTATTTTTATGTTGACATTGTTGGGTATTATTATAAAAATGAAAACTATATCAAAGATAATACATATAATTATTATTACAAATTATTAAATTATAATGATAAAAAAGGCTTTATCGGTATAAATAAAAGTGATAATGATTACTTTATTGAAATATCTTATGGTTATGCCAGAATAGAAGGATATACTAGCAAAGAAGACTTCAAAGAAGTACTTGCTAATATGCTGATAATTCTAAATAATGTTAAATATAATGATACTATGATTAAGAGTTTATTGTCTGAAGATGGTTTTAAAGATGGAGAAATTAGTTATGAATTAAAGAAACCAGAATCAGCTAAAAGTAATTTCTCACAATATTTACAAGAGATAGTTGAAGATGAAGATAAGGATAAACTTCCTGATATAGGATAATTAGAAAGAGGTGCTAGTAATGGGATTTTTAAACAAATTAAAAGAATTATTTACTGATGTAGAGGAAATAGATGAAGTTGATTCTGAAGAAGAATTAGAAGAAGAAAAGAATGAATTACCTAAAGTAATGCGTGAGGCTGTTTTAGAAGAAGAAAAGAAACATGAACGAGAAGAAATAGAAATTAAACAGATACCTCCTGTTAAAAGAGAAGAAGTAAATTTAAATCAAACAAGAGAACAAAGATTTGACTTTTCAAGAACTATTGAAAAAGAATTTAATGCTACACAAAACAAACCAACATTAAATGTCATTAAAGAAGTTGAAAAGCCTAAAAAAGTAGCGGACTTATATCAAGATGACGCCAAAGAAAAAAATAAAAATCATTTTAAAGCTTCGCCAGTTATCTCACCAGTATATGGCGTTTTAGATAAAAACTATACTAAAGAAGAAGTTATGGAAAAAGATGATGCCTCATCTAACTTAAAAAGGCCATCTAAAAAAGTAGATTTTGAAACTGTAAGAAAGAAAGCTTTTGGTAATTTAACTGATGAAATTAAAGATAATCTATTATGTGAAAATTGTGAATTACTAAAAGAAGCTAGAAGAAATGCTACTTTAAAAGAAGATGATTTATTATATGACATCTCTAAAGAAGCCGAAGAAGCCGACAATAAAAAAATAACTATGGAAAAAGCTATCGAAAATTATGAAGACTTTGGTGTTGCTTACGAAATACCAAAAGAAGAAGAAAAAATAGAAAAAGAGAATAATGATATAAAAATTGTAAATCATAATGATGAAGAAGCAAAAGCTGAACAAATTGAAATGAAAGAAGTACCTAAAGTAGAAAATACTGATGCTTCTAGTGCAAATAAAGATGACTTATTTGATTTAATTGATTCAATGTATGAGGATAAGGAGGATTAATAATGACACTAAATGAAGTTCTACCAATAATTTTATACATATTAGGTTCTATATTACTTGGAATATTAATAGTTTTAGGTATAAAGTTAATCAATGTAATGAATAAAATGGAAAAAGTTGTTGATGATATTAATACTAAAGTAAGTTCTCTAAATGGCGTATTTAGTATTATTGATGCAACAACAGACAGATTAGCATTACTAAGCGATCGTATGGTTGATGGTATAAGTTTAATTATTAGAAAATTATTTGCTAAAAAAAAGAAAAAAGATAAAGAAAAGGAGAATGATGAAAATGAGTAAGAAAAAAAGTATTTGGCCATTTGTTGCTGGAGTAGGTTTAGGAGTAGGAGCAGGAATGTTATTTGCCCCTAAGAAAGGTGAAGAACTTAGAAAAGACGTTAAAAATAAAATTGATGAACTAATCAACAAAGCTAAAGAAATAGATGTTGATGAAGTTAAAGATGAATTTATGAAAAAAATTGACGAAGTAAAAGCTGAACTTGAAGATTTAGATAAAGAAAAAGCCCTTGCAATTGCTAAGAGAAAAGGCAATGAACTTAAAGAAAAAGCTGAAGACTTAGTAGAATATGCTAGAGAAAAAGGAACACCAGTTCTTGAAAAAGCTGCTAAAGAAGTTAGACAAAAAGCCATTATGGTAACAAGAGAAGTATTAAAAAGATTAGAAGATGAAGAATAATAAAAAATCTTCTTTTTTTCTTGTTAAATAGATATAAATATATTATACTTGTTATGTAAGGATATGATAAATATGAATAAAAAAGGATTTACAATAGTTGAATTATTAGTAACAGTAGCATTACTTGCTATCATTTCTACCATTTCGGTTATTTCTATAACATTGTTTATAAATAAAAACAAAGAAAATAACTATGAAATATTGAAAAAAACTATTCTTGAAGCTAGTAAAGAATATGTTGCGGATAATAGATATGGAAATATTGATTCAAGTATTACTGCACAATATCTATTAGATAATCACTATATTACAAGTGGCTTAACTGACCCTAAAACAGGGAAGAATATTGACTTAAATAGTGTAATAATTACTATAACTTTTCAAAATAAGAAGTATACATATGAAATAAAGCAAGAAGACTGGAAACTAGAAGATGGCAATTATTGTTGTCAATAAGTAAAACTTTTGTCATTTATTTAAAAATTAATTGTATTTTAATTATTTCTATGGTAAAATGTATTTATATAGAATAGGAGAGATTTATATGGCTTTAAATAAATTTAAGAAAATTTTAGTTGAAGATAACGATAATGAAAATGAATATTATAACGAGGATGATACTGAGAATTCAACTAATAAGTCTGGTAAAATGATTTTGTTAGAGCCACGTGCTTTTTCGGAAAGTCAGCAAATAGCAGATCATTTAAAGAAACGTAATACTGTAGTAGTTAACATGAAAAGAGTTACTCCTGATCAAGCTAAACGTATTATTGATTTCTTAAGTGGAACAGTATATGCTATTGGTGGTGATTTACAGAAAATAGGTGGTGGTATATTCCTTTGCACACCTAAAAATGTTAATGTTGAAGGAGCCATCAGTGATGATGAGGATAAAACTAAAAAAAATAAAGATGATGAACTAGAATGGTAGTATAGTATTGTTAGTTGAGGTGAATAAAATGAAAAGGTTTACTGTTGTTGAAAATGGTTATGATGTTAATGAAGTTAATCGTTTTATTGATATTGTTATTCGTAGATTAGAAAAATTAAATAATGAAAATAATGAATATTACCAAAAGATAACTGAATTAACCAAACAAGTAGAAGAATTAAATAATAGACCTCAACAAACTGAAACAACTAATCCTAACATAGATAGCCTAAATAAAGCAATTTTAGCCGTTCAAGAAACAGCCGATAGAATGAAATCAGTCGCTAAAGAAGAATCTCGCATGATAATTGAAGATGCCAAAAGAAATGCTAATTCGATTGTCCATGAAGCCTTAGTAAAAGCCGAAAAAACTGAAATTGAAACAGCCATGTTAAAAAAGAATATCAACATCTACAAAAATAGAATGAAGAATATGTTAACAAGTCAATTAGAAATGATTGATGATATGGATAAAGATGAAATAGAGTAGAAGCCTTCTTAATTAGTAGGTTTTTATTTTTTTCTTTACTTAATCAAAGAAAAATGTTAGAATATATGTCAAAATTAAGTTTTAGACATATTTTTTTAATAATTTAATTTTAAGATTGGAGATATAAAATGGAATTAAATTTAGGAAAAATACAAAAATTAAGTACTGAACAAATATTAGATGTAATACTAGGGGAAATCAATAAAATATATTCAAGTATTAATTATATAGGAATGGATAAAAAGGTATTTTATGAACTAGCTCAAAAAGAAATAACTAAATCTAAAAAAGAATATTCAGGCAATATAAATTATATAGAATACATTAAAAGTAAAATACAAAAAGAATTAACAAAACAAATAAGAAAAATGTTATCTAATTCTGATACAGCTATTAAAATTATAAATAATTATTCTAATCTATATTTAAATCACGCTACTACACATAGTACTGCCATTAAAAATATAATGAGATTAGATAAACTATTTGAAATATATAGTTATATACCTGATCCTGATACATTAATGAAATCACTAGAAAGTAATAAAACAATTTCCTCATCAGTAACTATTATTTTTAATAAATATAAAAATGCTATTATTTCCGGTCATTTAGAAGAAGTCTTTGATAATAATACTATTATTCAGTTAATTGAAGCATATTGCATAATGAATAATATTGAAATTAAAGAGGCACCTGAAAGTGAAAAAGACGAAACAACCGAAGAAAACAGTTATGAAACTAGTAATGATTTAAGATTATATTTACAAGAAATTGGTAAAATACCTCTTTTAACACCTGAAGAAGAAAAGTATTTAGCTCAAAGAATAGTTGAAGGTGATATGACTGCCCGAAAGAAATTCATTGAAGGTAATTTAAGATTAGTAGTATCAGTAGCTAAAAGATATATTGGCTCAGGTTTAGCAATTCTCGATTTGATTCAAGAAGGTAATACTGGGCTAATACTAGCAGTCGACCGTTTTGATGTAAAAAGAAATACTAAGTTTTCAACATACGCTATTAGTTGGATAAGGCAATCAATTACTAGATCTATCGCTGATAAAGGAAGAAATATAAGAATTCCTAGTCATCTATACTATAAAATGCTTAGTTATAGAAAGGTAGAAAGCGAATTAGCATGTGAATTACACAGAAAGCCGACTATTGAAGAAATAGCTAAAAGAATGGGTATGTCATTATCCCAAGCCAAGACTATCGCTGAAAGCCAAGATGATACACTTAGTATTAATTATACAACTGAAGAAGGCGAAGATAATAATATTGAAGAAGTAATCCCATCACCAGATGACGAACCAGAAACAATATCTTTTAACAATAGTATGCAAAGAGAAATAAAAAGGCTTATCGAAGTTACACCATTAACCGACAAAGAGAAAAAAGTTATAAAACTACGTTTTGGACTTGATGGAGAAAGAACTCTAACATTAGAAGAAGTTGGTAAGATAATTGGAGTTACTAGAGAAAGAACACGTCAAATAGAAGAAAAAGCTTTATATAAACTTCGTGAGCCTAAAAAAGTTAAATCATTAGCTGAGTATACAGGCAATCCTGCTGAAGCATTAGAACGTGTTATAACCCTTCGAAGAAATTATCGTGGTAAACCAGGTAAATCAACTAAAACTAGTGCCACTATAGAATCTCCACTACCAGAAGTATTAAATGTAGATGATTACTTTAAGTATAATACTAAAGAACAACTAGATATCGTTATATCACAATTACCACAAATAGAACAATCTTTAATAACCATAATGTTTTTAGGCGACTTAAGTAAAGTAACAGACCAAGATAAAAATACAATTTATAGAGTTATAATACCTAAGATGCAACGAATGCTAGCAGAAGAAGATAAAAGAATGTTAATAAAGACACCTTTGGATATATATCAAAATCTAGTCATAGAATTATTAACTAGAACGGTTAATGAAATAATGAATTATGAATATCAATGTCAAAAAGATGTTACTAAAGATGACTATAATAAAGTATTATTATTACTAAAGAAACCTGAGTTTACTCCTTTAACTGAAGTTTTAAGTCCTGAACAAGCAGTAACAATAATATTAAAATTAGGTTGTCTTGATAAAAGATATTTTAGTGGTAAATCAATAGCAAAATTCTTAAAAGTAGATGAATTGCAAGTAGAATATAATATTAAAGAAAGTAGAGAACTATTAAAAGCATACTTTGAAAATCAAAGTAAAGGCTACCAGAGAAAATTTATAAAATAAAATCATTGACAATGATATATATATTTATTATAATTAAGTAAAATTAAAGCAAATGCAGAAGACGGTATTATCTAAGTAGTTATCAGAGAGTTAGTAATATGGTGCGATACTAATTAATGAACGATAATATAGATCACTTCTAATGTGTTATTTTGAACTAAGTAGAAATAAACGCTTCTCACGTTATGAGATATAGAGTGTATGATAAATTCATAAACTAAGGTGGTACCACGGATATATATTCGCCCTTAGATTATGAATTTTTTTTGCTTTAAAGAAGGAGGAATGTATGAAAAATTTTAAAGAACTAGACAAAAGAAATGTTGATGAAGTAGAAGAATCTATCTTAGAGTCATGGGGTAGTGTTAATGAAATGTATAATAAACAAGTAGAACTTCGTAAAAATGACGAAACATTTGTCTTCTATGACGGCCCAGCTTTTGCTAATGGCTTTCCTGGACTACATCATATGGTAAGTAAAAACTTAAAAGATACTATTACTAAATATCATGTTATGAATGGTAAAAAAGTAATAAGAAAAATAGGTTGGGATACTCATGGTCTACCTATTGAAAACCATGTTGAAAAGAAATTAGGTATCTCATCTAAAAAAGAAATAGAGAAGTTAGGCGTTGAAAAGTTTAACCAAGAGTGTCGTAATAGTGTTCGTGCTAACGAAGATGCTTTCACTAGGTTAACTAGTAAAATGGGTCAATTTTTTGATGTTGAACATCCATATCTAACTTATAAAAATGACTATATTGAAACTGAATGGTGGATACTTAGTGAAATGTATAAGAAAGGTATGTTCTATGAAGGAACAAGAGTAGTACCATATTGTCCACATTGTGGCACAGGACTAGCTACGCATGAAGTTGCCCAAAACTATCAAACTGATACTGCTATAACAGTTTATGTTCCATTTAAAAAGAAAGATGAAGATATCTATTTCTTAGTATGGACAACAACACCATGGACACTTATTGCTAACGTCGCTTTATGTGTTAACCCTGATGAAGAATATTCTTTAGTAGAATCAAAAGGCACTAAGTTTATATTAGCATCTAGTCTTGTTGAAAAAGTACTAGGAGAAGAAGTAAATGTCCTAAAAACATATAAGGGTAAAGAATTAGAATACACAGAATATGAACAATTAATCCCATCATTAGAAGTAGATAAAAAAGGCTTCTATATCACATGTGATAACTATGTTACTATGGAAGATGGTACAGGTATTGTTCATATTGCCCCAGCATTTGGTGAAGATGATGCCAATGTTGGTAAAAAATATGATTTACCATATCTAAACCCTGTTGGTCTAGATGGTACTTATAAAGAAGGATTATGGCAAGGAAAGAATGTCTTTGATGTTAATGAAGAAGTAGTAAACTATTTAAAAGAAAATGGTAAACTATTTAAAAAACAAAAATTAGCTCATGAATATCCACATTGTTGGAGATGTGATACACCATTATTATATTATTCAATGCCAAGTTATTATATTAGTGTTAGTAAAATGACTGATGACCTAGTAAAATCAAATAATGAAGTTAATTGGTATCCAGCTTATGTTGGCGAAAAAAGATTTGCTAATTGGTTAATGAATGCTAGAGATTGGAACGTAAGCCGTAGTAGATATTGGGGTAGTCCAATTCCATATTGGAAGTGCGAATGTGGTCATGCTACTATGATTGGTTCAATTAAAGAACTAAAAGAAAAAGCTATCGAAGAAATACCAGAAGACTTTGACTTACATAAACCATATATCGACAATGTTCACTTAACTTGCCCTGAATGTGGTAAAACAATGACTCGTATTCCTGATGTACTAGATTGTTGGTTTGACTCAGGCTCTATGCCATTTGCTCAATACCATTATCCATTTGAAAACACTGAATTATTTGAAAGCCAATTCCCCGCTGACTTTATCTGTGAAGGAATCGACCAAACAAGAGGATGGTTCTATACACTAATGGTAATATCTACTTTTGTTAAAGGTTGTAGCCCATTTAAAAATGTTTTAGTAAATGACTTATTACTAGATAGTGAAGGTAAAAAGATGAGTAAATCAAGAGGTAATATCGTTGAACCATTCACTACTATTAAAGAATATGGTGCTGATACTGTAAGATTCTATTTACCATATGTATCACCAGTTTGGACACCATTAAAATTCGACATAGCAGGTCTTAAAGAAGTATACTCTAAATTCTTTAACCCATTAAAAAATACTTATAGTTTCTTTGCTATGTATGCTAATATCGATGAAATAGATACGGATATGTGTGCTATAGAATACCAAGATAGAGAAGAAATAGATAAATGGTTATTATCTAAATA
>OIYS01001271.1_pt1 | contig 13294 bp, 12 predicted proteins | sample 1588271 | NCBI WGS metagenome assembly OIYS01 (sample SAMN03283286) | human gut metagenome | biome: human-associated habitat; material: feces | host: Homo sapiens | place: Peru | collected 2012
TATCTATTTAAATGTAACAGAATTATCTGATACATTTAAAGATGGTGGAGAAAGTAATGGTGCATTAGGTTATGCAGTACTTAAAAACACAAGTAGTTTAAGTAATAATGATATAACAATAGATAATTTAGATAATCAATCATTTGAAGTGTTAAATATACAACCAATAATGGAAACTGGTAAAATAGAATTATATTCAGAACAATTATCAAATACAGAAGTAAATAAATATTTAGTAGTAATATTTGTAGATAAATTATCTGCTGGTAATGATATTACAGAGGCTACATTTAAAGGTAATATATCAGTAGAGGCAGAACAAAAAAAATATGGAGAAACACCAAGCTATTGCTTTAATTTAGCTGATAAAGATGAAGAAAATAAAACTGCTTCATTAGCCACGATGGGGTATAATTGTTATGCTGGAAATAACAATAATTATGAAACAATAACAGATGTAGTGATACCTAGTACAATTGATGGATATAAAATAACAAAAATAAATGATGGATTTAATTGTCAAAATTATAAATATAATAGTGCTGCAGGGCGATATGGCTGTTCACAAGGAAATAAAATATTAAAAATTATGATTCCTGATTCTGTAATAGGTATAGGAGATTTCGCATTTTATTATAATCAATTAACAAATGTAGTAATACCAAATTCAGTTGTAACAATAGGAAATTATTCATTTATGGGAAATCAATTAACAACAATAAATATATCGAATTCAGCAGTAACAATAGGAGAGCTTGCCTTTCATAGTAATCTATTAACAAGTATAATCTTACCAGATTCATTAACTGAAATTGGAAACTCTGCATTTAGCGGAAATAATTTAAATTATGTATATATAGGCAGTGATTCAAACTTAACAAGTATAGGAAGTGGAGCTTTCACCTCGTCAACTAATTCAAATCCTAATTTAAGGACAATATATTATAACGGAAGTAATTCATTACCATGGATAAATGCTATTAATGGAAGTGCTTCTTCTACTAAGTTTGTAACTGGTACAGTACCTAGTTATACTAGTGGAACTACAACCTACAATGAAGTACTTATAACTACAGGTAAATAAGGAGATACGAGAGTATCTTCTTTTACTATATAATAATACTAAGTTAGAAAGTCTACACCTTAAATATAATATCTTATAATAGTTCATATATAGACTATGATAATAGGCTATATATGATAGAAAAAGACTCTAGGCTTTTTCTTAAATATACTCAAATAAAATACTTGACTAATATAAAAATAAAAACTATAATAAATATTAACAAAATGAAGAAGGAAAGGAGAATATTTGAAAAAGTTAATATTAATATTAGTAGGTATATCTATAATACTAGGAGGAGTAATATTAGTCTTATATAAAAGAGAAATAAATACCAAAGAAGAAGTAGTAGATATATTCAAAGATGAAGAAAAAGAACAAAAAGATAAAGAAGAAATAAGTAATAAAGAAAACAAAGAAACAAAAGTAATCGTAGATATCAAAGGCATGGTAGTAAACCCAGGAGTATATGAAGTAGATAGTAATCTAAGAGTAAACGATGTAATAGAATTAGCAGGAGGTCTCCTAGAAGGAGCAGACACTTCTTATATAAACCTAGCCAAAATAGTAACAGATGAAATGACTATAATAATATATTCAAATGAAGAAGTATTAGAAAAATATAAAAAAGAAAATTGTATATGTGAAGAATGTAATATAGTAAACAACGCTTGTATAAGTACAGAAGAAAATAATAAACTAATAAATATAAATACCGCTTCTCTAGAAGAATTACAAAGTATAGATGGAATAGGAGAATCCAAAGCCAAATCCATAATTAGTTATAGAGAAGAACATGGTCTATTTAACAAAATTGAAGACATTAAGAATGTATCAGGAATAGGAGAGTCCCTATTTGAAAAGATTAAGATATATATTACAGTCTAATAGTATTATAAAGATTATTACTATCTTCTTATTAATACTAGATATAATGTATATTAACTATTACCCATTTAAATCAAAATATAATATAAAAGAAAAAGAGTTTACAGGTATAGTCTTAGACTATGAACTAAAAGAAGATAAGATAGTAATAATAATTAAAAATCGTGAAAAACTAATAGTAAACTATAAATATAAAGACAAAGTATTTAATAATCTATCTTACGGAGATAAAATATATGTAAAAGGAACTTTAAGTTCTCCTAGTAAAAGTACTAATTTCAATACTTTTAATTATTATAAATATTTATATAACAAAAAAATATACTATATAGTTACCGCTAGCGAAATAAAAAAGATAGAAAATAATAAAAGTTATTTATATACATTAAAAAATATTTTATACAGAAGAGTATCCACTATGAAATCCTCAAATTATATCAAAACTCTTCTTTTATGCAATAATTCCCTAGACAAAGAAGTAAAAGATAGTTATAGAATTAATGGTATATCCCATATGTTTTCCGTATCTGGTATGCATATTAATTTCTTCGTTGGAATACTATTTCTCTATCTTAATAAAATAACTTATAATAAAAGAATTAAATATATCTTTACAAATATTTTTGTTATACTATATTATTCTTTATTTCCCTCTGCTTCTTTATTTAGAACTATGATTATGTATGTTCTATTTAGTATTAATTTTATTCTTAAACTTAAGATAAAAAAACTCGATATTCTATTTTTAACTCTCTTCTTTTCTATTATTATTAATCCCTTTATTATTTATGACTTAGGATATATTTATTCTTATACTATTTCTTTCTTTTTAGTCTTATTTTCTAACAAAATCAAAGGAAAGAAAGGTATTTCTAAAACTATATTTATATCTTTATTATCTTTCTTTGTATCTTTCCCCATTACTATATATAATAGTTATGAAATTAATATAATTAGTATCTTTCTAAATATTATTCTAGTTCCTATTATTAGTCTTATTATTCTTCCACTTACTCTAATTACTTTTATTTTTCCTATTTTTGATAATATATTATATTTTTTTACCAGTAAATTAGAGAGTATTTCTCTTGTATTATCTTCTATTGAGATTACTAGATTTATTTTTCCAAAAATCAGTATTCTTCTAATTATTATTTATTATATATTTATTTTTCTATCTTATAAAAACCTTAGATATTTATATATTGTTATTTTATTTATTATTAGTATTTATTTTTCCCCTTATTTTACTAGTAGTCTAAGTACCACTATCAACGATGTTGGTGAAGGAGACTCTATCTTTATTAGACTTCCCTTTAATAAAGGCAATATCCTTATTGATACTGGTTATAGTGAATATAAAATGAGTAATGAGATTATTCCTTATATTAAAAGTATGGGTACTAAAAAGATAGACTATTTAATTATTACTCATGGAGATTCTGACCATATTGGTGCTTCTTCTTATTTAATAAATAATTTCCATGTTAATAATGTTATTTTTAACTGTGGCTCTTATAGTGCCTTAGAAATAGAATTAATTAAATTACTAGATAAAAAGAATATTAATCATTATAGTTGTATTAATGGTTTTTCTATTGATAAGTATAGATTTTATCTATTAAATACTAGAAATTATGATAATGAGAATGATAACTCTAGTGTTATTTATTTTAAATATAACGGATATAGTCTCTTGCTTATGGGAGACGCTGAGGCTAATAAAGAGATGGATATTCTAGATAAGTATTATATAAGAGATATTGATTTTCTTAAAGTAGGCCATCATGGTAGTAGTACTAGTAGTAGTAAGGAGTTTATTACTACTATTAACCCTAGATATAGTTTAATTAGTGTAGGTAAAAATAATAGTTATGGACATCCAAATAAAAATATATTAGATAACCTATCTAATTCTACAATCTATAGAACTGATATAAATGGTAGTATTAAAGTAATTATAAATAAAAATGGTTATAAAATTAAAACTCACAACTAATAAAAATACCAAAAAAGAATATATAAGAGGTTAAAAAATAGTTTATACATAAGGAGGGTTAAATGAATAATAACTATTATAATGAAATAAAAAATGAATTATTAAATAACGAAGTATATAAAAGAGTAAAATATTACTCTAAGAATAGAAATGAACTTAGTACTTACTATAATGTAGGTAAATTATTAATTGAAGCCCAAGGTGGCGAAGATAGAGCCAAATATGGAGATGGTTTAATAAAAGAATATTCTGAGCGATTAACAAGAGAATTGGGTAAAGGATATTCCACTAGAAGTTTAAAAAATATGAGAAAGTTTTATTTGTTACAATCAAAAGGGCAGGCATTGCCGGCCCAATTGAGTTGGTCGCATTATTGTGAGTTGCTATCATTGAAAGATATGAACGAAATCACTTATTATATTGATATTTCAATAAAACAAAATCTTTCTTATAGACAATTAAGAGAAAAAATTAAAAATAAAGAATATCAAAGACTAGATGATAATGTCAAACTAAAACTAATTAATAAAGAAGAAATAAGTATTGGCGATACTATAAAGAATCCAATTATCATTAAAAACAAGTTAGGAATAGATAGAGAAAACATGAGTGAAAAAATACTTCAAAGATTAATACTCGAAGATATACCATCATTTTTAAAAGAATTAGGTGAAGGCTACTCATTTATTGAAAATGAATACAAAATCAAAATAAACAATACTTACAATTATATAGATTTACTATTATTTAATATTAAGTATAACTGTTATGTAGTTGTAGAATTAAAAGTAGCTGAAGTAAGAAAAGAACATATAGGACAGATACAAGTATATATGAATTATATAGACAAACATATTAAGAGTGTTACCAATAATAAAACAATAGGAATAATCGTAGCCAGAAGAGATAATCATTACTACATAGAATATTCTAGCGATAAAAGAATCTACACAAAAGATTATGAAATAGTATAGGGAGGTTTAAATGAACAATAACTATTACAACGAAATAAAAAATGAACTATTAAATAACGAAGTATATAAAAGAGTAAAAGACTATTCTAAGAACAGAAATGAACTAAGTACTTACTATAATGTAGGTAAATTATTAATTGAAGCACAAGGAGGAGAAGATAGAGCAAAGTATGGAGATGGTTTAATAAAGGAATATTCTGAAAAATTAACAAAAGAATTAGGCAAGAAATATTCAGTAACTACACTTAAATATATGAGAATGTTTTATCTGTTAATTGAAAAAGGTCAGACATTGTCTGACCAATTGAACTGGTCTCATTATTGCGAATTATTATTTCTTAAAGATATAGATGAAATCACTTATTATATCAATATAACTGAAAGATATAATTTAAGTGTAAGAGAGTTAAGAGAAAGAATCAAAACCAAAGAATATCAAAGATTAGATGATAATACCAAACTAAAACTAATCAATAAAGAAGAAATGAGTATTGGCGATACTATTAAGAATCCAATTATTATTAAAAATAAATTAGGAATAGATAAAGAAAACATAAGTGAGAAAATACTTCAAAGACTGATACTTGAAAAATATGAGAAAATTTTATCTATTACATGAAAAAGGGCAGACACTGTCTGCCAAATTAAATTGGAGTCATTATGTTGAGTTGCTATCATTAAAAGATATTAATGAAATTAATTATTATATCAATATAATTGAAAATATAACTTAAGTGTAAGAGAATTAAGAGAAAAAATCAAAAATAAAGAATATCAAAGATTAGAAAATAATACTAAACTAAAATTAAGTAAATTATTAATTAAATCACAAGGCGGAGAAGATAGAGCCAAGTATGGAAATATTTTAATTAAAGAATATTCTTTAAAACTTCAAAATGAGGTTGGCAAAAAATATGGTTACAAAAACTTATATAACGTGAGAAAGGTTTACCTTACATTTAAAGACAATGAGATTTTGCAGTCAGTGCCTGCAAAATTAACTATGTGAAAAAGTGCAGACAACGTCTGCAGAATTATCCTGGAGCCATAAGAATGAGACAATTTTATTTATTATCTGAAAAAGGTGCGACATTGTCGCACCAATTGGCATATTCTTATTATTGTGAATTATTCCTACTTAGGACAACATAACAAAATACATTCCATTATTAATATCCTTCTAAAAAGATACAAGTTTTTCTCTTTCTTAAATAAAATCATATCAGTAAAGTTAGCATTCACCCCGAATATAATAACCCATAACTCATCATATATAGACTTAGCATAAGGCTATATATGAAAGGTAAAGACTCCTGGCTTTACCTTTAAAAAAATAACAAAAATTATTGATAAGATTATACTTTTATGCTATAATTTAATAAAAGAATAGAGAGTGTGATAGAGATGAGTATAACAAAAAAAGAAATAGAAAAATTAAACGCCTATTTTAGAGCATTAAATTATATCTCAGTAGGACAATTATATTTAGTAGATAACCAACTTCTAAAAGAAGAACTAAAATGGAGTCATGTAAAAAAGAAAATAGTGGGCCATTGGGGCACAGTCCCAGGTCAAAACTTCATATATACCCATCTTAATAGAATAATAAAAAATAACGATTTAAATATGATATACATATCAGGACCAGGCCATGGAGGAAATGCCGTAGTATCAAATGTTTACTTAGAAGGAACATATACAGAAGTATATCCCGAAGTAACCGAAGATACCGAAGGACTAAGAAAGTTATTCAAACAATTTTCCTTTCCTGGTGGAATAGCCTCTCATGCTGCTCCTGAAACCCCAGGCTCTATCAATGAAGGAGGGGAACTAGGTTATTCACTATCCCATGCCTTTGGTGCTGTCTTCGATAACCCAACCCTAATAGCAGCCTGCGTAATAGGAGACGGTGAAGCCGAAACAGGTCCATTATCAACCAGTTGGCACTCCAATAAGTTTTTAAATCCTAAAACAGATGGAGCAGTCTTACCAATCCTTCATCTAAATGGATATAAAATAAGTAACCCAACCATACTATCTCGAATAAGTAATGAAGAATTATCATCACTACTATATGGTTATGGCTGGAAACCTTACCTAGTCGAAGGCTCATCTACTTACGAAATACACAAAAACATGGCAAATACATTAGATAAAATAATAAAAGAAATAAAAAAAATACAATATAACGCTAGATATAACAATAAAGTAGAAAGAGTATTCTGGCCAATGATAGTACTTAGAACACCAAAAGGCTGGACAGGCCCTAAAATAGTAAATGGAAAGAAAATAGAAGGTACCTTCAGAAGTCATCAAGTACCAATACCAATGGAAAACGATGAAGACCTAAAATTACTAGAAAAGTGGCTAAAAAGTTATCATCCCGAAGAACTATTCGATGAGAGAGGAAAACTAATCCCATCACTAAAAGAACTAGTTCCATATAATAGGATGGGAGCAAATCCAAATGCCAATGGAGGACTTCTACTAAAAGAACTAAAAATACCAAATATAGATAAATACAAGGTAGATTTTAAACATCCTGGAGAAATAGAAAAAGAAGATATGCGCGTACTAGGAGCCTTTATTAGAGATATAATAAAAGAAAATAGAAATAACTTTAGAATATTTGGCCCAGATGAGACAATGAGTAATAGACTATCCCATGTCTTTGAAGCCGATAACAGAAGTTTCTATCTAACAAAGAAAAGTGATGACGAATACCTATCATATGATGGAAGAATAATGGATTCATATCTTAGTGAACATACCTGTGAAGGATGGCTCGAAGGCTATCTACTAACAGGAAGACACGGAGTATTCGTAAGTTATGAAGCCTTCATTAGAATAGTAGATTCAATGGCTAGTCAACATGCAAAATGGATAAAAGTAGCCAAAGAACTACCTTGGAGAAAGAGTATATCTTCACTAAACTATATATTAACCTCAAATGTTTGGCAGCAGGACCATAACGGCTATACTCATCAAGACCCAGGCTTCATTGACCACCTAGTAAACAAGAAAGCCGATATCGTAAGAGTATACTTACCTCCTGACAGCAACTGTCTTCTATCATGCTTTGACCACATAATAAGAACAAAAAATTACATCAATGTAATAGTGGCCTCCAAACACATGAGACCTCAATGGTTAACGATGGAAGAAGCCAAAGCCCACTGTGCCAAAGGCGTATCCAAGTGGGAGTTCGCTAGTAACGACAAAAAAGGAGTAGACATAGTACTAGTCTCAATCGGAGATGCACCAACTCTCGAGAATCTAGCGGCCACTAGCATAATAAGAGGTTACTTACCAGATATCAAAATAAGATTCATAAATGTCGTAGACCTAATGAAACTAGAGCCTGATACCAAACATCCACATGGCTTGTCAAATAACGAATACAATAAATTATTCACTAAAGATAAACCAATAATATATAATTATCATGGCTATCCATCACTAATTCATGAGTTAACATACGAAAGAGAAAACAAAAATATCAGTGTTCATGGATACATCGAAGAAGGCACCATAACAACAGCCTTTGATATGAGAGTAAAAAACGAAATAGATAGATATCACATAGTAATAGATATAATAAATCATCTAGATATAAAAAATACTAGAGAAGGCAAGAAAATAATAAGATTAATGGAAGAAAAATTAAAATATCACGATTCATATATCAAAGAATATGGAATAGATATGGAAGAAGTTAGACTATTTAAATGGGAGTAAGATATGGAAGAAAAATATAATAACAAAAGAAATGCAATTTTTGACCCAGCAAGAGTTCAAAAATGGAATGAAGAAAAAAATCAGATAGTAGCAGTACCAAGCGAGTTCGTCGATATGTTGGCAAAACCATTTGACTATTTAAGAAAGAATGCCCAAGATGGCTACTCAAACTTTGAAGAACTACAAGCCGCTAAAGAAATTGCTAGAAAAGATACCCTTGTCAGAGTAAAAAAACTAGAAGACGAAAAAAGAAATGGATACATTGCCATATCCACTCTAACAGTAGGAGGCTTTATAGCAATTAGTACCATAATATTCTTAATAGTGGGTACAATTGTTAGGGGTTAACTATGAAGTTTGATATATTAAATGAAAAAAACGAGTTCAAATTAGGTACTATAATAACAATATTTAATCTTCCAAATGTCAAGAAAGATATCGCCTTATTTTCCATAGAAGGCTATGATAGAAAAGATATGGCTTCCCTAGAAGTCGCTTACATAAACAAAGGAAGCGATGGCTATGACTATCTAGAAGAAATAGAAGACGAAAAGACATTAGCAGCCGCTATGAAAGTCGTAAAAAAAGTAATAGAGAACATTAAATAAAACTAATGTTCTTTTAATATTAAAAAAAGCAAAATATCACTATTTCACTATATTAAAAAACTCCGAAGGAACCTCACTAACAAACACCATAAGTTCATTAGTAAGAGGATTAACAATTTCCAATCTATTAGCATGAAGAGCAAGTCTATTAATAGGGTTACACTTACTTTGGTAGCGGAAGTCTCCCACTATAGGGTGCTTAATATCAGACATATGACATCTAATTTGATTTCTTCTGCCAGTAGATATAAGAATCCTAACAAGAGAATACTTATCATTATGTTTAATTCTTTCATAGTCAGTAACAGAAAACAAGCCATCTTTCCCTTTAGAAGAATAAACAAGAAGTGTCTTAGACATCTTTAAGTAAGACTCAATATGACCACTACTATTAGTAACTCCCTGAGTAACAGCAGTATACTCCCTTTTCTTAGTAAGACTATTCCAGTCCTTTTGATATAATTCTTGTACCTTCTTACTTTTAGCAAACATAATAACCCCAGATGTATCATAGTCTAATCTATGTATTACAAATACCTTTTTATTTTCCTTCTTCAAATAATTAGATACCTCTCTATATAAAGTCCTTTCCCTCTCCTTATCATTAGAAATAGTAAGCATTTTAGTAGGCTTATCAACAACAATAATATCCTTATCTTCATAGATTATTTTCAAATTAAAATTATTCTCTTTAATCCTTTTCCCAATCGTTATAACATCACCAACATCGATAGAAAAATCATACTTAGTAACAACCTTATCATTAACATATATACATTCATTCTTAAGTAAAGACTTAATATTATTCTTTGATTTATTTAAATTACTCCTCAAATAATCATATAACTTACCATTTTCCTTGACAATTAATTTATCCATAACATCACATCCATATCTATTATATAATAAATATCAAAATAATTAAATATATTTTTATAAATATTATTATGTTCAAGATAAGCCACTGTCTTATCTTGTTATGAATAGCCTTATAGTCTATTCATAAATAATTATAATAGTATCATATTCACAGTGAAGTACTTTCTAACTTATAATTAAGGTTGGTAAAAAAAGATATCCTCGTATCTTCCTAAAATATAATCATAAATATATTTAAATACAAAAAGGACTAATAAAGTCTCTTTTTTCATATGATTATTTAGGTGATAGAATGAAAAAGATAATAGTAGTAATAGCATTATTATTCTTATTTACCCCTCAAGTTAATGCTAGTACAAGTAGTGCCTCTTCTTACATATTAATGGATGGAGTAACAGGAAGAGTACTCCAAAGTAAAGATATGCATAGTAAAAGATTAATAGCCTCAATTACCAAAATAATGACCGCTACTATAGCAATAGAAAGTGGTAAATTAGATGAAGTAGTAGAAGTAGGAGATAGCATATCAAAAGCCTATGGCTCAGGAATATATATAGAAGTAGGAGAACATATAACACTAAGAGATTTATTATATGGACTTATGCTTCGTAGTGGTAATGATGCTGCCGCTGTGATAGCGGACTATATAGGAGGAAATACCGAAAACTTTGTAAAAATGATGAATGATAAAGCCAAAGAAATAGGAATGAAAAATACAACCTTCAATAATCCAAGTGGATTACCAACACCCACAGGAAATTATTCAAGTACATACGATATGGCCCTTCTTACAAGATATGCAATGAAATATAAAGAATATAGAGATATAGTAAAAACCAAAAAATACAAAGTAACAACCGATAAAAAAACCTATGTTTGGAATAACAAAAATAAACTATTAAAATACGATTATGTAACAGGAGGAAAAACAGGATACACCGAAGAATCAGGCCGAACACTAGTTAGCACAGCAACAATTGACGATATGGACTTAATCGTAGTAACAATAAGAGACTCCGATGATTGGAATACTCATACATCACTATATAACTATGCCAAAGAAAACTATATAGGCTATCGAGTATTAAATAAAGCAAAGTTTAAAGTATATGGAGATACATATTATAAAAACGATACCTTTTATATAAAAAAAGATGTATATATTCCTCTTAAGAGAGAAGAGAAAAAATCATTAGTTAGTCATGTCATATTAGATAAAAGAAAAGACTATAATACCAATGATAAAATAGGCATAAATCAAATATCACTAGGAGACACCTTACTATACGAAGAAGATATTTATATCATAAAAAACAGTAGTAAAAGTAAAAAAAATATATTTAGTAAGATAAGAAAGTGGTTTAATGATTAACTATTTATGGGGAATATTTATAATACTAGGAATAATATTTAGTATTATAAATGGAAATAATAACATAACAAATAGTATGCTATCTTCAGGTAGTAGGGGAATAGATATGATATTATCAATAGTACCACTTATGTGTCTATGGCTTGGCACCATGAAAATAGCGGAATCATCAGGATTATTAGATATAATATCAAAAAAATTATCAAAAATAGTAAAAGTACTTTTTCCTGAAATACCAGAAGGAGATAAAGCTATAGGATATATATCCTCAAATATAGTTATGAATATGTTAGGACTAGGAAATGCCGCTACCCCATTTGGACTAAAAGCAATGAGCGAATTAAAAAGACTAAATAAAGATAGTAGTACAGCCTCTAGGTCAATGATAACCTTTCTAGTAATCAATACATCATCAGTTACCATAGTTCCTACAACAGTAATAAGTCTAAGACTATCTAGTGGTAGTATTAATCCTACTGAGATAATACCAGTAACTATTATTACTACCTTTTTATCAACATTCTTAGCCCTTTTATTAGATAGATTATTTTACTTTATATGGAGAAGAAAATATGATTAATTATTTTATTCCAATACTAGTAATGATTATTATTATATATGGAATATATAAAAAAGTAGATATATTTGATACATTTATAATAGGAGTAAAAGAAGGAATGAAATTAAGTATAAATCTATTTCCAACTATATTTGCTATGATTATTGCTATTACTATGATTACAGATAGTGGTATAATTACTTATATATGTAATATACTAAAACCTATATTTATAAAGTTATCCTTTCCTACAGAAGTACTTCCTTTGGCCTTGTTAAGACCAATCTCAGGCTCTAGTAGTTTAGTTATACTAAATGATATATTAACAAAGTATGGAGCAGATTCATTTATTGGTAGGTTATCTTCAGTTATGCAAGGCTCTACAGATACCACTATCTACATACTAAGTATGTATTTTGCTAGTATTAATATAAAAAAAATAAAATATTCTTTACTAGTAGGTCTTCTATCTGATTTAATTAGTGTAATAATTAGTTTTATTATGGTTAGTATATTCTTTAATTAGTATTATATTAAAACCACTTCAGCCTTATATAAAATAAGTCTTCCGTGGTATCTCGTAAGCCTCCAAAAGGAGTCTTCCTCATAAACTTTTTTGTGTTATAATATAGACATATGTATGTATATAAAAATAAATAAAAATACACTAAAAGTATATTGACTATTCAGTACATCTATAGTACAGATAATATCTGTGGTAACACTTAAAGGTGCTAGTCTCTCCAAAATCTTAGTAATCCTAAGAGGAAGGAGTGATTCTATGATGAAAGAACTTTTTTACTTCTTAGGGGGTTTGGAGGTTTGAGTAGTGGACTCTGTTGTAAGTTTAATTACAATAGTTTTCTTATTTGTTATCTATTTGGATAATAGAAAACATAGAAAATAAAAAAGCGAGGCACCCAGGGGGTGCCTCTATAACTAAAAATTATGGAGAGAACACCTTACTCAAAATAGGTGTTACCCATTTTTATTATGGATAATTTCTCTTTCCATATACAATTATATATTATTTTAATAAAAATATCAATATATTTATTGAAAAATATTTTATGATGTGTTAGAATTATTATAGAAAAAATGAAAGGAGAAACCTCACTATGGATAGAGAAAGAATTACTAAAGTTAACTACTTGTTAAATAGAAGGGAGTTATGTCAATATTTGGTACACTATTTATAGGGGGTTTCTTCTTTT
>OIYS01001272.1_pt1 | contig 13290 bp, 5 predicted proteins | sample 1588271 | NCBI WGS metagenome assembly OIYS01 (sample SAMN03283286) | human gut metagenome | biome: human-associated habitat; material: feces | host: Homo sapiens | place: Peru | collected 2012
ATATTTAGTTATTTGATCACTTTTTTCTAGGGTTTTCTTTTCTAGTTTGTTGATGATTTTTTTAGTAAAATTCCATTTTTTTAATAATTCAAATATTTTTTCTATTAAAAGTAAAATAAAAGGAACTGGTAATATATTACCAATAAAACATATGATAAATGCTTTAAAGAATTCTATTTTTAAAATGCTTGCTGCGATTAATCCACCACGAAGTTCTACGATTGGTAACATAGATACAATAAATACTAAAATATTTTTATTAAGACCATTAAATAGGTCTATAAAAAAATTAACAACTGTTTCAGTCATATTTCACATCCTTACTTAATTAATTATAATATGTATAGATAAATTAGTCAAACATTTGGTTTACATTTAATATAATTTATTGTATAATTTGATTAAGGAGAGGTTATTGGTGAAAATAATTAAGAATATTCCTAATATGTTAACTGTTAGTAGAATAGTAAGTTGTATATTAGGAGCATTGTTTTTTGTAACCGGAAATATACCAGTCTCGGTTGGGCTATATTTATATGGTGCAGTTAGTGATGCATTTGATGGTTTTTTAGCAAGAAAGTTAAATGCTGCAACTGAACTAGGTAAAAAGTTAGATCCAGTATCAGATAAGATTTATGCTCTTAGTTTGATTATGCCTTCGATTATTCTTGGTAATTATTTTATGATATTAACTTTATTTTTAGAAGCAATAATATCTGGTATTAATATTTATTCTAATCATAAACATAATAAAGTTTATACTGAGAAAATAGGTAAAATTAAAACAATAATGCTTTTTCCTACGATGATAACAGGATTATTTAGTACAATTTATCCAAAACTATTATTACTATTTTTACCATCATTCTTTATTTCTACGAAGTTACAAATTGAATCTGTTAAAACTTATTGTAAGCAATTAAGTAATTATAATAATACTAATAATAATTTAATAAAAAAAGATGATAAGTTTGAGGAAGAAGATAAAGAAGTTGATAATGTATTAGATAAGGAAATAGTAATTAATTATAATAAAAATAATAGTAGCAATAAATGTAAAAGATTAATTAGAAAGAAGGATAATAATGATAGATATTAATTTAATTAGAAATAATAGTGATTTAGTTAAAGAAAATATTAAAAAGAAATTTCAAGATTATAAAATTGATTTAGTTGATAAAGTCTTAGAATTAGATAAAAAAAATCGTGAAGTTAAACTTAATGGTGATGACTTAAGAATGAATAGAAATTCCTTAAGTAGCAAAATTGGGTTGCTTATGAAAGATGGAAAAAAAGATGAAGCTGAAGCAATAAAAAAACAAGTGCAAGATATTAATAGTCAACTTGTAGAAAATGAAAAACTTGAAGAGCAGTATGCAGAACAAATTAAGCAAATAATGATGAAAATTCCAAATATTATACATGAATCTGTACCTATTGGAGAAGATGACAGTAAAAATGTAGAAATTCAAAAATTTGGTGAACCTTTTGTTCCAGATTTTGAAATTCCTTACCATGCCGATATAATGGAAAGATTAAATGGAATTGACCTAGATTCTGCTCGCCGTGTTGCAGGTAATGGGTTTTATTATTTAATTGGAAATGTTGCTAGACTTCATTCAGCCATACTTAGTTATGCAAGAGATTTTATGATTAATAAAGGTTTTACATATTGTATTCCTCCTTACATGATTCGCAGTGATGTTGTTACTGGTGTTATGAGCTTTGAAGAAATGGATGCTATGATGTATAAAATTGAGGGAGAAGATTTATATTTAATTGGTACTAGTGAACATTCTATGATAGGTAAGTTTAAGGATCAAATTTTATCAAAGTCTGAATTACCTTATACTATGACTTCTTATTCTCCTTGCTTTAGAAAGGAAAAAGGTGCCCATGGTATAGAAGAACGTGGTGTTTATAGAATTCATCAATTTGAAAAACAAGAAATGATTGTTGTATGTGAACCTGATGATAGCTGGAATTGGTATGACAAAATGTGGTCATATACTATTGAGTTATTTAGAAGCTTAGATATTCCTGTACGTACTCTTGAATGCTGTAGTGGTGATTTAGCCGATTTAAAAGCTAAAAGTTGCGATGTTGAGGCGTGGAGTCCTAGACAGCAAAAATATTTTGAAGTTGGCAGTTGTTCAAATTTAACTGATGCTCAAGCTAGACGTTTGGGAATACGCATAAAAGGAGAAAAAGGTAATTACTATGCTCATACTTTAAATAATACTGTTGTTGCACCTCCTCGTATGCTAATAGCTTTTTTAGAAAATAATTATAATCCTGATGGAAGCATTAATATACCAAAAGCTTTACAGCCTTATATGGGTGGATTAGAAAAAATTATACCAAATAATTAACGGAGGATAATATGTTAATTAAAAACCCTAAATTTGAAATTTCTGCAGTAAGCCCAAAGCAATATCCTGATAATGATTTGCCACAGATTGTATTAGTTGGCAAATCTAATGTTGGTAAGTCTTCTTTTATAAATACAATGGTTAATAGGAAAAAACTAGCTAGGACAAGTAGCGAGCCGGGAAAGACTAGACAGATAAATTTTTACAATATGGATAACAATTTCTATTTTGTAGATTTGCCTGGATATGGATATAGCAAAATGTCTAAAAAAGAACAGGCTATTGTTGGTAATTTTATAGAAGAATATTTGAAAAAAAGTAAGAATATTGCCTTAATATTGTTTTTAATAGATATTAGGCATACTCCTACTGCAAATGATAAATTGATGTATGATTATATAATAAAATGCGGTATTCCTTGCTTGGTTATTGCAAATAAAGCAGATAAGATTGCAATAACCAAAGTAGATAATCAAGTAGATAATTTACAGTCAATATTAAATCCTCTTAAGGATTTAACTTTTTTGCCGTATTCTTCTGAAAGAAGAATATATGTTGACAAAGTGTGGGAAAATATTAATAATTTTTTAGATATATAAACAAAATATATTTATATTTTAGAATATAGTAATAATACTACAATTATCGGGCGATTAAAATCGCCCGATTTTTGCTACTATTACTGTCATATCGTCTTTTTGTTTTCCATAATTGTTATCTATTGCTTCTGATAATATTATATCTGCTATTTTTTGTGCATCTGTTGTTTGCATGTCTTCTAATAAGTATTTTATCCATAATTCTTTGCTTATATATTCTGTATTTGATTCTATTACACCATCTGTGCACATTACTATTAGGTCGTCTGGTTGTAGGTCATAGTCGTATACTACTAAGTCCATATTTTCTACTATTCCGGTTGGCAGTTCTAGCGATTTTAATATTTGTATTTCTTTTCCTCTTTTTATAAATGTTGGACATGCTCCATTTTTTATAAATTCTAAGTTTCCCTTATACAAATCTAATATTGCTACATCTAATGTTGCATACATGTCTTCTTCCAAGTTTGCTATTAATGTAGAATTTATTAATTTTATTGAAATATCTTTGTCAAAACCTGCTTCCAATAATCTTTCTAACATTTTTATTGCTATTTTACTGCTTTTTCTTGCTTCTGGACCTGAACCCATTCCATCACTTAGTGCTAACAAATATTTTCCATCTTCTAATTTTGTCTGTAAGTTACTGTCTCCCGAAATTGGTGAATCTGCTTTTGTTGTTTTTGCAACACCTATTTGTATATTATATTTGTCTTGTAACATATATGTAAACTTGCATTTTGTTTTATTCTCTCTTAGCCCACATTCTTGATTTTGTATTATAAATTTATCATCAAATGCCTTGTTCAATATCTTTCCAATTCTCTTTATTTCGCATGAGGTTCCATCTAAGTTATCACAGATATCTGTATATACATCTACAACATATCTTCCTGATTTTTGCTTTTTAATACTTATATCTTTTATATTTATTTCTTTTTGATTTAGCAGTGTTTGTATCTCTTGCTTTTTTTCTTCATATTCATCAGTTTTCTTATTCATCTCGTTTGCCAGTTTAGATATTGCCTCTGAAACTCCTTCTAACTGGTTAGATACATTTTTTTTGCTTTCTTCCATCTTCTTTTTCCATATAAAGTTTAGTTTACTAATTCTATATGAATAATTAATTACTTTTGTAATTTTAGAAACTTCTTCTTGCACTTTTTTATTTTTCTCTTCAAATCCTACTATGTAATTATTATGGTTAGCAAAAATTTTAATCAATTCCTTTTCTACCATAACTTCTTCTTTTAGTAAATATTCAAAAACATCTTTTAAAATATCTTTATCGTTATATATATCATCATACAGCATATTTTCTTCTAAACCGCTTAAGTTTATTCTTAGCTCATCTATAAATATTTTTTCATTAGAAAGCTCTTGTTCCTTAAGTTCTTCTTCTGAAACAATTGTAGCTGCTGCTTCTTGATATGTTTTTGCCATATCTGATATAGTTTGAGACATACTTGTTAATTTATATATTGTATCCTTATTTTCTTCTAAAGTTTTTTCTGTTGTTTCTGGAAGCATCTTTGTTTTACTTACTAAATCCTGAATATCTATTTTAATATTTTTAGGCACTGCTAAAAGTCCAAGAGAAGCTATTAAAATTTCTTGTATTAGTATTATAGGCACTGTATTTCCATTTGCAACATATGTTAATAACACATTTCCTATTATAAATCCTAATATAACCCCAATTTTTCCAAATTTGTTAAATATACCTGCTACCATTCCAGATATTGCATATGAAGCTATCATAACAGGTTCATTATTGCATATTATTCCTAAAACAACTCCTATTGTAATTCCAGAAGTTGCTCCTACAAGTATTCCATTTTTCCAACCTAATATTAGTACCAATAATATACTTAATATATTTTTTAAGTTATATCCAAATATTGTTGTATCCCCTAATGTAGTAAATGCTATGGCTAAAAGCAGGCTCGTCCCCATTACTTCTTCTATTGAAAATACTTTTTTTACTCCAGCTTGTCTAATAACTGTTATTGAATTTGAAAATATTTTGTAGAAAATATATGTACAAATACTTAGCATTATTGATGTTAATAATTCATATAATATAAATGTCCTAAAAAACATTGGAATAACTTGTACTAATAAAGTAGATACAAATAAGTGCATACCTAATCTTTTTTGTTCATTGACTTCATCCTGTATTTTTGGTTTTTTTATTAATATTGCTACAAAGAATACTAATGTTGTTAAAATATATGTCAATAAACTATTTGGCCCAAATTTTATAAAAGTAGATATTAAAGATATTAAATACATTATCCCTACAGGCATATTACAGCTCAGAGCTGCTGCTATTATTGCTAATCCAAATGGTGTTATTGTAAACATTATATTATCTGTACTAATTCCCACCATTGAAATCATAAAAGTTATTGTATACAAGATTATATTTTGTACTGTAAATAGGTTATTTAATATAACCTTTAATTTATCTTTTTTATTTACTTCTATTTTCTCATTTATTTTTTGTTCTCTTTCTTTTGAAATGTTTTGAAACATTTTTACCACCCTTCACTTTTTTTATTATGTTCTATTTTAATACTTTGTTAAATATTTTTTTGTCGTTTTAGATACATAATTTAAAAAAGTTTTTTACATTATGCGTTTATTTTTTTTATTTTACTTTTTTATAAAACATTTTCTTTTTATAATTTTATCGTATTCTGTAGTAAAACACAACAATGTAAAGAAAAAAGGACGAAAATTCATCCTTTTTTCTTTTTATCTTAAGTACAATTTTTTATTTTACAAGAACTTTCTTCTTAATGAAGATTATTCCTACAACTAGCATTCCAGCTATTACAATAGCAAGTACATAATAGAATACTTGACCTATACCAAATGGTGGCATTACTGCAACATCTTCAGCTTTTGCTTCATCATTTTCTACTGGATTATTAGCAGGGTTAAAGTTACCAACTATACTTGTTTCCATTCTTCTACCCACTGCATTTTCTAGCTCTACTATTTCTACTTTACATTCATATCCGCCTTGTGCACCTTCTTTTGTAATTAATTGAGAAATTGTTAGCATGTTGTTGTTTAAATAAGCATTGTCTAAATAAGCTTCATTGTCTTCTGTATTATCTGGTCGTTCTATTTTGCTTATAGTGTTAGATTGACTTGATATAGTGTCTTTTAGTCTATAATTTACTAAGTTATTATTAATATTTTCACCATCTTTTTCTTCTGCTGGTATTATTTCATTAATGTCTGTAATTGCGTTCCAATCCCCACTTTGAGTTTTATTAAATTGCATTTTATTAGGAATATAACATACTAATTTTTTAGCTTTTGGTTCTACTTTAATTCCGGAATTTGTACGACCTTTTGCATAATATTCTAATCCCTCATATTCTACATAATTCTTTAGCTTATTGATTTGCATTTTATACATAATCTGTATTGTTGCACCATACATTAGCTCTTCATCCAAATACAATTGTATAAATCCTCCTGTAATTCCTTTTGTTGCACTTCTATTTGATTTCCATATTACGTTTTTTATTTCATTTCCTTTTGCTTCTGCTGTTTGTTTAGCATCAAATACAATGCTTCCATCTGATAATGTAACCTTAACATTTTCTACATTATTGGTAATTTGTAATTGTGTTATTGGTCTTTCCACTAATCCTAAGTCAACATTTGGAATTCTTTCACCACCTTTTACCTCTGTTACTTCAATTTTTGGAGTTTTTGCTATTTTCCATGTATTAGTAGTTAATTCATCAACTAATCGTCCCATTAAATCACTTCCATACTGTTCTCCCAAATATGTAGGTACTTTTGTTGGAGATGCTAATACTTCTGCTATATGGTTAGTTTGAATTTTAGAATATTCATTTACTTCTTTTACTCTACCCCAGTCATCTATTGCATCTGATACATATTTATCATTTAAATTCTTATCATATTCTTTTATTTTCTCTAAATCGTATTCTCCGTTTTCTAAATTTGCTTGGAATATTGTAGACTTGTAATCTTGACCATTATATGATTTTGTGTTTGAGCCAGTTTTTCCCAATATTTTGTTTGTTTCATTTTCTTTGTTATTTGTTAAAATCGTAGCATCGTCAAGTCCATACCCAAATAATACATAATAATCACCTTTTTCCACATCCTTAAAACTGTATTCACCATTTTGGTCTGTTGTTTCTTCTTTTACTACCTTATATGTATATTTATTATAATTTTTTTCATTATAGCGTTGTATCCAGTCAACCTGCTTTTCTCCTGTACTTAATTGATCGTTTATCTTATCCTCTCTTGTACATAATGCAACTTTTACACCCGCTATTCTTTTTTCACCTGAATCTCTTATACCATTTCCTAAGCTTGCTTTTCCAGTTTTTGCATCTTCCCATACACATCCACTTATTATATTTGTAGAATCTATTGGTGTATTGGAATCTGGTGGTGTATCTGAATCTGGTGGTGTTGGGTCATCACCGTCATCAATGGTTAGTGTAGCTGTTGTTTTGTCACTATCGTCCTCAAAGTTTATTACTCCATTTGTAATTTCTTCTATTGTTTCTAAGTTACCTGGTGTTGAATTTACATCTACCAATCCAGCTACTGTAGTATTATTTCCTATAATTGCTCCATGTCTATTTGGAGTTGATGTATTTGCTGAATAATATGTTTTATATCCATTTATTTCTGCTATATTAGTTTTTTCTCCAATATTTATATAGCCTCCAAATCCTTGTAAAGCCATCCTTTTAACTTTATAAGTTAAATCAATTGTTATTCCTTCTCCTGTTGCTAATTGTTTATTTTGTAGTCTTATATATACTTTATTAAATCCTGGAAATGATTTTTCCGTCACTTGACCATATATACTTTCAGATACCGCTGAAGATTTATCATTAGAAATATTTTTTCCATTAGTATTTACAACAGCTGATGTTAGCTGTAAAGAATCATCATAATAATCTACAACTTCTGTAATTTGTGTTTCTAGACTTTGTGATAAATTATATACTGTTATTCTATATTTAATCTCTACTTCTAAGTTTCTCTGACCCATATATTCTGATTGCTTTATAGGTCTATCATAATATTTATTATAGTAATATTGTGCATTTAATCTATTTATATATATACCTTGTTGTGAATCTGCATATTGTTTTGCAAGATTTATTTTGCCATTGTTTTCTTTTATTGCATTTGTATAGTCATTCATATAGTCTTTAATATAATATAAGGCTTTTTCTTTACTATTAAATGGAGTTGTAAGTGAATTTCCATTGCTTGTAGTTGTTACTTCTACTACGTCTTTAGTTAACTGTGCATTAAATTCTTGTCTTCTCCATAGTCCTAAGTTAACATAGTTTGTCAATAAATCTGTTCCAAATGTTGCGTTTTTATTAGTAGGGTAATATTCTATACCACTATTAAATGGTGATTTTGTTAATGCAGACATTTTGCAATCTTCTATAAATTGTAATTTATTCCATGCCTCATCATCATTCATATCTCCAACTATACTTCTATATATTCTTACTTTTTCAGCTTCATTTGGATAATGTCCATTTGCCACAATAAATTCTTTTATTTTCTGGCTAATTAAACCTTCTGACCATTCGCTTGTTATAGCTCCATTGTCGTCATAATCTAAAGTTCCATATTGGTTATATTTATAGCCATCCACTAATTGTATTTTATCTTGTACATATGCTACACCTTTTGATGTTTTCTTTAAAGTATATCCCATTAGTTCTAATCTTGTGTAAGACTTATTATAATATATTCCTTCTTCTTCAACTAAATATGTACTTATTCCTAAAGTGTTTTTGCTTATATAGTTCTTTGGAGATGCTCCAATTTCTGCAAATCTATTATTAAATGTTTGTCTTCCTTCTATTGTGTTTTTTCCAGTATTTGTTTCAAGTTCACTTGCTTTTGAATTTGTTTTCCATTTTTCAAACCATTCTGTATTTGTTTGGGTATTTTTACCTGAACCCGTATTGGTTCCTGTTCCAGTGTTTTTTCCACCTGTGCTTCCACTATTTCCATTATCTCTTCCTGTACCAATATTAGTTAGTTCTCCCAACATTTCTTCTACTGAATTATAGTTTTGAATTGTATCGCCAGAAATTCCTTTTGCCAGGTATTCTGTTGGCATATATACTTGACCATCATATTCAAATACAACATAATATTTTTTGCTTTCGTCTACACCTTCAAATTTGTAGTTTCCATTTGCATCTGTTAAAGTAGGGTTTATTCTATTGTATATGTTTGTTACACTATCAGCTGGCATTAGCTCTGCAAGTTTCATATCTTCTGTATATAAACTTACTTTTATGTTTTCTAAGTTTTTGTCAACATTATTTGTTGTACTGTTTATACCATCTCCTAAACTTGCTTTTCCAGTTTTTGCATCTTCCCAAACATTTCCACCAATTGAAATTAGTTTTATATCTTTTTGGTTTGGTATAACAATAGATATTTCTCCTCTTCCATTTAGTTCAATTGTAACACCTTCTGGAGCATTTACATTTATTATTCCTGTTATTCCATACTTATCTGTTCCATCTATTGTTATTAATTTTTCCTTTTTAACATCAAATTCTATTGCTCCATTTATCATTTTATATCCAGCAGGAGCTTCTATTTCTTCTATTTTGAAATGATCTTCTTCTTCTGAATTAAGTCCTAATATAGGTGTTTGACCTGATATAACAAGATCTCCGTTTTCATTTGATGTTGCTTCACTTGTTTTTCCTGTTGGCCATGTTATATTAAACTTAGCACCTGCTAGTCCTTTCCCTTGCTCATCTACTTTCTTTGCTTTTATCTCATATGTATCAAGTAGGTCATTTGGATTATTTGGATCTGGTTTTTCAATGTTTTTTATTTGTACTGTAATAGTTTTATTTTCTTTATTAAATGTAACTTTTGCATTACTATTTGATGAAACTATTTCAATTCTATCTACTTCATAGGTATTTGTCGTTGAGTTATATACTTTATATACATTAAATACTATTTTTAATGGTTGCGTAATATATCCTTCTGGTGCACTTTTCTCTTCAACTGTCCATGTTTCAGTTCCTGAAGCATTTATTAGTTGTTCCATTAATATGTCTCCATCTTCGTTTTCTATGTATCCATCTTCGTTCGTTCCATATGACACACCATTAATTAAAAATTCTGCTCCTTCTAGTCCCTTTCCACCTTCACCAATTTTTCTTATACTAACATAATATGACCCCTCTTTTGAAGGTGGTTGAACTGTGCCTAAGTCTAAAGTAAATTCTTTTAGTTTTCTTTCTCCATTAAATTCTGTTAATTGTTGAGTAAACGTAGCTTCAAATTCTATTTTTTTGTTAGCATCAGGATTTAATTTTGTTTTTCTATTAATTTTCTTTAAACTGTCTTCTGAAATTTTATAACTTATTCCATTTTTTACACATTTTTCTCCTTTAGCTTCCATCCATGTAAAATGCGCATATAGTTTTGCATCAGCTTCTAATTCTGTTTTTGGAATTAAGATGTAAAATTCTTTTTCTGATGAAGGTCTCATCTTTTTATCTGTATGTTCCACATATAGTCCTGAAACTGGATCACTTTCCTCACATGGTTTAAAGTTTTTTGTATTATTTACTTCATCATCTGTTATTATTTTATTTACCTTTATTTTCTGGTTTCCGTTTTGAATATATAGTCCAAGCGTTTCGTTATCTACTTTTCCACCAATTCCACCAAATATGATTTTTTCATCTTTGTATTTTCCGTTTACATATTTCATAGTGTATGGTCCGACTTTTATATATTCTTTTGAATTACTTGGATAATATTCTGATGTTATATTATCTACATCTGTAAGATTAGTTGCATAGTTTCCATCATTAGAAAGCGCATTATTAACTCTCTCTTTAAATTTTCCATACGCTATTGCTTCATAGTAAAGTTGCTTAATGGCATCTACGTTGTCCCTTACAAACTGCGCTTTGCCACCATCAATGTCTAGTCTTTCAATAATAGTTTCAGCATTCTCAGTATTTACTCCACCATCTATTAACATCCACATAACAATTTGCTTTCTTGGTGTCCATTGGTTACAAGGATCTGCGGTAATAACATATGCTTCTTCTGCAGAAATAGTTGTATGATTATTACTACATTTATAATATCCCCTAGTTCTTATTGTAGCTGGCAATCCAAAGTTATTTACATTATTAATTGCACTTATTTCAGTATCTGTTAATTCTCTTGACCATAAATTTCCATTTGCAGGGTTAAATATATCTTCTACTTTAGGCGTTGACCAGTAGTAAGTATATGCACTGCTCTCTCCTCTCCACATTGCAGAAGTCATAGCTAAAGTGACGTCTCTTTGAGTACAATATATAGCTCTTCCTTCTACTTTAGGAACTTCAAAACCATTGCCCTGTATGTTATCAGGGTCAACTTCAAAACCTGTTTCATTTCCCCAATTCAAATTATCTTCTTGATTAGCATTAAGCATTGCAGAATATATTTCTTTATAATTTGTTTCTGCATCTGGAATGCCATTAATTGAATTAATGCATAAAATCAATCCAGCTAATATAACTGTTACTAGTAGTATTATTTTAACTGTCCATTTGTTTTTTATCATTTCTACTAACCTCCTTTCCTATATTTTTTTGTCCAAAACTTGTTTTTTTATCTCATATATACCAAATACCAATATTGCTAATATAAATAATGTAAGTGTTGTATATCCTACTATTTTACCTGTTACTATTGATACAGCTATATCTGCATTTGACATATCATCTTCTGTTGGTATTTTATTTCCTGCCTTTGAGTCTATATCTTGTAAACCTTGTTCATTATAGCTTTCATATATTTCAGCATTGTTATTTACTATATTTCCTATTAAATCTTCTGTAATATTATAGCTTAATACTAATGTTAGTTCTTTGCTTTGTCCTGGCTCTAATTTTACATCTGCTAATATAGAATTATATGCATTTCCGTCTTTTGCTAAAAACCAATCTTTGTTTAACTCAGAGTTAAATTTTGCTTCTTTTGGTAAGTAGTCTACTACCTTTTTAACATATCCTGCTGCTGTTCCTTCGTTAGTTACAATTATTTTGTATTCTACTATAAAGCTACTTTGTCCAACATTCTTGTTTAGAACTTCTACTTTTGATAGCTTTTCATTATTTTTGTTATATACTTGTGTTCCTATTGTTGGTGTTGTTAATGTTATTTTGCTTATATTTTTATCTAATTTTAAGTCAAATTTTTCTGCTATATATAATCCTATGTCTATGTCTCTAATGTCTGTATCCTCTATTTTTAACACATCAGATACTGCTACTTTTTTATTACTTCCTTCTATTTCCATTTCAAATTCTATTGCATCTGAGTTTATGCTTGGTTCTACACCTTTCGCATTAAATTCTGTAACACTATATTTTTCTGTATCATATATAAATACTACTAAATATTCGCCTTTGTCTAGATTTAAGAATTCATATTTTCCATTTTCATCTGTTGTTATTTTTTTAGGCATATCTGTTTCTGAATCTTTTACTAATTCACCATTTTCTTTATATACTAACATTACTTGCATATTTGGCAATAATGTTTCTGTTTCTTCTCTTTGCCCATTTTTGTTTGCATCTAACCATGCAGTACCAGATATTTTGTATTTTCTGTTTTCTAATGAAGGTTGAATATAAAATTTCAATTTATTTGTAGCTTGTATTTTGTCTATTGCTGTTGCTGTTAATGTTGCAGGTTCAATTATTACTTCTTTTTCTTTGTTTTCTAAAAATGGAATTGTATCTTTTTCAGCCATTTTAGTTGCTGAATTAATCTTAGCATATACTTGTTTTTCTCCATTTAAGAATACCATAACTCGAACTGCTTCATCAACATTTTTAATAACATCATCAATTAAAATAGAATACCAATAGTTAATAGTTCTTTCCCCATTATTTTCCAGATAAAAAGTATAAGCAATATAATTTTCTCCGTTATGAGAGCCCGTTCCCTCTTCATCAATATTTTTAGGTATCCAATCAATTGAAATATTATCTAAAAAGTCAATATTCTTAGCATATAATTTTCTTGTTTTATCATTTTTAAACTCTTCATTTTCGTATAAAATGATACCACTTTTAAGAGCAAAGTTATTATCAAGAGTAACTGTAAACTTACCCCCATTATAGATAATACTTAAAATTATAAAAGAAAATATTAAAAATATCAAAATTACAAAAATAACTATCTTTGTTCTTTTAACTCTTTGTTTACGATTTTTAATTTTTTTAGCC
>OIYS01001277.1_pt1 | contig 13254 bp, 10 predicted proteins | sample 1588271 | NCBI WGS metagenome assembly OIYS01 (sample SAMN03283286) | human gut metagenome | biome: human-associated habitat; material: feces | host: Homo sapiens | place: Peru | collected 2012
TAACTCAAGAAGAAATTGCAGGAGAAGTAAAACTTTTAGAAAAAATGGGGCATAAAAGATTAGCTTTAGAAGTTGGAGAAGATCCAGTTCATGCACCAATTGAATATGTAATTGATAGTTTAAAAACTATCTATAATACTCAAAATGAAAATGGAACTATAAGAAGGGTTAATGTAAATATAGCAGCAACAACTGTTGAAAATTATAAAAAATTAAAGGCAGCAAATATTGGGACTTATATATTGTTCCAAGAATCATATCATAAACCAACTTATGAAAAGATGCATCCAAATTGTTTAAAAGGAGATTATAATTATCATTTAACAGCATTGCATAGAGCAATGGAGGGTGGAATAGATGATGTAGGAGCTGGAGTTTTATTTGGACTTGCAGATCCTAAATTTGAAGTTTTAGGACTTATGATTCATAATGAAGAAATGGAAAAGAAATTTGGTGTAGGATTCCACACAATATCAGTTCCAAGACTTAGACCATCAGGTGGAATAAATTTAGAAAAATTCCCGAATATAGTTGATGATGAGATGTTTAAAAAATTAGTTGCAGTAATAAGAATAGCTGTACCATTTACAGGAATAATAATGTCAACAAGAGAAACACCAGAGATGAGAAGGGATGCATTAAAATTTGGTGTAACCCAAGTAAGTTCAGGTTCAAGTACTGGTGTTGGTGGATATAAAGAAAGAGAAGAAAAAGGTAGTGGAGAGGCTCAATTTAAAACTTCAGATGAAAGGACACCGTTAGAGGTTTTAAATGGTCTTTTAGATGATGGATATATTCCAAGTTATTGTACTGCTTGTTATAGAATGGGTAGAACTGGTGAGAAGTTCATGAAGCTTGCTAAAAGTGGTGAAATACAAAATATGTGTGAACCAAATGCAATGCTTACTCTTATGGAATATGTGTTAGATTATGGTGATGCAGAAACTTGTAAAAAAGCAGAAAAAGTAATCAAAGAAAGAACTGAAAAATTAAAATCAGAAAAAGTTAAAGAATTTATAATGGAAAGTTTAGAAAAACTTAAAGAAGGTGGAAGGGATTATTACATTTAAGGAGGAGTTTTATGAACAGTACACCAAATGCTAATAGAAAACATATAACAGTGTATGGAAAAACTAATACTGGAAAATCCTCATTAATAAATAAGATATTAAACCAAGAAGTATCTTTAGTATCAGATATTGCAGGAACTACGACAGATCCAGTTTTAAAAGCTATGGAACTTATTCCAGTGGGGCCTGTAGTATTTATAGATACAGCAGGTATTGATGATAAAAGCGAACTTGGAGATTTGAGGATTAAAAAAACTTTAGATGTATTAAAAAGAACTGATATAGCTCTTTATGTTATGGATGCAAATAATGTCGATAGAGATGAACTTGAAAAAGCTAAGATAAACTTTAAGAAATATAATATACCTTATTTGATTATAGTAAATAAAATAGATAAAGTATCAGAAGAAGTTTTAAGTAATTTAAAAAATGAATTTAAAAATGGTATTTTTATATCAGTTTTAAAAGATATAGGAGTGGAAAAAGTTAAAGATGCTCTTATAAAAAGTTTACAAAAAGAAGAGGAAGATGGACCAATACTTGGAGATTTAGTTCCTTATAATGGAACAGTTGTTTTGGTTGTACCAGTAGATTCAGAAGCTCCAAAGGGAAGGATAATTCTTCCGCAAGTTCAGTGTATAAGAGATTGTTTAGATCATGGAATAAAGAGTTATGTAGTTAGAGATACTGAACTTGAAAGCGCTTTAAAAGATTTGAAAAATGTTGATTTAGTGGTAACAGATTCTCAAGCTTTTAAAAAAGTTTCCAAAATAGTTTCAGAAGATACACCTTTAACTAGTTTTTCAATTCTTTTTGCAAGACATAAGGGAGAGATTAGTGATTTTATAAAAGGAGCTAATGCTGTAAAAAACTTGAAAGAGGGTTCAAAGATTTTAATATCAGAAAGTTGTACTCACAATGTGTCTCATGAAGATATAGGAAGAGTGAAAATTCCTAAACTTTTAACTAAATATGTAGGACAAAAATTAAATTTTGAATACAGAGTAGGACATGATTTTCCAGATAACATAAAAGAATATGATTTAATAATACATTGTGGTGCTTGCATGATAAATAGAAAAACTGTAGTGAATCGAATAAATTACTGTAAAGAAGAGAATGTTCCTATAACTAATTATGGAATAATTTTAGCTTTCTTAAATGATATTTTAGATAGAAGTGTAAAATGCTTTAAAGATAACATTTAAGTGTAGAGCATGAGTTAATAGTAGATAATAAATTTATCTACTATTAATATTACTTTTGTATTTTTTAGTATAATAAAATAAAGATATTATTTTTTATGGAGGTTGTAAAATGAAGTATACAAAGAGAGAAAATATTTATGTTGTTAGACTTGAGAAAGATGAAAACATAGTTGAAAGTTTAAAAAAATTTGCTAAAGAAAACAATATAAAAGCAGCTATGGTAAATGGAATAGGCGCAGTAACTGATACAAAGATAGGAATTTATGATATAGAAAGCAAAAAATATAATGAAACAATATTTAGTGATAATTATGAGATAACAAGTCTTACAGGAAATATTACAACAAAAGATAATAAACCATATATGCATTTACATATAAATTTTAGTGGACAAGATTGTATATGTTATGGAGGTCATTTTATAGAGGGGAAAGTTACTATAACTGCTGAAATAATAGTAACAGAAATAGAGGGAAATTTAAATAGATATTTAGATGAAGTTGGAATAAATCTTATAGATGTATAATTTGCTATTTACAATAAAAAAATATAGGTATATAATAAAGGAAAAGTTAATATAATAAATTGTTGCTAGGGGTGCCAAATAATTGGCTGAGAGGAAAGTCCAACCCTATGAACCTGATATGGTTAATACCAGCGTAGGAAAGCAAGTAAATTTAGCGATTTTTGTTTGTGAAGATATAATACAATTACAAATAAAGTTATAGATTTTTAAGACTTGCTATTTAAGCAAGTCTTTTTATTTTCTAAATAATTTATAAATATATAAAAATATTAAATAATTTTTAGGAGTGTATAGTAATGATAATAAACGGAAAAAAATATGAATTTACAGAAAATTCAACTATTTCTGAAATATTAAAAAAATTAGATGTTAATAAAGAAAGAGTTGTTGTAGAGGTTAATTTAAACATAATACATAAGGAGGAATATGATAGTTTTATTGTTAAAGAAAATGATTCTTTAGAAGTTTTAAGTTTTGTGGGAGGTGGTTAAGATAAATATATACGTAAATGAATTAAAGATTAATATTGATAAAAATGCCTATATTTCCGATGTTAAGGGAAAATATAAAAATGATGCAGATGTCGTTATTTTAAATGGATTCCCTATTAATAGCAATATTAAATTGAATGAGAATGATAAAGTTACTTTGATAAAAAAAGGAGAGATACCTAAAGAAGATGAACTTGAATTTCTTATGATGGCAAGACATACTCCTGGTGTTTTTGAAAGATTAAAAAAAGCAAAAGTAGCAATAGTTGGATGTGGAGGTCTTGGCTCTAATATAGCAATATCTTTAGCTAGAGTTGGGATTGGGGATATTGTGATATGTGATTTTGATATAGTAGAGCCATCTAATTTAAATAGACAACAGTATTTTGTAAAAGATATTGGAAAATTTAAAGTAGATGCTTTGAAGGAGATTTTACTTAAAATAAATCCATTTATAAATGTTAAAACTAACAATGTATTTATAGATAAAGACAATATAGAATATTTGTTTAAAGATAGAGATATAATAATTGAAAGTTTTGATAAAGCTGAAAGTAAGGCTGTTTTAGCCAATGTTGTTTTAACAAAAATGCCAGATAAATACTTAATAATGGGATCTGGTATGGCTGGATATTTTGATTCTAATATTATAAGAACGAGAAGGATAAATGAAAAATTCTTTGTTTGCGGTGATTTTATAAATGAAGCTAAGATGGGCTCAGGGCTTATGGCGCCTAGAGTAGGAATTGTAGCGAATCATATGGCAAACGAAGCTGTTAGAATTTTGTGCAAAACTATTTAATTATTTAAAGTTATAAAGTAAAAATTAGGAGGAAAAATACATGGATGATTTAATAATTGGAGGAATTAAATTAAGTTCAAGATTATTTGTAGGGACAGGTAAATATAGTTCAAATGAGTTAATTCCAGAGGTTTTAAAAGAAAGTGGTTCTAAAGTCATAACTTTAGCTGTAAGACGTATTGATTTTGATAATAAGGAAGAAAATCCCCTAGAATATATTCCAAAGGATACTATACTTCTTCCAAATACATCAGGAGCGAGAAATGCTAGTGAAGCTATACGACTTGCAAGACTTGCAAGAGCTATGGGGTGTGGGAATTGGATTAAAATAGAGGTTATCTCTGACAATAAATATCTTATGCCTAATAATTTGGAAACTTTAAAGGCAACCGAGGTATTGGCTAATGAGGGTTTTGTAGTGCTTCCTTATATGAGCCCTGATATATATTTTGGATGTGCTATGAAGGAAGCGGGTGCTGCTGCTATTATGCCTTTAGCATCACCAATAGGAAGCAATAAGGGATTAAAAACTAAAGAACTTATAAGAATGATGATAGAAGAAATCGATGCGCCGATAGTGGTAGATGCTGGAATAGGGAGACCATCTCATGCAATGGAAGCGATGGAACTTGGAGCTTCAGCTTGTCTTGTAAACACTGCTATAGCTTCATCAAAGGACCCTAAAGTAATGGCTAGAGCATTTAAATTGGCTGTTGAGGGTGGAAGGCTTGGATATCTTGCAAAATTTGGTGAGATTTCAAGAAGAGCTAATGCATCATCACCACTTACTGGGTTTTTAAGATAGGGGATGGAGAATATGAGTTTTTATAAAGTTATAGAAAAATATAAAGATTTTGATTTTAATAACTATTTTAGAAATACTACTATACAAGATGTAAAAAAAAGCATACATAAAGAAAAATTAGATAGTGAAGATTTATTAAATCTTTTATCACCTAAAGCTATAGAATGTTTAGAAGAGATGGCTCAAAGGGCTAATGAATTATCAATTCAGTACTTTGGGAAAGTAGTAAATTTATATACCCCTTTATATCTTGCAAATTACTGTGAAAATCATTGTGCTTATTGTGGATATAATGTAGTTAATAAAATTCATAGGAAAAAGCTTACATTGGAAGAAGTCAAATTGGAAGGGGAAGCTATAAGTAAACAAGGTTTTAAACATCTTTTAATATTAACAGGAGAGAGTAAAACTAAAACACCAGTATCATATATAGCAGAGTGTGTTAGAGTGTTAAAACCAATGTTTCCATCTATTGGGATAGAAGTTTATGCTTTGACTGAAAATGAGTATAAGATTTTAGTAGATGCTGGAGTTGATGGGCTTACTATATATCAAGAAACTTACAATGAAGAAGTTTATGATAAAGTTCACATAAGTGGCCCTAAGAAAGATTATATATTTAGATTAGATGCACCAGAGAGAGGAGCAAAATCTGGAATGAGAGATATTGGTCTTGGAGCGCTTTTAGGTCTTAGTGATTTTAGAGTGGACGCATTCTTTACAGCTCTTCATGGAGAATATATTGCTAAAAAATACAGAGAAGTAAATATTGCTTATGCACTTCCAAGGATAAGACCTCATGAAGGAGAATTTGATGATATAAATAAGGTAAATGATAAAAATTTTGTTCAAATGCTTTTGGCTTTTAAAATATTTAATCCTACAGCTTCAATTAATATATCTACAAGGGAGAGACCAGTGTTTAGAGAAAATTTAATTCCACTTGGTGCTAATAAAATAAGTGCTGGGGTATCAACAAATGTAGGTGGACATGCTATAGAGGATGTTGGAGAAGAACAATTTGTAATAAATGATACAAGGAGTGCTAAAGAAATAAAGAATGTTATAAAATCGTTAGGATATCAAGCTATATTTAAAGATTGGGAGAGAATATAAAATGCTTTATTTGATAACAAATAGACATTTAGTAGACGCTGAAAAATATTATGAAGTTATAAAAACTTTATCTACCTTAGGATTAAAAAGAATAATTTTAAGGGAAAAGGACTTATCTTCAAATGAATTAGAAGATATTTATGTAAATATAAAAAATATAATTAAGGATGATACAAAAATAATAATAAATTCAGATATTGCCTTGGCAAGGCGTGTTAAAGCTTATGGGCTTCACCTCTCATTTAATGATTTTTTAAAATACAAAAAACAAAATTTGAATGATTCTTTTGTATTAGGTGTTTCTGTTCATTCTTTGGATGAAGCAATTTTAGTAGAAAAGCTAGGAGCAGATTATATTTTAGCTTCAAATATATATGAGACTAAATGTAAAGAAGGATTAAAAGGCAAAGGTGTAGTTTTTTTAAGAAAGATAAAGGAAAAGACAAGTATAAAAGTTATAGCACTAGGGGGAATAACCTCTAAAAATATAAATGAAGTTTTAGAGGAAAAAGTTGATGGTGTGGCTATTATGAGTACTTTTATGGAGAGTCAAAATATTTATGAAGACTTTAAAATTTTTCAATCTATTATAGATGAATATAGCAAATAATTAAATATAAGAAAAAAGTTTATAGTTTTTAATGGAGGATTTTTTATGGATTATACAACTCAAATGGATGCAGCTAAAAAGGGAATTATAACAAAAGAAATGGAGACAGTAGCTTTAAAAGAGGGTATGACTTCTGAGGAAATAAGAAGAAAACTTGCAAAGGGAGTAATTGCAATCCCTGCTAACAAAAATCATAAATCGTTAAACGCAGAAGGGATAGGGGAAGGATTAAGAACAAAAATAAATGTTAATCTTGGAATATCTAAAGATTGTTATGATTATGAAAAGGAATTAGAAAAGGTAAGAGTAGCTTTAGATATGGGAGCCGAATCTATAATGGATTTATCGAATTATGGGAAAACAGAAGAAATGAGAAAAAGAATAATAGAAATGTCAAGTGCAATGGTTGGAACTGTTCCTATGTATGATGCCTTAGGGTTTCATGATAAAGATTTAAAGGATATTATAGTTGATGAATTTTTTGAAGTTGTTGAAAGACATGGACAAGATGGAGTTGATTTCATAACAGTTCATGCGGGATTAAATAGGGAGGCAGTAGAAACTGTAAAGAGAAATAAAAGACTTACAAATATAGTATCTAGGGGAGGTTCTCTTTTATTTGCTTGGATGGAACTTAATAATTGTGAAAATCCATTTTTTGAATATTATGATAGGCTTTTAGAAATATGTGCAAAGTATGATATGACTCTTTCTTTAGGAGATGCATTAAGACCAGGTTCAATTAGTGATGCAACAGATGCATCTCAAATAAAAGAACTTATAACATTAGGTGAACTTACAAAAAGAGCATGGGAGAAAAATGTACAAGTTATAATTGAAGGGCCTGGACATATGGCGATAAATGAAATTCAGTCCAATATGTTATTAGAAAAAAAGTTATGTCATGGAGCACCATTTTATGTTTTAGGACCATTAGTTACTGATATTGCTCCAGGATATGATCACATAACATCATCAATAGGAGGAGCTATTGCAGCAAGTTCTGGAGCTGATTTCTTATGTTATGTAACTCCAGCTGAACATTTAAGACTTCCAGATTTAAATGATATGAAAGAAGGCATTATAGCTTGTAAAATAGCAGCACACGCAGGAGATATATCTAAAAATGTAAAAGGCGCAAAAGAGTGGGATAAGAAAATGAGTATGGCAAGAGCTGATATTGATTGGGAAAAAATGTTTAATTTAGCGATAGACAGTAGTAAAGCTAGAGAATATAGAGAAAGTTCTAAGCCTCATGATGAAGAGAGTTGTACAATGTGCGGAAAAATGTGTTCCATGAGAACTATGAAAAAGATATTAAATGGAGAACATTTAGAGATAAATAATTAAAATAATTTATATAAAAAAGTTTAAATAATATATGTTTTAGATGGATTAGGAGAGATATATTATAAAATAATTATTACTTATAATATATCCCCTATTTTTTATTTTAAATTTAATGTTGTTTATATAAAAATAATAAAATAGATAATTTAAAAGGAGAAAGTTATGATTAATGGACTTACAATTGCAGGATCAGATAGTTGTGGAGGGGCAGGTATTCAAGCTGATATTAAGACTATGTCTGCTAATGGAGTTTTTGCAATGAGTGTAATAACAGCAGTAACAGCACAAAGTACTCAAGGAGTTTTTAGTATAGAGGATATAAGCTCAAATATGATAAAAAAACAAATTAATGTTATTTTTGATGATATAGATGTAAATGTAATTAAAATAGGGATGGTTTCAAAAAAAGAATCAATAAATGCGATAGTTGAAAGTTTAAGAGAAATTAGAAATTTGCCACCTATTGTTATAGATCCTGTTATGGTGTCTAAAAATGGATTTAATCTTTTGTCAAAAGATGCAAAAGATGCTTTAATTACTAATCTAATACCTTTTGCAACGTTAATAACACCTAATATATTAGAAGCTGAAGAAATAACAAATGAAAGAATTTTAACGTTAGATGATATGAAAAAAGCAGCAGAAGCTATTTTAAGCCTTGGACCTAAAGCTGTTTTAATAAAAGGTGGACATTTAAAGGGTGATGCTATCGATGTTTTATATGATGGAATAGAATTTACTATTTTTGAAAAAGAAAGAATAGAAAATGATAATACTCATGGGACGGGCTGTACGTTATCTTCAGCAATATCTGCTAATATAGCTAAGGGAATGTCCTTAAAGGAAAGTGTTGCTTTGGCAAAAGAATATGTCACAAATGCAATAAAGCATGGATTTACTCTAGGTAAAGGGATAGGACCAACACATCATTTTTATAAATTTTATAATAATCAAAGGGAATTTATTGTAAAAAAAGAAAAAAATAAATTTGATGATTTAATCGAAAATCATAAAAATAAAGATGAATTTGATTTAAAATCAAAAAAAATATACCTTATAACAGATTATAGATTAGATTTTGATATATTAGTTGAAAAAGTTAGAATAGCTTTAGAATGTGGAATAAAAATAGTTCAGTATAGGGCTAAAGAAAAATCAACAAAGGATATGTGTGCAGAAGCTAGAGTGCTAAAGCAACTTTGTCATGAGTATAATGCAATATTTATTATAAATGATAGAGTGGACATAGCCCTTGTAGTTGATGCTCATGGAGTGCATTTAGGAAGGGAAGATATGAAAATAAGTGAAGCAAAAAAGATATTAGGAGAAGGAAAAATAATAGGGGCAACTGCACATAATGAAAAGGAAGCACTTGAGGCTATAAGTGAAGGAGCTACGTATTTAGGAGTAGGTGCTTTATATAAAAGCAAAAGTAAAAGCAATACTGTCAATTTATCTATAGAAACTCTTCAAAAAATAAGAAAAATCACGGATAATCCTATTTTTGGGATTGGAGGAATAACAGAAAATAATATAAATAGCTCTTTGAGAGAAAACATAGATGGAGTAGCTGTGATTTCTGCTATTTTTCAAACTAATAATATAAAAAATACTATAAAAGAGATTAATGAAAATTTAAAATAAAAGATTGATAAAAAATTAACTATAAAAATATATTTTTATAGTTAATAATAAAAAAATGTAAAATTTAGTAATTTATAATAATGTATTTTTTAAATGTATTTTTAAATGTATTTTTAAATATTATTAGAGTTTGAAAAAAATACTAAGATATAAAAGCATTAAAAAATATAATTAAATTACATAAAAAATTACATTTTTTTACCTTAATAATCCAAAACTTGCTTTTGAAAAAAATATAGTGTATAATGTATACAAAACGAGGGATATTATGACAAAAAATAAGGATAAAAATACATAAAAAAATAAATTAATAAATAAAAACATAATATTCAAATAAGACGCAAATTTTTTATATTTATATAATTAGGGAAATTTATTTAGTACGATTTTTCTATGCAGAAAATTGTAGATTGTTAAAGGTAAGATTAATTTTATAAAAATGCCTAAATGTCGAATTTTAAACATAGCTAGATTGTTAAAAAAGTACTTAAAAAATTAAATTTAAAATTAAAGTTGAATTTTTAGATGGAATTTGTTAAAAAATTTTATTTACTAAGAATTATGAACCCAGTGTTAACTATTTCTGCGATAAATATAAGAAATTCTAAGCAAGTAGGAGGAATTTATAAGTGAAAAGTAATAAAATAAAAAATATGTTAGTGGTAGCATCAGTGGTAATAAGTACTACTCTTGTAGGAAGTACATCAGCTTTTGCAGCTACACTACCATTAAGCAGTTCCGCATCTTTAAACTCTTCGTCGAAACAGAGTTTACAAAAAACTACAACTAAAAACCAATCAAAAACAACGGATAATAACGGTGAAAAAGCACTAACGGATAATACTAAAAACGAAAATATTTCAACGGTTTCTAATAAAGCATTTAATAGTATAAAAACTTCAGAAGTTTCAACTGCATCAAAAGATACAACTTTATGTGGTGAGATTCAATATGGTGAAGTTTCTAATCTTGGGAATGGTTACACATCATTAAATCTAAGACAAGGCCCTGGCACTAGTTATAATATAATCGGGGAACTTTCAAGTGGTACTAATGTTCAAATAATATCTCAATGTAATAGTAATTGGTATAAAGTACAATATAATGGAACAACAGGATATGTTTATGCACCATGTATATCTATTGTTAGCGGTAATTTAAGTAGTAGTAGTTCAAAAATAGGAACAGTTATAAATCTTAGTGGAGATATACAATTAAATTTCAGATTAGGTCCAAGCACTAATGATACTGTAATAGGTGGCTTGTCAGAAGGTACAACGTTTACTATATTATCAGAAAGTAACGGATGGTATAAAATAAACTATGATGGAACAATTGGATATGTTTACGGTTACTATGTATCTGTAGGAAATAATTCATCAAGTTTATCAAATTCATCAAGTAATACTTCAAAATCTGGAGTTGTTAGTAATCTAAATAGCGGAGTAGATTTGAATTTTAGATCAGGTCCGAATACTGATTATAGCATAATAGGAGAATTATCAGAAGGGACAAGCGTTACTATATTATCAGAAAATAATGGATGGTATAAAATAAATTATGATGGAACGGTTGGATATGTTTATTCAAACTATATATCAATAGGAAGCGCTTCATCAAATAATTCAACAAATGCTTCAAATAATTCAACTGCAACTGCTTCAAAAACAAGTGTTTCAAAAAGTAATTCATCAAAAAAAATAAGTGATTCAAATGTTTCTAACAATGCAACTACTAATTCATCAAATAATAATGTTGTAGGAACAAATTATGCAAATAAGGTTTCATATACAGCACCATCTGATTTAGTTGATTTTACAGCATCATATGAGGGATTTTCAGCAACACCTTATTGGAGCGGTGGTTGGACAGTAGGATTTGGACAAAATCATGGAAATTCATATCCACAGAATGTAACTTATCAAGAGGCTTTAAATACACTACAAGGTAGTTTAACTACATACATGAGTCAAGTTAAGAGCTTAACACAAGGATGTAATTTAAATCAAAATCAAATAAATGCTTTAACAGATTTGCTTATAATTTAGGAATAGGTTCTTTAGAAAATAGTCAACTTCTTCAAGATATAAAAAATGGAAATACAAATGCATCAACTATAATGACAGATTTTCAATCTTGGAGTTATATAGGAGGTTCATTCTCATCAGGACTATATGCAAGAAGAACAGCAGAGGCTCAAATGTTCCTTTATGGACAATATAATGATCACCAATAAGAGCATAAAAATATTTTAAATAATTTTTTAGATTGAAGTATAAAAAAAGGCAATGGTAATTTATCATTGTCTTTTATTTTTTTGAAAATTTAGTGTTTACGTATAAACACTTTTGATGTACAATATAAATGGTGTTTATATGTAAACATAATAAAATTTAAAGGAGAAAAATATGGGAAGTATATTAAAAAAAAATCAAATGTCTTCTGAGGAAATACATAAAAACAGATGGATAATACTTGCAATAGTTGTTTTATTGCCTCTTATGTCTTCTTTAGATAGCAACATTGTAAATATAGCTATTCCGACAATTGAAGCAGATTTAAAGATAAATATGGCTTCAGCTGAGTGGGTTGTTAGCGCTTATCTTATAATAATATCAGCTACAATACTATTATTTGGTAGAATAGGAGATATGAAAAGTAAGGGGTTAGTATTTATAAATGGTATTATAGTATTTACATTAGGATCACTTCTTTGTGGAGTATCTATAAATATTTATTTTTTAGTCGCATCTAGAGTAGTACAAGCAATAGGAGCAGGACTTGTGATGTCAACAAATCAAGGAATAATAACTGCGGTTTTTCCCGTAACTGAAAGAGGAAAAGCACTTGGAATAACTGGTTCAGCTGTTGCACTTGGTGCTCTTATAGGACCTGCTCTTGGAGGAATCATAGTAACATATTTAACATGGCATTACATATTTTTAATAAATGTTCCAATAGGGATAGTTGCATATATTTTAGCTAGAAAATTTATGCCAGTTAATATGTCAACAAAGAATGAAAAAATGGATAGAAAAGGTGCATCAACATTTTTTATTGCAATAGTATTTATATTTTCAGCTATAATGGTAGGTCAGCAAATAGGATTTAATGATATTTATATAATTTGTGCATTTATAGTTGGATTTATAGCTTTAGTTATATTTATATTTGTTGAGAGAAAAGAAAAAGCACCAATGCTTGATTTGTCGCTTTTTAGAAATTCTACCTTTTCAACAAATTTAATATGTGCATGTATATCTTTTATATCAATAAATACAATAAGTATAATAGAACCATTTTATCTTCAAGATGCATTAGGGTATAGTGCTTTTACATCAGCTATGATTATGATGTCTTATCCTATTGTTATGTTAGTTGTAGCACCTTTAAGTGGTCATATATCAGATAAGATAGGCAATGGAAAGTTAAATACAATTGGAATTTTAATAACAGGCATATCAATTATAATGTTATCTACATTGAATGTAGATTCTAATATATTAAAAATAGTATTATTTTTATGTGTATTAGGTCTTGCAAATGGACTTTTCCAATCGCCAAATACAAGTGCTATAATGTCATCTGTACCTAAAAATAAATTAGGAATAGCAGGCGGAACTAATGCACTT
>OIYS01001278.1_pt1 | contig 13243 bp, 19 predicted proteins | sample 1588271 | NCBI WGS metagenome assembly OIYS01 (sample SAMN03283286) | human gut metagenome | biome: human-associated habitat; material: feces | host: Homo sapiens | place: Peru | collected 2012
CAAAGAATAATACCTAATAATTTAAAATAATAAAGCCATGTACTAAAAGTAAAAGTTGGCATTTTATAGCCATTTATATTATAGCACATATAGTAAAAAAGTGCAATATGCACTTTTTTACTGATGTTCATAGATAGAAAGGTTGTGGTTTGATAATTACTCACATATTAATTATATAATATTTTTAATAGTTTGTCAATTATTTCTTTTATGAAATAAATAATTATCATTTACTGCAACTACAACAAGCCAGTATTTTTTCTCTGATGTTCTTTCTTTTCCATCATCAATAACGTGTTCAACTATATTATTATCAGTATATTCAAAATAAATATCAGAAATATTTGAATAAGCATCTCTAAATGTTTTATCTAATATAGATTGTGGATTTCCTGTTTTATTATCACTACTATCAAGTTCATATATAAAACCATTTAATATCATTCCAGCAGAACCAACATTATTTTTATTAAAATTAGAATATTGATTATATCCATTAATATCACTGAAAAAATCACTATAAGAATGATTAGCTGTATAATCTTGTTTAGTTCCAGCAGAGCGAACAGGAAGTATTATAGCCCAACTTCTAACAATATGATTAATATAATTAGTATTATTTGGTTTGATATCAGTTCCAAAAGTATAGTCCATATCACTTGCAAAGGTATTAAGTTTAGTTATATCATTGGCATTTTTAGTTATATTTATAGTATTATTATTTACTTTTGCTTTTAAATCATTGATACTATTGTCTTGTTCGGTATTTTTTGTTTTTAAGTCATTGATACTATTATCTTGTTCAGTATTTTTTGTTTTTATTTTTTCTATTTCGTTATTTATTTCAGTAAAATCTGCTGTATAATTTCTTAATGTATTTTCTATTTCTTCTAATTTTAAATTTATTTGAGTGATATTATTATTGATTGTACCAAATAATTCTTCATTTATTATTCTAGCTAATGTTCCATCTTCAGCCATTTTATCTAAAACTTCTCTTACAATAGGTTCTAGATCTAAATCATTAAAATAATTATTAATCCAATCAACTAATTCTTTAAATTTATCTTGAAGTTCTTTTGTTGCTTCTAAATTTTCATTTAATTTCGGTAAAATAGTATTTTTTAAATAATCTATTAACCACATTAAAGTTTCGTAATAACTCATTGTTTCAAAGTAAGTTGTTGGAAGTTCTCCAAGTGTTGTACAAAAACATCTAAAAGGACTAATTTTACAAACTTTTTTTACCTCTTTTAAATCATTAATTTTATTATCTTTCATAATTCCTCCTTTAATATATACCCATAAAAAGATCTTTTAAATCTTTAATTATCATTTCATCAATATTGATAATTGATTTTCTATATTCAAGAATCATACTTGAATATGATTTTGTATTTCTTTTACCTTTTATTTTTCTTATATAATCTTCTTTAGATTTTCCATTTCCACTTGATGATGTACTGCTTTCTCCTGCTGATGTACTTGAAGCATATCTACCCTCTAAAATTTTTGATTTTGATATTTCGCCTTGAGGGGTATCAGAATTAATTGTAAGTCCACTTCCACTAGATGATCCAGTTGTTTCATCACTAGAATTTCTTTCAAAAGTTTCAACATAATCTTCTGTATCTAATATATCATAATCTATAGTAGTTGAATAAATAAGTGGTAAATAATAACCCATTATCTCATTCATTCTTGCTTTAGCATATTCACGAAAAAGGGCGATTGTTTCAAAACCAATTTCAAAAAACATATAGTGAGTTAGAATCTTTTTAGCTAACTTTTCTTTAGTCCATAAATTTTTATTTGCTATTTTTTCAGCTTCTTCTTTAGTTAGATAGTCAAGTAAATTATAGTCAGTAAACCAAGATAAAACATTATCATACCCATAAAGTCTAATTGCATTATTGAGTTCGGTCGTATATTTTGCCATTTACTAAATCCTCCTTTAAATCTTTTACAACACTATTTACTTCTTTAATAACATTATGTAAATCACTTCTTACACGAACACTTATTTTTTTATCTTCAGGCATATTAAAATATTCGTTAAAGTCATCACAAGCTTTTTGTCTTGTTATTAAAGCACTTTGTAAATTAAGGTTGATAAGTTCATTATTTCTACTTGCTTCATCACTTACAAGTCTTTCTTTTTTACTTACATCTAAATTAGTAATACCAAGGAAAGTAAGAGCTTCGTTCCAAATTTCTTTTTTATATTCAGTAAGTTTATCTATTACATAAGGAGCGCTTGTATTTATAGCGCTAATAGTCTTGCCGTTAATTATATCTTTATCGCCCATTATAAATGGCTGGTTTCCATCATACTGACTATAAAGATTTTTCATAGTAAGTTTATCTCTATCAGAACATAATATCATAACAGGTGTCTTTTGTGCTTTAACATTAGTATCCATGGTGCGTTCTACTTCATATAATCTATAACAAAATAGGTCAATTGTTGGTGCTGTTGGTACTCTATCAAAGTTATTCATAACAAGCACGCATTTATCTTTATTTTTATTATCTTCATCTTTAAAGCCCATATAAAGAGGCCTTACACTTTGAAAACCAAAGCTATTACAATTTATATCGGTCGGTAAGCCATATATATTAATATCTCCACTAAATGCTCCTTTTGTATTAATAAAGCCGTAAGTGTCATCATAAAGTAATACTGCGCACCCAAAATAATATAAAGTTTCTTCCAAATATCTTGCGTCCATACTAGATGGTAAATTTACCCATTCAAAAAGGGAAGTCGCTATTTTTTTAAATCTATACTGATAATTTAAAAATGTTTGATTATTTAATACTGCGCTTGAAATAAAATCTAAATTATTTTTATTTTTCATAATTTCTACCTCCTATTTTAAATTATATCATTATTTTTAGTGTAGTCAAGAAAGTTATCTACATTATGCCATATCGTAATACCATTTTCAAATAAAGTTTTTATTTTTTCTAGATCATTTTGATTAATAAAAGCATGTATATTAGCGCCTATTACTTTAACAAAATTAAAGTTTCTTCTTCCAGTTATATTTGGTAATTTTATTCTATTTGTTTTATATCCATACATTGTAAAATAATCATCAATAACTTTAGCATATTCTGGAGTTAAACTCATTTCATAAAAATCAAAAGTAGTCAAATATCTAGAAAAACTTATATCTCCTACGTTTGTATTTCCACTTGCAATAGCTGGTACAACTTTTTTATCATTAATAGTTGCAAGTGTACTTGTTATTCTATTAAATCCCGAAACGGCATTAAATATTCCTTGTGGAACACCAGAAGCAACAAGTCCAATTCCAAGAGCTTGATTTATAAAACCAGATACTAAATTGTTTGTTAAGTTATTAGAATTTTGAGCAACCCAATTTTTATACATATCACTATTCCAACTACAAGTAGGAAATTTTCCACCAGCAATACTATTTGATGTATCAATTCCGTTTCTATAATTTATAGGAATACATAAGAATGAACCTCCAGGACTTAAAGCTCCATAAATTTGAAAATAAATCTTATTTTTATTATCACATAATTCTCTTCTATAAATATTAGTTAAGCCATTATTATTAGTACACATTAAATAGTCATAAGGATACGTGAATACTTTATTATTTCGGGGAACATATCCATTCAAGTTATTTTTAAATTCAAAAGTATATTCTTTATAAATAGGTTCTATTGAAAAATATATATTTGCTGCAATTGTATCATCAGTCCAATTAGGTATATACATTTTAGGAAACATAAATAAATTAACTATTGCATTAGATTTACCAGCTTCGCTATATCTTGTTATTATATTATTAAGAGAATTTATTCCAGCTTCATTAGTATTAAATACAGTTGTAATTAAGCCAGAAAATATACCATTTATTAAAGTACTTTCTTTTGAACCATCAATATTTTCTGATGTTTGCATAACAATAGCACACCCTATCATATCGCCAAAATTATCAAATTTATTAATTGTATTTTCGCCACTTTCAAGATTTTCAGGTATTGTATTTGCACCTATCGTATCATTGTTAGTGTGTTCTCTTTCAACAAACATTTGCTTATATTCAAGATCAAACTCGTAAGTCATAAAAGTATCAGTTTCAATACTAATTAAAGTTACATTATCACTTGAATATGTAATACCAGTTATAAAAGCATAATAGATTCTTTCATCATTTATATAAGACACATAATTATATTTTGCAACTTCATCATAAGGTGCTAAATATCTTATAATATTATTTTCTCTTTGATAAGTAAAATCTTCATTTTCTAAACATTCTAGTGAGTTAAAATAAGCTTCTCTTTTTTCTTTTGAATTAAAAAGAATTGTATTTTCTTTAGATAACTCAATAGGCAATTTAATTAGTTTTAATTCCGTCATTTTTCCTCCTTAAAAAATTAAGGAAAAGGAATTAAATCCTTTTCCTTTATTTAACTTCTACATCAATAACAACTTGCACATTACCAGCTTTAGCTGTAAGTTTACCTTTACCAGCTTTTAAGCCTTGTAATATAACGTGTCTATCATTATTAGTGTCTTTAACTGCTGTAAATGTTTCAGGAACACTTGATGTATATACTATCTCTGGGGAGTTAGCATTTACTGGCGTTACATTTATGTCAAGTCCCTCGGTTTCGTTTAAAGGTACTACAACACTTGTTGTACCAGAATAATCAAGTCCAGTAATTAAGACAGTTGGTTTTTCAGTTGCAAATATTGTATGATTCGCAAATAGACTATAATTGTACATTTTTGTTAAGTTAAGGTAATATTGCCATGTTCTATTATTTGCATTATAAAATTCATCAAGGTACATATCTTGTCTTTTAATTCTAAACCATTTCTTATCGCCAATAAATGATAAAATTTTACTTCCATCATAAATTTTATTACCATCATCATCAAACATATCAAAGTTATCAATAGGTTTGATATTTCCCATTAAAGTTGATTTTTCCATATTATAACTACTTGCTAGAACATTGACATCAATATAAGCTAATAAATCATTTCTAATAAGCATAACAATATCTTCTTTATCACACCAAGTTGTAATAGGTGCGCCATATCCTCCTAAAAGTTTCCAAGCATTATATTTGTTTGATGGTAAAGCAAAGTTAAGATATAAAACTCTTGATTTTTCTACAAACTTTTTAGCACTTGCTTCCGTAGTTGGTTCATCAACAACTTCAATAATAGCTTTATTATCTTTGTATGCTCCAGCAACAAGTGCTTTTGTATACATAAATTCTCCAATATGAGCGCCATTATAAAGTGATTGTACTAATCCATCAATAAAGTCATTTAATGCACCCCAGCTAGTAAATGCTTTCTTTAAGTCATGTCTAGTGATAGTAACAGGATATTGTAAATCCATATTTATACTTGTGTATTGTACTTTTACATCACTTTCATATTTCATAAGTAGTCCTGCAAAATCATTTACATTATACTTTCTACCTTTTGCTGGATTAACAAATATTTCTTGTCCAGCATATCCAAGTGGGATATTATCGCCCTCAAGATCTGCAAGTGGATTATTAAAATATTTAATCTCAAAAGCTGTATATACTATCCTATTCATTAAAGCATGAATAAAAGCATTAGCAACTTCTGGGTTTGTAAGTATTGGTGTACCGAATGTTCCAATATCGGTATTTTCTTCAATTATAGGAACATATTGATGATAAATATCACTTGCTACTTCTCTTAAACGATTTAAACTTGTTCTTAAATTATTATTCATATTTCCTCCTTTATTTTTTAAAATGTCCTTTTTCATCAAATAAATCAGTAAAAGTTATTTTTTCTTTCGGTACTTCTTTATTTTCTTCCTTTTTTACATTTCCAACAGGAATTTGTTTTAAAAGTGAACCATTAGCAGATACAAGTTTTTCATTTCTATCCTTTAAAGTATTTATTTCACTTGTAAGTGTTTCATTTGATTGTATTACTTCATTATTTTTTGTAATAAGTGTTCCAAGTTCATCTGAAATAGTAGAATAAACTTCATCTCCCAATTTATTTTTTAAATTTGTTGTAAATTCTGTTATATATTCTTCTGACATTTTATACCTCCATTATAAGTTTATTTTTTAATATTGTCAAGTTATTCTCCAACATAATGAACATTAGCTAAATTTGTAAATTTAGTTGTTAACCAGTTTTTATTAGTTTCATCTTTACATAATATGTAACAATTATCAGGAACATTATTAAAAGCTTTTGAATATTGAGTAATATTTGTAAATTCAAAATTTGATAAATTAATATTCATAAGAGAAGTACAATCATTAAATAAATAATTAATATTATTAACATTTTCTCCAGTAAACATTGAAAGGTCAAGTTCTGTTAGTAAATAACATCTTTCAAAAGTTTGTTGCATATTAGCTATATTTTTAAGTGGAATATTTTTAAAATTAATTTGAGTTAGGTTTTGGCAATCACCAAATGTTCTTTGCATATTAACAACTTTACTAAAGTCTAGATTTTCAAAACCAAGTATATTTGTAAGTTCTGTACATCTTACAAAAAGGTTTACCATTTCTTCTACATTTGAAGTATCAAAATTAATAAAATTAATTGTTTTTAATATATTATTTCCAGATGAATTATTACCAATCATTTCATTAATTTTTATAATATTACTTGTATTAATAAAATTTATATTTAAAGTTTTCATTTTTAAATTACTAAAAAATTTAGGAATATTTACTATATTTTCAAAATCAAATATATCAGGAATATGTTTTATATAATCTTCAAAAATTGGATAATCTTTTATTATATGATCATACCACCAATAATAAGTACAATCAACAATTACTTTATTATATCCTTTATTTTCTTCTGCAACATAAGTTTTTTTATCTTCATTTACAATTAATTCGCCATATATACCTTTAATATTAACATTTACTTCATTAAATCCATCTAAATTAAAATTCTCTGCTAAATAAGTGCCATTTTCTATTGGATTTAATGCACCAACATTTATTTTATTTACTTTAATTTCAGTTATACCAGTTTTTCCAAAACTAGGATAAATATAAAAATCTTCATCTTTACTTTTTACATTTACTTTTTCAGGAATAAGTCCAATAAGTGAACCTTTTACACCTAAAATTTCAATTCCATTTTTAATATATTCACTTCTAACATTATCTATTTTATTAATATTTACTTTAGAAAGACCATCATAACCCTCATCAGGTGTTATCGTGCTTCCCTCTAATTTTACATTTATAGTTTTTTCTTGTAATTTAGCTGGTACTTCAATTATAACATCTGGAAAATTAATATCGTGTTTACTTTCAATCATTTTATTACCTCCTTTTTAAGTGTATCATTCATAATTATTCCATCTACAACACTTCTTGATACAAGATTATTTTTAAATATTATAATAGATTCTACTTTTAAAAAACTTTTAAATGATAAGGTGTTTTCTTCAGTTAAATATATTTTAAAAATATTTAAGCTCTTATCATATTTTACATTTTCACTAGGATAGATAAATTCGCTTTCATTAAATATAAAAACTATTTTTTGGAGCGCTCTTATATCAACTCTTTTTTTACATTTATCAGTTAATGCAACTGCTAAATAAAATTCATTTCCACTTTTCATTTAATACTCCTCTAATACTCTTTTAAGTTCTTCTTTTAGCTTTTTATATTTTTCTTCATAATTTAAACTATCTTCTTTTAAATCAGGTAAATCAGCTTCTAAATAAGAAGTTGGATTAATTACATAATTATCTTTATTTCTTACTTCAAAATGTAAGTGTACTCCAAAAGCTCTCCCACTATCTCCCTCTATACCAATTTCATCTGATTTTTTTACATCATCTCCGGGCTTTACAATTACATTATTTAAGTGAGCATATAAAGTATACATTCCATTTGGATGAAGTATTTTAACATAGTTTCCATATTCTGAAATACCACTAGCATTAGTATTATTTTTAGCTCCAGTTTGCACGGCTACTACTTTTCCTCTAGAGTGTGCTAGTACTTTAGTGTTTCCACTACCCTCGCCGATTATATCAACTCCTGTGTGTCCTCCTTTAATATCTCCATTATAGCTTTGTGTGATTTTATATCTTTCATAATTTAATATTCTCATTTATTTTCCTCCTTAATTTGTTCAAGTATTTCTCTTATTTTTTCAGGAAGTTTTATTCCATACTTACCTAAATTTTCTAAAATACTTATACTATCATTTGCAACAAATAAATAAATTATCATATTTCTACATATTCCGTTTGTTCCTGTTAATCTATCAAGTGTAACACCAAGTGCAACTGCTAGAAAATAAAGCATTTTCTTTATTAATCCATAAAATCCTATTTTACTATTTAATTTTTTATTTTTAATAGCAACAAGTACACCTGTTATATAATCAAACACTACTATTATTACAAGAGATATTATTAAATTATCTCTTGCACCAAGTAAAAAAACTAGAAAAGATAAAATACTACTTAAATTTTTCTCTATCATATCTTAACCTCCTAGTTTCATTTTAACATTTTTTATATTTATTTGCAATTATTTAATTGAAAAATCTGTATTAACTAAAATAACTCCACCTTTAACTTGTTTATATCTTAATTTATTTTCTTTCCTATTATCATCAGCTAATATCTGCATACCTTTTTTAAAGTTTCTAAAATTAACATATTTTCCTAACCTCTTTGGAAGTCCAGCAATAGTTGTATTTAATTTTCCCTCGTAGTCCTCTTCAATATAACATTTTTGCCTAATATACTTACCTCTTTTAAAGCGACTTTCTACTTTATAAGCACCTAGTCTAAACTCATCTATATCAATAATTGTTTTTAATTCTTCATCACTTATATATTTAATATGACAACTATCAGTATCACTATAAATATAATAATCATCATTATATTTTTGCATAGTATAATCTCTTAATTTTTGACTTGTTTCTATAATATCTCGCCTAGCATAACTTGTTATAAATGAAGCAATAGGTACATAAACTTTTTTTCTTTCTTCTTTTTCAAGTATTTTAAATTTTAATACTTCATTTTCTAAATATGGCATTTTACTTCTAGCATAAGGAGAAAGTCCAAATTTTCCATATAAACTATTAAGCATAAGTTTAGCAACTTGCCTAAGTCCAAAATTACCAGTTTTTCCAGCTTCTATTTTAATGTTTCCCCAATAATCAATATATGAATTAAATAGTCCTTTCATTCCTTTAAACATATATCCACCATCATAACTAATATCATAAATATTATATTGTTCTTTAAAAAGGCATAGATCAATACTGGTTAAATGAAGTGTAATAAGTTCGCCTTTTGAACTTTCTATATATTCAGTTGGCAAAAAATTCAAATTATTTTTTAATTGAATTGAGGGTAGTTTATTATTTTTTAGTTCAAAAGAACACGTTATTACCTGTGTATAAAGAGGATACATTTTATTAAATTTATATTCGCCCTCGAATCTTACAGCTTCGCCAAAAGGAAGTAAACTATTTCTTAAGTGATATGGATACATTGAATTTTTATCTATAACAAGTCCATCTTTAACTTCTTTTCCCTCATATTTTGGATTCAAATATGTCCAGCCACCTTTGTAAGTTTCCCTTATTTCAGTATCTTCTTCAAGTGATGGTTCAGGAAAATAATTATCAAAATTACCATTAATACTTGCTTTATAATTTGTAAGTGCATTACTTCCAATTGTCATTTTTGTTAAATCTTCTTTAAATAATATATTAAGTGCTTTAGATACAATTATAACATCATGCTTTATATATTCTTTTTCATCATCAGTTAAAATATGTCCTTTTTCTCTAAATTCTTTATAATCAAGTTTTAGTTTTCTTAAATCTTCTTCATTTTCTTTTAATTTAAACTTTTTAGCTATATCATCAACACTAAAAGGAATAAGCTTTAAACTATCATAAAATATTGCTTTATTAACTTTTTTCTTACCTACTTTAAAAAATACTTCTATTGAATAAAATTGCCCCATATCACTAATTAAAGTTGTAAATGTCTTATCAGCTTTTTCTTTTTTATCTTTAATCCATTTGTAACCATTTAAAAGTAAATATGATAATATATAGCTACCGTCAAATTTAAGATTATGGAAAAAGTAAATATTATTTTCATCTTTTTTAGAGCATATTTTCATAAAATCTTCAATAGAATTTCCATAAATAACTTCACTTTCTTTTCCGATTTCGCACATTGCATAAGCCCAAACCCTAGCGTCATTCTCAATAGTTGTTGTTTCAAAATCACAGGAAAATTTTTTCAAAGTATTTTCTTATTAGATTTTGTATAATCTTCTGCTTCTTGTTGGTCTGAAACAACACCTTTTTTATATTCTTTTGATATTTCTTCTATATTTTGTATAAATTCCTCTATAAATTCTTTTTGATTTCCTACTGCTACTTCTTCATCTGCAACTTTATCAGTTCCATAAGTATTAATAAGCTTATAAATTGTGATGATAAGTTCAAGTGCTTTTTCATTTTTATAAAAATTATAAAATTCTTGTGAATTCATTTTTTGTAAAACACTAACAACTTTATGCACATCTGCATGAGAAAAACCATTTACATAAAGTACATCAATTAATATTTCAATAAAATTATTTTTAAATATATCAGCACTCATCTTTTTACTATTTCTTCGAAGTCTAGTAATAAAATCTTTAATTTCTTTACTTGTTAAACCTTTTATTTTTTTATTATAAAATTGTCTTTTTCTAATTGCATTATAATATGCTTTTTCGCCAATTTGTGCAAAAGATACAATAGCTTCAGTTCCCATAATTTTTGGCTTTGTTATTTCATAAAATTTTATTTGTGCATTTATTCTACGTTTAGCTAATCTTCTTTCGTTAATAAGTAATCTTTTTTCATATTCAGAAAGTACTGCACCCTCAAAATTAGTTAATTTTTCACTTCCTCTTTTTAAAAAATTTTCATGTATTTTTAAAGCTCTTACAAGTTCATTTCTAAAATTATAATTTTCTTTAAAATACTTTGTACTAATTCTCTCTGGTATGCTTATTGCTCCATATAAATACTCTTTTTTCTCAAGTCTATTAATTTTTGCATTATATCTATTAACTAAATTTTTTATTTTCCTATTAAGTTTTTCATCATATCTTATCATAAAATGAAAAAAGGCGAACTTTTTTAAATTCGCCTATTCAATAACACTTAAAATAAGTGTACTTTTACTTGTATCTTTAGTTGGTCTTTTTTCAACTTTAACTTTAATAGGACTTTCTTTAGTTGGCATACCAAATATTGCAATTATTTGTGAAATACTATTATAAATTCCATAAGCACTAGCAACATAAGTTATACCATTTGTACCATATAAAATTGTTCTAAATTTTCTATCTGGTAATATTTCGCCTGTTTCTTCATTTTCATGCGTTCCTATTTCTCTAGCTTCAATATATACGCCCTCGATTTCTAATTCTTCGCCAACTATATCATTTAATTTTACATCGCATTTTTGTAAACTATTATAAAGTTTTATTTTTTCTTCTTTATCATCAGTATTTAAACTTGTAAATCTCTTTATTTTTCCATCTTCTACAACTGCTAAATCATTTTTAATTAAATTATTTTCCATTTTATTTCTCCTCTTCTTTTTTATTTAATTTTCCAATTTCTTCGTTTATATTTGCTATTTTTTCTTCATAGAAAAAGCCATCACAAATAAGCTCTACTTTTTTCTTTAAATTATTTAATTCATTATTTTCGATTTCTTCGCCACCTAAAATTTTATTAATTAATTTAATATCTTCTCTATTCATTTAATCCACCTCCTTTTTTAACTCTTGTATCATATTTATAATTAAATCTAAATAACATTTCTTTATTTCAGAACTATATCCTTTTAGTTCTTTTCTATTTATAATATTATTAATAGCATATATAATTAATAAAGCAAAATCAGCATTACTTCCAATAAATAATACTCCTCCATTACTATCAACAGATAATTTTGCATTATGTGTAAATTTAATTTTCATAATTTTAAATTCTTTCTATTTATAATTCTTTTCTTAAATCATTACACTTTGATATAAAATAATCAAATATTTTTCTTTTATCAGCTTTTGATACAGAACTATCAATATTTCTATTGATGTCATTAATAATGCATAAAATTGAACTATACTACCAATAAATTTTATTTTTCCTTTTGAATTAATAGTTAATTCACTCATAATGTTTCTCCTTTCTATCTAAAATAAAAACATAGTACAAATCAAAATTTACTATGTTAAAATCAACTTCATCATATCACTCCTCCTATCTGATTAAAATTTTAAACTATTACTTTTTAAAAGTCAAGAAAAATTTAATGTTCCACGTGAAACATTAAAAATCAATACAAATAGCTAATAATTCAATTATCATCATAACTATTATAGCTATGTATAAAATAACTCTTAAATTTTCGCCCCTTATTTCTCTTTCTTCTAATTTTGCATTTGTTTTTTCATTCTTCAATAATCTGATTTCTTTTTCTAATTTTCTTATTTTCTCGCTATTTTCTAAAGTTTCGCCTGCCATTAAATCTGATAACTTCATGCTTTACCCTCCTTTTTTATGATTTCTTGGAAGAAGATATCTTCCTCCAAAAATTCATTTTTTAAGTATTTATTTAAATCAATATATATATTTATTATTTCTTCATCTGATTCTATAACTCTATATAGTGTTAAGCCTTTTTTAATCATATTTTCACTCCTTTTAATTCCATTTCGTTAAAGTTCTTTCCGTTAGTTCTTCAATTTCTCCTAATCTTTTAATTATTTCCTCTAGTAAATTTCTATATTTTATATAATCTTCATAGCTTAAGTGTACTTCGTTATCGCTCATAAATGAAATAATATACCAAAGACTAGATCCGTGAAGCATTATTGCAATATTCCCTCTCTGATATGATACTTTATATGTATGCTCTAATTTACCATTGTCATAAACTCGTTTAAATTTTACTTCAAAAAATAATGTATTCATACCTCTAACTGTTATTTTTTCATTAATTTTAACTATATAATATTCATTTTTCATATAATTCTCCTTTCTTATGAACATGTATATTATAGCACTTTAGTACTATTTTGTCAAGTTAATTTTATGAGTTTATTGATTTAAGTGTAGAGTGACAAAATAGTACTAAAGTGCTATAATATA
>OIYS01001281.1_pt1 | contig 13194 bp, 9 predicted proteins | sample 1588271 | NCBI WGS metagenome assembly OIYS01 (sample SAMN03283286) | human gut metagenome | biome: human-associated habitat; material: feces | host: Homo sapiens | place: Peru | collected 2012
ATGCGATATTTGCAGGCATTTCGCTTCGGTTATGCTCCATTTCGCTTCGCTCATTACGCATAACCTTCGCTGCATACCTGCCTACGCACATCTAATCCCTATGGGATTTTTTCCTGTCATTTCTCACGTGTCACAAGCAGACAACTTATATATCATTGTCTATTCCTTCCACGCACGATTCGTTAAAACATCGGGGAAACTGGGGGAATCGGGCTGTATAACATTGGGGAAACCCGATAAATCGGGTTGCGAAACATCGGGGAAATCGGATAAATCGGGTTGTAAAACATCGGGGAAATTGGAAAAAAAGCTGTTTTGGATTGCGGGGGAATTGTTTTTTTTGTATTTTTGTGTCATAAAATCAGATAGTTATGGAAAATAAAGTTTTCAAGCGAAAAATCTTTGAAAAAATGCTCCAGTGGAAGACGGAGTCTGATGGCAAAACCGCACTATTGATAGAAGGAGCCAGACGTGTTGGCAAGTCAACGGTAGTGGAGGAGTTTGCACGCAGTCAATATAAATCCTATATAATTATAGATTTTAATAGGTCGTCAGCAGAAACTAAGGGTTTGTTTGAGGATTTGACCGACTTAGATATGCTGTTTCTTAAATTGCAGGCCACTTATCATGTGCAATTGTTTGAACGGCAGTCGGTGATTGTGTTTGATGAAGTGCAGAGTTTTCCTCTTGCCCGTCAGGCAATAAAGTATTTGGTGGCAGATGGCAGATACGACTATATTGAAACTGGGTCGCTAATTTCCATAAAGAAGAATACTGAAAACATCACGATTCCAAGTGAGGAAGACCGCCTTCAAATGTATCCTATGGATTATGAGGAGTTTCGATGGGCTCTTGGCGATGAGGTGACCATTCCTTTGCTGAAAACGTTTTTGAACAAGCGCAAGCCCCTCGCTAACTCTTTGCGCACGGCTATGAGGGATTTGAGGTTATATATGCTTGTGGGAGGAATGCCTCAGGCTGTGTTGGCTTATTTGCAAACCAATAATTTACAGCAAGTGGACAAAGTGAAGCGTAAAATCATTCAGTTATATGACGATGATTTTCAGAAAATAGACACTTCTGGCAGAATTTCAAAGCTGTTCAAATCGATACCTGGTCAATTGTATAGGAATGTGTCGAGATATGTTCCAATGTCGGTGATTGGCGAAACGGGTAAGGATAAGCTGACTGAACTGGTGAAAGTGATGGAAGACAGTAAAACTGTGAATATGGTGTATCGTGCAGACGACCCGTGTGTGGGAATGGGGCTGACGCAGGACTTGGACAGATATAAGTTATTTTTGGCTGATACGGGACTGTTTGTCACTTTAGCGTTTTGGGATAAGGATTACACCGAAAATGAGATATACAACAAGCTTCTCAACGGCAAACTATCGGCTAATTTGGGGTATGTGTATGAAAATTTGGTGGCGCAAATGCTCGTGGCTGCTGGCAACAGACTGTTTTACTACACTTGGAAAAAGGACGAGAAACATAATTATGAGATAGACTTCCTTATCTCTCGTGGTGCTAAGATTTGTCCGATTGAGGTGAAGTCGTCGGGAACCAAGTCGCATGTGTCAATCGACCGCTTCAATGAAAAATTCAAGGAGCGCATTGCGTGTTCGTATATCATCACCACGAAAGACTTCCATGAGGAGGAAGGCTCAAAAAATGTCTTTATTCCTGTTTGCATGACCTCCCTGTTGTGAAAAGCGGTTATTGACGCATAAGGGGACATGTGTGTTGTGTATATTTCGTGGAAAATCGTTATCTTTGTGAGTTACTAAAATTAAAAACTATATAACCGATGAGTAAAGAAACGTTTCCTCATCTTGAGGCACTGCGTGATTTGATGCGCAGTAAGCATATTGATGCAGTGATTATTCCTGGCACCGACCCTCACCAGAGTGAATATCCGAGTGAGCATTGGAAATTTCGTGACTATGTGAGCGGCTTCACAGGCAGCAACGGTACGGCTGTGGTTACGCTCGACGATGCCGGACTTTGGACCGATTCCCGCTATTTTCTGCAAGCGGCTGAGCAACTTGAGGGCTCAGGCTTCACGCTCCGCAAGGAGAATATCCCAGGTGAGCCCACCGTGCTCGAATGGCTCGGCGAGGTGCTTGACGAAGATGCCGTGGTGGGTGTGGACGGACGATTATTTTCGCTGATTGAGGCGAACCGCATTGAAATGTTCTGCGCTCAGAATGGCTTTATGTTTGCCCCCGATTTCCGTGCCGCAGAAGCTATCTGGACCGACCGCCCTGCACGCCCGATGAATCCAGCTTTCGTGCACGATGAGGCACTGGCTGGTGAAGATGTTGACAGCAAGATTTCGCGCGTGGTTGATGCCATTGACGCTGCCGATGCCGACGGATTGCTCATCACCGCCCTCGACGAAATCGCTTGGCTGCTGAACTTGCGTGGCAGCGATGTGGACTACACTCCTGTGGTTATCGCGTTTGCGTATGTGAGCGAAGATGAGCGAGTGCTGTTTATCGACTCTGAAAAGGTGACTTCTGAAGTGAAGGACCACCTGAAGAAATACGGCGTGAAAATCAAGGATTACGACGATATTGAGAAATTCCTCGGAAAAATCAGCAGCACAGCCACGGTGATGGTTGACCCTAACCGTGTGAGCGACGCTCTCGGTCAGGCGATGATTTGCAACAAAACCTATATGGCGTCGCCAGTAATTGCGCTCAAAGGCGTGAAGAACGAGTGTCAGATAGCGGGATTCCGTCAAGCCATGCTCTACGATGGCGCGGCCATGGTGCGCATGATGATGTGGCTGGAGCAGAATGTGGTTAACGGCATCACGGAAATGGATGTTGACCGCCGTCTTCAGCAGGAGCGTGCCGCTTACGCATCGAATCGTGGCGACAGTTTCCACATGATTGCCGGCTATAAGGATCATGGTGCCATTGTGCACTACGAGGCGACCGATGAATCGGCTTACACCCTCGCCCCAGAGGGATTGCTGCTCATCGACACAGGTGGACAATATTTGGAAGGCACCACCGACATCACTCGAACTATTAGCCTCGGCAACCCAACAGTGGCAGAGAAGCACGACTATACACTTATTCTGAAAGGGCATTTGGCACTGGCTCGTGCGGTGTTCCCCAAAGGCACCATGGGTGTACAACTCGACGTGCTGGCTCGTGGTCCACTCTGGAATGAGGGCATGACTTATCTGCACGGCACAGGACATGGCGTGGGCCACTTCTTGGGCTGTCACGAAGGTCCGCAGAGCATTCGTATGGAGGCGAACCCTACACCTCTTGAATTGGGTATGGTCACCAGCAATGAGCCGGGCATCTACAAGACTGGCGAATACGGCATACGCACCGAAAACCTGCTTCTTTGCGTGCCAGCGTGCAGCAATGAAGAGTGGGGCGAATTCTACAAATTTGAATCGCTCACGCTTTTCCCCTACGACACCACTTTGATGGATATGGATATGCTCAGCCGCGAGGAAGTGAAGCAAATCAACGACTACCACGCTATGGTGTGCGAGCGCCTGCGTCCGCTGCTCAGTGCCGACGAGGCTCAATGGCTTGAACAAAAATGTAAATCAATATAAAAGTTATGGCAATTATCAGAAAAGTTAGGGGTTTCGACCCCAAAATGGGTAAGGGTTGCTTCCTTGCCGACAATGCAGTGCTCGTGGGCGATGTGACCATGGGCGACGATTGCAGCATCTGGTTTGGTGCTGTGCTCCGTGGTGATGTCAACACCATCAAGATTGGCAACCGTGTGAACATTCAAGACAATGCGGTGATTCACACGCTGTATGAGAAATCAGTGACCACTATTGGCAACGATGTGTCGATTGGCCACAATGTGGTGGTGCATGGTGCCACTATCCACGATATGGCGCTGATTGGCATGGGCAGCATCATTCTCGACCACGCAGAAGTGGGCGAAGGCGCAATCGTGGCAGCTGGTAGCGTGGTGCTCGGCGGCACCAAGATTGGCCCTCACGAACTGTGGGCAGGCAGTCCAGCGAAATTCAAAAAGATGGTTGACCCTGCGCAAGCAAAGGAAATCAATGTGAAAATCGCCAAAAACTACCTGATGTATTCTACATGGTATGAGGAATAAGGCGCACGGCGCAAGAGTGTAAAAAAGGAGAGATTCTTTCGGGAATCTCTCCTTTTTTCTTATGGGGTTATCGAATTATCGAGATTTCGATAATTTGAATTTTGAGTTGTTGATTAGAGTTTCACTTTGCATGCTTTTTCGCCTTGCTTCACGATGTAGATGCCTTCGCCGAACGCGCTCTTCAGTTCGCTTGTGCTGCTGATTTGCTTGTCGGTGATGAGGGCGCGGCCCTGAATGTCGTAAACACTTACAGGTTGTGACAAATCCACAATCACATCGGTGATGCCGGTGGCTGTTTCGTTTTGCACGCCCACGATAACGGCGGTGAGAGGTGCGCCTTCAGAGTTGAGGTCCACTTCCACAGCGTATTCACCTGGTTCGGTGTTGAGGAAGTCGAGGTTGAACTTGCCACCAGCTGCAGGCAGGGTGGTGGTGCTCAGGGTGAAGAATCCCTTGTGTGCGCCGTAGAGCGAAATCTTGATGTCGCTGGTGAGTGCGATACCTTCAATTTCAATGTCGGGGCTGGTGGCTTTCTTGCCAGCGGTGGCTTTGAAAGAGCCTTGGCGAATGTTTGGACGAATCAGAGGCACATTGGTTTGTCCCCAACTGAAGTCGTCGATGTAGTATGAAGTGGTGCTTTCTGCGCCACGGCTACTGTTGAAGCGGAAGCCGATAAAGAAAGTGTCGGCGAGGTCGAGGCCCTTCAGGTCGATGGTGTAAGGCACCCATTCTTCGTTCTTGTCGGGAGAAGCAGGGATATTGAGGCCGTCGATAGGCTGCACATACATGCCTTCGCCGTCTTTCTCAATGTAGCACACTTCCAGTTGGTCGGCCATGCCATCTCGCATGAGTGTGCCCATCACCTTGAAGGTGAGCACAGGGTTTGGCGTGTTCTTGAAGTCGAGAGCAGGGCTCACGAGCGTCATCACGCAAGGAGTGGTTTCTTCCATCTTGCTATCGTAAGGAGTAACCTTAGCTGCGCTGTTGCCGTCAGCCCAATTGTAACCCCACCATGCGCGGTTGCCCACTTGTGCCAGGTTTTTCCAACCCTCGATGCTCAAAGGCTTGTTTTTGGTCACACCGTCGAAGTTCTGCACGTAAGAAGCCAATGGCTTGCTATCGTTGAGAGGCAGACGGTCGCCTTCGCGGTCCTCGGTGGTGCCGTTTTCGGTTGCTGTACCGGTGATGCGGATCGTCTCGGTTGTAGCCTTGATACCGCTAAACTCAATCACTTCCTCGTAGTCGCCTGGAACGAGAGGTTTGAAAGTGATGTTGATTTGTGTGTTGCCGTTTTTGAGCAAAGTGGCGGTGCTGATGATAAATGCGCCATTGCTCAAGCCCTTCACAGCAGCCTTACCGTAGTCGGGGAGGTTGGAGGTGGTGACGGTGATGGTTTGCTTTTGCTGTTCGCCAGCCTTGCAGGTGAAAGGAGTCAAACCTTCGCTGTGGGCTACGATCGTTGGTGGATTTTCAGGGTCCCAAGCGATAGCTGTGGCTGCAAAACCAGTGTTGAGTGTGCTCACCGAGCTTTCAAAATTGATACGTGCGGTGTGCTTGCCTATTGCCTGTGGCTTGTAGGTGAGGGTGATAGTGGCTTTGCCGCTGCCAGCAGGAATAGTTTCGGCAGAAACCTCAAATTGGTTGCGGTTGGCACCAGTGAGGTAAACGTCGATAGGATTTTCCAAGTTGGCGTATTCCACTGCGTAGGTGGCGAAAGTGGTGCTTGAACCGATTGCCACAGCAGAGCCGTCGTAAACCACGGTTGGGGTTACGGTCATAGTTGGCTCGGTAGATGCCACATCAAAGAGGTCGGTCCATGCGGTGCCCACGCGAATAGCGTCGACAATCACTTCTGATCCAACCTTGGTGGCTGAAGAACCTTGACGAAGTTCGATAGCTTGGAAACTCTTCATGTCGGCACCGGTGTGGGTGGCAGAATTGATGGCAGCGTTGGGTTTTGGTTCTGTGCTTGTCACGGCAGGGTTTACCCAAAGTTGAACCACATCGTTTTTGTCGCCGGTCTTAAATTCATAACTCATCACCACCAAATAGGTTTTGCCAAGTTCGAATTCCTCGGTTGATTCGAATAAGGTGGCACTGTTGCGCGAGATTTTAAACACAAATTTGCCGTCGGCACTGCCTTTAGATGCTATCAGACGAGTGTTTTCTAGTGGCGTTTTTTTGTCAACGATACCAGCAGAAGTGGGTTGGATAAACGCCAGGAAATACTGGTCGTCGGCCACAGCGTTCACTTTTACCAATGCTGACAGATACACTTTTCCAGAAGTGATGGCTGTTGCGCTCACAGCGCGCATCAAATCTTCGCCCGATGCCACTTGGGTGAGGTGCACAGCCTTGCCCACGGCTTTGTCTTGATAGTCGGGGTAGGTGAGCGCATTGTCGATTACTTGCACTGGACCAGCTGCTTGTGTGCCGTATTTCAGCCAGCCACCTTGGGAATACAGATTTCCGAGATTGTATTCAAAATTTTCGGTGAGCAAACGCTCGGCGTTAGCTGTTGTGCCAATTAAGGTTGCCATTGCAAACAGCGACATCGTCAGATGTCTCACGAGTTTGAAGAGTTTGTTCATAGCGTAAAAATTAAATGATTAAAAGAATGATTATTGATTATATTTTGCAAATATAGTAAAAATCCCCATATTCCCCAAAAAGTCTAAAATCTTAATAGGGAATATGTTATGGAATGCTCTAGTTTGTTATAATATGGGGCTTTCTTGGTAGGGGGTGAGGACGGGGCAGCTGGCGGCGAGGGATGCCTTTACGTCGAGGATGCGCTGGTTGGTGCTGCCTCGGAAGCGTAGAGTGGTGTCGCGCTGCGCCAAGACGAATGGACTGTCAACCAGCACGTCGATGTAGCCGAGAAGTTCCTTGTGCTGGCGATTGGTGAGCAGTTGCTCGAAGGTGTAGCCAGTGAAGCACCACACATTCACATTGTGGGCTTTCAGTCCCTTGAGCAGGGCGAGCAATTCGTCGTGAGGCTGCTGGAGAGGGTCGCCGCCCGATAGGGTGACAGGTTCCTCGTTTTCGAGCAGATTTTGCAACAATGCCTCTGGGGCGATTTGCTCACCGCCCATAAAGTCCCACGAATGCTCGTTGTGGCATCCGTGGCAGTGGTGCGAACACCCTGCGAAATAAACCGATGTACGAAGTCCCGGTCCATCAACCGATGTCCCCGGGACTATCTTTAAGTATCTCATTAAATGTGATGTTTCTAATTAATGGAGCCTCTCCCAAACCCTCCCCTAAAGGGAAGGGCTTACTGATGCTTTGTAAGTCTCACCCTTTAGGGGGAGATTTAGAGGGGGCTTCCTTATTTATGCACTACGCGGTCGTTGAGTTCGGCGAGTTTGCCGGAGTTCCAGCGGTCGGTGGTGCCCACGAGGTAGCCGGTGATGCGTTGGAGTTTGTCGATTCTTGTGCTGTGGCAGTGTGGACATTCCTTCAGGTCTTCGGTAGCGTCTTCGTAGCCGCAGTCCATACAGCGGTTGCGGTTGTGGTTCACGGAGCAGTAGCCCATGTTGTACTTGTCCATCAAGTCCACCACGTTGGCAATGGCTTCAGGGTTGTGGGTAGCGTCGCCGTCGATTTCCACATAGAAGATATGGCCGCCGCGGGTCAAATCGTGGTATGGCGCTTCCACTTCAGCCTTGTGCTTAGGGCTGCATCTGTAATATACAGGCACGTGGTTAGAGTTGGTGTAGTATGCCTTGTCGGTCACGCCAGGGATTTCGCCGAAGTCCTTGCGGTCGCGCTTGGTGAACTTGCCGCTCAAGCCCTCGGCAGGTGTGGCGAGAATACTGTAGTTGTGCTGATATTGCTCCGAGAAACTCAATGCACGGTCGCGCATGTAGGTCACAATCTTCAGACCGAGTTCTTGTGCCTCCTCGCTTTCGCCGTGGTGCTTGCCCACGAGGGCAATCAAACATTCAGCCAAGCCGATAAAACCGATGCCGAGAGTGCCTTGGTTGATCACGCTCTCGATGGTGTCGTTAGGCTTGAGTTCGGAAGCACCGTTCCACAGTTGTGCCATGAGCAGAGGGAACTGCTTTACCATAGCGGTTTTTTGGAACTGGAAGCGCTCGTGGAGTTGCTTGGCGGTCACTTCGAGAGCCTTGTCGAGTTTTGCGAAGAACAGGTTTTCGCGGTCTTCCTTATTTTTCACGCCCATACATTCGATGGCAAGGCGCACAATATTGATGGTGCTGAACGAGATGTTGCCACGGCCGATAGAGGTCTTAGGGCCAAAACGGTTTTCAAACACGCGGGTGCGGCAACCCATCGTAGCGATTTCGTAGTTGTAGCGTTCGGGATCGTCGGCGCGCCAAAGTTCGTGTTGGTTGAAAGTGGCGTCGAGGTTCACGAAGTTAGGGAAGAAACGGCGAGCGGTCACCTTGCACGCATATTGGTACAGGTCGTAGTTGCGGTCGCCGGGGAGGTAACTCACGCCACGCTTCTTCTTCCAGATTTGGATAGGGAAGATGGCTGTGCTGCCGTTGCCCACACCCTCGTATGTGCTGCGGAGAAGTTCGCGGATAATGCAGCGACCTTCTGCGCTGGTGTCGGTACCGTAGTTGATGGAACTAAACACCACTTGGTTGCCACCACGTGAGTGGATGGTGTTCATATTGTGGATAAACGCCTCCATGGCTTGATGCACACGGCTCACGGTGCGGTTGATGGCGTGCTGCTTCGCACGCTGTTCGCCAGTGAGGAAATCGAGAGGCTTTTCGATGAAGTCGTCGATTTCGGCATCGTAAAGGTTGCTGAGGTCGCTGCCAGTGAGGGCTGCCACATTCTTCACCTCTTCAATATAACTTTTGCGGACGAATGGCGCCAAATAGAAGTCGAACGCAGGAATTGCCTGGCCACCGTGCATCTCGTTTTGCGCAGTCTCCATCGAGATACAAGCAATCACGCTTGCGGTTTCGATACGCTTGGCGGGGCGGCTTTCGCCATGACCAGCCACGAAGCCGTTTTCCAGCACCTTGTTGAGAGGGTGCTGCACGCAAGTGAGGCTCTTGGTGGGGTAGTAGTCCTTGTCGTGAATGTGGAGCACATTGTCGGCCACAGCCTCGCGCACTTCCTCGCTCAACAAATAGTCGTCGACAAATGGTTTGGTGGTTTCGCTGGCAAACTTCATCATCATGCCGGCAGGGGTGTCGGCGTTCATGTTGGCGTTTTCGCGAGTGATGTCGTTGTTTTTGGCGTTGATGATTTCCTTAAACACGTTGGCTGTGCCAGCCTTGCGTGCCACATTGCGCGAGTGGCGGTATTTGATATAGGTGCGCGCCACCTGCTTGTAGGGGCTCTTCATCAATTCGTTTTCCACCATGTCTTGGATTGCCTCCACGGTCATTTGGCTTTTGCCTCGCATACCGATGCGGTCGGCAATGCGCTGAATGAGTGCTTCGTCGTCGTTTACTTCTGCTGCTATCATCGCCTTGCGAATCGCAGCCTTGATTTTTTCTTCGTTGTAGCCTACTTGTCGGCCGTCGCGTTTGAGTACGGTTTGAATCATAGTGGAAAATGCTATATTGATAGGGTTGTTGTTTTATTGTGTTTTGCGTAATAAAAGCCCACCGATTTGTGGGCTTGAATTATGTATTTGCAAAGGTATTTAAAGCATTCTGATTATGCAACAAAAAACACAGAAAAGTTATTAACAATTTTCGTTTTGGAAAACTTTTTCTGTTAATTAAAAAATTAACCCATTAAAAATCAAGTAAATAAAAAATTTTTTGGAAAACTTTCCTTTCTCTTGCAAGAATAATAGTGAACATTTTTGCGAACTCCATGCATTTAGAAAATTGCCGAAAACCGACAATAGTATTGATAGATAACAGCTTGGCGAAACAACGGTCGGGAATTAGAAATTAGAAATTAGAAATTAGAATTCTTGGAAGTTAAGAAGTTAAAAAGTTAAAGAAGTTAAGACGGCACTATCGCCTTTGGCTCTCGAAATTTCGAAAACTCGAAGGTTCGAAAACTCGAAGGCTCGAAAACTCGAAAACTTGTTGGCTCGTTGACCTGTTGGCTCGTTGACCTGTTGACTTGTTGACTTTCGCATCGCGCACGCGCGTGCGTAAAATTTACGGTGTTGCGCCGAATGGAGGGGCGCGACACCGTGGCGGAATGTTTTGAGTTGCTTTTCAATGGTGTGATTAGGGTAATTAAGTTGGATGTGAAACGTGAAACGCTTACGCCTTACGATTAAGCATAAATCGTGCCAATTCCACATTCCTTTGGAAATATTTTTTCTTCGCAATTGTTTTTGGTGCGGTCGGTTTGCTTTTTTTCCGTCGAATATTGGCAATGAGCGAAAAAAATAGTAAATTTGTACCCCGTATTTTAATCTGCATTCGCACAATCTGAAAATTATGAAATACGGCTTCGACAACGACAAATACGTTAAAATTCAATCCGAACACATTAAGGAGCGTATCGCTCAATTTGGCAACAAGCTCTACCTCGAACTTGGTGGTAAACTCTTCGACGACTATCATGCGTCGCGTGTGCTGCCCGGCTTTAAGCCCGATAGTAAACTCACAATGCTTCAGCAGCTTAGCGACAGCGCTGAAATAGTGATTGTGATTAGCGCAGTGGATATTCAGAAGAATAAGGTGCGCCAAGACCTCGGCATCACCTACGACGTGGACGTGCTTCGCCTGCGTGAAGAGTTTATGAATCGTGGTTTTGTGGTGAGCAGCGTGGTGATTACGCACTACAATGGGCAGGGCAGTGCCGATGCCTATCGCCAGAAACTGGAACGCCTGGGCATTCGCTCATACGTGCACTACACCATTGAGGGCTATCCTAATAATGTGGAACTCATCGACTCGGATGAGGGATTCGGCAGAAACGATTATGTGCAGACCACGCGTCCGCTGGTCATCGTCACTGCTCCCGGTCCGGGTAGTGGCAAGATGGCGGTGTGCCTGAGCCAACTCTATCAGGAGCATAAGCGTGGCGTGACGGCTGGATATGCGAAGTTTGAGACCTTCCCGGTGTGGAATCTCTCGCTAAAGCACCCTGTGAACATCGCCTACGAGGCAGCAACAGCCGACCTCAACGATGTGAACATGATCGACCCATTCCACTACGAAGCCTATAACAAGATTGCCATCAACTATAACCGCGATGTGGAAATCTTCCCCGTGCTCGATGCGCTGTTTGAGGGCATCTACGGCGAAAACCCCTACAAGTCGCCTACTGATATGGGCGTGAATATGATTGGCTTCTGCATCAGCGACGACGAGGTGTGCTGCAAAGCCGCTAAAGACGAGATTATCCGTCGCTATTTCACCGCGCTCAACGAGTTGGCTGAAGGCGAGGGCAACGATAGCGAGGTGAAGAAGATTGCACTCCTGTTTAAGCAGGCGAATATCAACACGGCTTACCGCAAAACCACTGTTGCGGCTCGCGAACGCCGCGAACAGTCGCTCGGTATGCCTACCGCTGCCATCGAACTGCTCGACGGCACCATCATCACTTCGGAACAGAGCGACTTGCTCGGACCGAGTGCGGCGCTCATTCTCAACGCCACCAAGCACTTGGCTGGCATAGACCATAGCAAGAAGTTGATTCCACAAAGCCTGATTGAACCAATTCAGCACACCAAAATCGAGTATTTGCGTGGCAGAAACCCACGACTGCACACCGATGAGGTGCTTGTGGCGCTCTCGGTGCTCAGCACCCAAGACGAAGACTGCCGCCATGCGCTGGAAGTGCTTCCACAACTTGAAGGCTGCCAGATGCACAGCACCGTGATGCTCAACGAGGTGGACCGCAAAATATTCCGCAAGCTGGGCGTGGGCCTCACCTGCGACCCTAACCGCAAAAGGTAAATTCCCCCTCTTGCGCCAATGAGCAAGACAAACATATAACGGCATAAACATTTTTTCCGATGCTTGACTTTATTACTTGGACTGCGAGTCCTGAGATTTATAGTGGTTTCGTGACCGTGCGCTGGTATGGGCTGATGTTTGCCATCGGCTTCTGGTTTGGCTACGAAGTGGTGTGGCGTGAGTTCCGCCACGAGGGCGTGCCCGAATCGTGGGTGTCGAAACTCTTTATATATGTGATTGTAGCCACAGTGGTGGGTGCCCGACTGGGACATGTGATTTTCTACGACTGGGCATACTACAGCCATCACCTTGCCGACATTCCCAAAATCTGGGAAGGCGGATTGGCAAGCCATGGTGGCGTGTTGGGCATCATGTTTGCCATTTGGCTCTACAGCAAATTCGTGACCAAGCGCTCCATGCTTTGGACCTTCGACCGTGTGGTGGTGCCTGTGGGCGTGGTGGCTGCGCTGATTCGTATGGGCAACCTGTTTAACCACGAAATTTACGGCGGACCCACCGACCTGCCTTGGGGTTTCCGATTTATTACAAACATTCCTCAATACCTTGCTGGTGCCGAGGCGCAATTCTCTGTGCCAAGCCACCCTACGCAAATCTACGAGGCACTCGCATATTTGATTACATTCGCTGTGGTGATGTGGCTCTACTGGAAGCGCAACGAGCAAGAGCGACCGGGCTTGATTTTCGGCGTGTTTATGGTCGGCATATTCGGCGCGCGCTTCTTGGTGGAGTTTGTGAAGAATGTGCAAGAACCATGGGAAGTGGAAATGCGCGCCATGTGCGGTATGGACATGGGCCAACTGCTGAGCATTCCATTCATTGCCCTTGGTGTGTGGCTGATAGTGCGTGCGCTCCGTCGCCCCCGCCAGCCGCTCCAATACCCCAACAAATTCCCCGAAGAAAAATAATCCAATAATAATACCCCTTTCCAATGTGGTGCGTCTTCTGATAAAACAGAGATGCACCACATTAATTATATATAATCCTCCCTGCCTTTCTCTAAAAAAGATGGTTCTGTGAATAAAAACTGGGGGCACCGAAACAAAAAACATAAAAAACAGCCTTTTAGCGATGCCAGTGCTTCACACCTGTCGTTAGTGCTGTGGCATGTCTGATTTCAAGCAAACCACGTGGTTTGCGATGATTCAAACCAAAGGGACGGTTCTTCTATGTTGTAAACCAAGGGATTTTGGTAATTTAA
>OIYS01001282.1_pt1 | contig 13191 bp, 9 predicted proteins | sample 1588271 | NCBI WGS metagenome assembly OIYS01 (sample SAMN03283286) | human gut metagenome | biome: human-associated habitat; material: feces | host: Homo sapiens | place: Peru | collected 2012
TTCTTGGCGCTCTGGCACAGATTGCGGGTCTCGATGGTCTGAATATGCTTCATGGGAAAATTCCTCCTGGTTTGTTTATTTTATTTATAGAGTGTACCATGTTTTGCAGGGTTTGTCAATCGGTTTTTGCGGCCGGTAAAAGCCCTCTTGGGGGACATCACAACGCTTTCTCCCGAAAACCTTTCAAAAAGTTTTTACGAAAATCTCTGGGTGAACCGAAAAAATCCTGTTCTGATTTTGTAAAGCCATTGCTTTCCGCTTTTAACGCCAGCAGCTCCAAGGTGCAGACCAAATCCGCCACCTGAAATAGCTTATAATCCACCGGTGACACTTTTCGAAATTCGATATTTGTATAAAGCGTGCTGAATACCGATGTAAGAATTTTTGTCAATTCGATTTGCCCGTTGTCATAGTAAATAATGACACGGTCGAATACGCCCCAGAGCTGCTCCTTCGAACGCACCGCATCCGCAATTGCCTTTGACACTTTGGCGATCATGGTAACAACATCGGGGCATTCGCTTTTCTTGACGGAGACGCAAATATAGCGAAAATCTAATTTGCGTGAAAAGTGATAGAGAATGTTAAACAGATGCTTTCGATCCTCCACAAGATCGTTCGCATAGACAGACTCTCTTCGAATCAGTGGCCCTGTATGTATGGCGTGGTGCTCGTAGCCGAGATTGCGCATCCGTTCATCCATTTTGGATATGTCGTTGCAGATATCTATGTCCTGGTTGTGTAGAACCATTGCGATCAGATAATAGGGAGCACGATTATCATATGGTCCAAAGTCTCCGGATTCATCAATAAAAACGCTTAAGATTCTCTCGGACACGAAATCATCCCCTGTTTTTTCTGTATAAAAAAGGCGGGGAATCTCCCCGCCGCTCGGTGGACCAGGGTCTTACGACCAGCCCAAGCTTGCAGTACCAGTACCACAAACCTATTGTATGTATATGTTAGCATGCAAATTCCGATTTGTCAAATAAAAAATACAGCGATACTGCCCCCGGCTCCCATGGGGAGCCGGGGGAAAAGGGAAAGATAACTACTTCACAGCGAGCTTCATCTTCGCTGTGGCGTTGGGTTTCGTGCCCTGGTTGCCCTTCAGGAAGATCTCCAAGGTCAGGGTGGTGGTTTTCAGGCTGTCGGGGTCTTCGCCGGTGTACCGGAGGGTCCAGTATTCGCCGGAGCCCTCGATCTCAAAGGGCGGATTGCCCTTGAGGCGGATGTGGTCGATGATCTGGCTCGCGTCCTTGGCCTTCAGGCAGAAGTCCAGGTCCGCCCAGGGGTCCAGCCTGTAAAGGGTGGGCGGGTCCGCAACGGTAAATTTGTTGGAGCCGTAGGCACATTTGACCGCCGCCGTCACACTGGCCACCAGGGTATCGTTTCCGCTGGCCACCGGGGTATCGTTTCCGCTGTACCAGCAGTCGATCAGGACCCGGTATTTGCTGCCGGGATCCAGCTCCTCTCCAACGCTGAAGAAGGCGAGTGAGAACTGCCCGTCCTTCAGTTGGCACCAGGATGGCAGGTCCACCGCCTGCCAGGTCTTGCCCTTATCCTGGGACCGCTCCAGGAGAACCTGCAATTTACCATTGGAGCCATTCGTATTGTCGAAGCCCTTGGGGCCTCCGGTGAGGACAAGGGAATTCTCTTTCTTGGCAGGGTCCAGGATGCCGCTGACCTTAGGCGTGAGCTTCTGGGGGGTATACACGCTCTTGCTGCCCAGGACCTTCACGGTGAGCCAGAGGAACTTCTTCTCCGCCCGGGCCTCCGGGAAGATCTTTATCTTGACGGTGGTGTCCTTTTCAGGGACGGTGCCCGTGGGGATGACTCCCAGGCGGCTGTGTTCCAGGTCCAGATCCGCGATAATCAGGTCCTGGTCCTTCCAGAGGGTCTTGCCGTCAGCCCTGTAGTATTCCAGCCGGGTCTCCGGCCAATCCTCGGGCTTCTCCGGTACACGGCTGGGGGTGGCGGTCAGCTCCAGGACATCGCCCAGGGGATGGAGGGTCACCGAGGACTTGGAGAGCTTTGCGGTGGTGGGGGTCTGGACGGCGGTGACGGTGGTGGTGGCGGTGATGGGCTTGCCGTTCCAGTAGCCGAAGGTCATGACGGCTTTGTACTTGCCTGCGGGGATAACGCCCTCATTGGGGGACAGGAGGACGTTATTGTCGCCCCAAGGTATCCAGTCCCAGAGGTCCCCATCCAGCTCCCGTCCCTTGCTGTCGTACAGGGTCAGATCCGGGCCCTTTTCCATGGTATCCTTGAGGTACTCGTAGCCGCTGCCCATATTCTTGAAGGAGAAGGTCAGCCAAACGCAGCCTTTGTCTGTGAGCTCAAAGCTATCCAGCTTGCCCTGGACCTTCACGGTCACGGAGGGGGCGGCAGAGGAGAACTTCAGGGTCACCTTGGCGGGGGACTTGCCGCCGGGAACTCCCAGGGTCAGGGTGTAGGTGTCCTTGGTGTCGACCCGGGCCAGGTCCGGGGTGATTCCGATATTGCCCATTTTGTCAACGTACACGAGATCTACCGCGAACAGGTCCGTGCAGTCCTCCTTGGCCTTGTTGAGGATCTTATATTCCAGGCCCTGGAATTCATCATAGTTGCCCAGGGACAGGTCTGAGGTAAACATCACCATGGCTTTGTCGCTGACCGGGGTGTCCCCCTCAGCGCTGTAAGGGGCGACATTGAAGGTGACGGTGGAGGTGCTGAGCTTCAGCTTGGGCTCCTTGACTGTGAGCTTCAGCTTCAGGTCCAGGGTTTTCCAGGCCAATCCATTCGTTGTGCCCGTCGCATAAGCGAGCCGGACAATGGCGTTCGTCGTCTGGACCGGCCGACTGTCGCCGGTGACTTTGAGAGTCAGGGCGGTGTCGTCTCCTGCCGGTTTTACGAATGTAAACCCTTCCAAAGGCTCCTTCGTAGAGCTGTCCAAAAGCTCCGCGTCATATAGCTCCATCCGGGACAGGTCCAGGCCCTTGGCGGCGCAGGTCAGGGGAATATTTTCCTGCCAATAGTCGCCGATGGGCCCGAAGGTCACGCTGCTCTTGCCCAGCTTGAAGGCCGGGGCTTTGCTCAGGATCTTCACGGGAATGGTGACATTCACCGGCGCATTGCAGCCCTCCACCAGGAAGCTGGCCTTCACATTGCCGGAGAGGTCCTTGTATACAGGCTCAGTCAGGCACAGTCTGGGGGCCTCCCCCGTCTTCTGCTCCAAGCTCACAGGAAGGTCTCCCACATCCACGGTCTTGATCTCCGTCACCGTTCCGCCGGTAAACAGGATCTCTTCCTTGGGCTGCTGATACCAGCTGTTCAGCGTCACCGTCTGGGCCTTCACCACAGGCTTCTTCTGCTGAACGGTGAGCTTCATAGGCTCCGTGGTCAGCTCCCGGTCTCCCACCTGGAGGGTGAAGGCCACACTGTAGCTGCTCTTCAGGCTTCCCAGGGCATCGGCCTGGTTCTGGAGGTTGTAGTCATCGGTGCTCAGCAGCAGGGTATGGTCATCCCGGACATCTACCCGGAAGAAGGTCCGGATCATCCAGTCCGTGCCGTCGGCAAAGCGGGCGCTTTCGATGAGCCCCGGCACATCCTTGGTCTCCTGGGCGTTCAGGGCCTGGACATCCTGAATATCGGCGGTGGGTTCCCTGTCCCGGTAGGTCAGGAAAATGGGGATCTCCGTGGGCTCGTCGTCATACAGGTTCCGGGTGGCGGCGGTGTTCACCAGGGAGACGCTCTGGGCCTCGGTGTCCTTCGGCACCAGGTCCACCCGGAGCTTCATGAAGACCTGCTGATCCATGGCATCTGCCATAAAGGTAACATACCGGATCTCCGGGCCCTGGCGGTCCAGGTCCTCCCCGGCGGTGATGACCCAGTCGCCTTCGCTCTCTTCCTTCCGGGTCAGGGTCAGTTCCTCCGGGTGATCCTCACACCGGATGCTGATATTGGCCTTCTGCCAGGCGGTGGAGAGGAACCACAGGTCCACACTCTCCCCGGGCCGGAGGGTAAAATAATCGCAGTTGGGCCAGATCTCAAAAGGATCGTAGCCGTAAAGCTGGACAATGGTCCCTTCCTCGTCTTTTGGTAAGTACTCAATGCTGAGATTTCCGTTGGCATCGGCATAGCCCATGGTGATGAACTTCAGGTCCTCCTTTTCCAGACTGCCCGGGGAACGGCTGGCAATGAAGGTATAGCGCAGCCCGGGGATCAGCCCTGTGAAGGTGGCGGTGTGGACACCCTTTTTCGCCCTGTCCTTGCCGGTAAAGACCGCCATATTTTCCAGGACCGGGGCATCCGTCAGCTTCGCCCCCTCAGGGGCGATGTAATAGCCCTCCAGGGAGTCCTCCTCCCCGGTTTTCTCCCCGGCAGAGGGCTCCTGGGCTTCGCCGGGTTCCGTGGCCTCGGTAGGCTCTGTGGCTTCCGTGGGTTCCGTGGGCTCTGTGACCTCGGTGGGTTCCGTAGGCTCTGTGGCCTCGGTAGGCTCGGTTTCTTCCGTCGGCTCGGTGATTTCGGTCGGCTCCGTCTCCTCCGGGGTGTTCAGCGCCTCGTCCTGGCCGTCTTCGGTGCCGCTTCCGGTCCAGGTTGCCCACACGCGGTCGCACAGGGACACATACCCCTCATCCAGAAGGTACACTTCAACGCTGCAGTCCTCCGGCAGATCGTTGCCGAAGGAAACGGACAGGCTTCCTTCCTGGTCATACAGCTGCTTCTTGGCGTAGCCGGAGTCCAGGAGCTGGTACTCAACGCCATAATAGGCCGCCACCACAAAGTAGTAGCTCTTTCCGGCGGTAAAGGTCCGGTCCGGGATCCTGTAGTCGATGTGCACCACTGCCTGGGACTCCGTCTGCTCCACTTGGGCGGACAGCCTGGCTCTGTCCCCGGTGTCCGCGGAGCCTACCACCGGGACCATGGACAGCACCATGGCCAGCGCCAGCAGCAGACTGAGAACTCTTCTGCTCATATTGTGTTCCTCCTTTTGAATGGTCTTCATTTCCGATCCATGCTTGGACACAACCATTGTACCAGGTGCTGCGCATTCTGTAAATCCTCCTTTTTTCTCATACTTTTGGGCAGCCGCCGGGGCCCTCCCCCGGCGCACCGGGTAGAACTTTTCTTATTGCATTTCCCTGTTTTTCCGATTATAATAATCAAAAAGAAGAAAAACAGGAGGGAGAAGCCATGCGGCGAATACTGACTCTGGTTTTGGCGGCGGTGCTGCTGTCCGGCTGCGTTGGGAAGCAGACGCAGACACAGCCGACGGTTGTGGAAGAAGGGACCGTAGAGGAAGTCTATACCTTTGGGGGAGGTGAGGCCGGATGAAACGGATCGTTGCGCTGATCCTGGCTTTGAGCCTGTGTCTGCCCCTGGTGCCTGCCTGGGCAGAGGAAGGGCCGGAGGCGGCCCCGGAGACTCTGGAATCCCTTGAGACGGAGGCACCCACGGAGACTACTGAGGCAACTGTGGAAACCGAGGCACCGACGGAGGCAACGACAGAAACCGAAGCGCCAACGGAGGCATCTACGGAAGCCCCGGAGCCGACGGAAGAATCCACGGAGCCGCCGACGGAGGAGCCGACGGAGGAAACGGCGGCGGCTGAGATGGAGGAGCTGCCCCTTCCTGAGGAAATCGTCTTCATCAACCCTCTCTACGAGGATGTGCTCACCGAGGCGGACATTCCGGCCATTTCCATGGTGGCGGCCTACGCCGCCCTGGAAGACAGCTATTACGCCACCGTAGAAGAGGCCTCCCAGGCCATGCGCCAGAGCCTCAAGAACCGGGAGCCCAGCTTTCATGCGGAATTCCGGCTGGCGGGTGTGCCGGTGGCGGCGGATTTTATGCGGTCCATCTACGCCGGGGCCGTGGCCCACACAGGGGTCCCCACAGAGGGGGACTATCTGCGCTACGAGTTCGGCGGCTATCGGGGCTCCTACCGCTTTGAGCAGATATCCGATGAAGAATTCTCCTGCCAGTTCACCTTCAACTTCCTCTACTACACCACGGAGGACCAGGAGGCGGAGCTGGACGGGGCCGTGGACCGGCTCCTGGGAGAACTGGACCTGGAGGGGAAGGACAACCGGGAGAAGATCGACACCATCTACCACTATCTCTGCCGGAACGTGACCTACGACCGGAAGAATCTCAACGACAAGGCCTATACCCTGAAATACACGGCCTACGCCGCCCTGATCCGGGGCAGCGCCGTCTGCCAGGGCTATGCCACGGCCTTTTACCGGTTGTGCCTGGAATCCGGCGTGGATGCCCGGGTGATTTCCAGCAAGGCCATGAACCACGCCTGGAACATTGTGCAGCTGGGCGAATTCTACTACTGCCTGGACGCTACCTGGGACGCGGAGCACGACCCCTACCTGTACTACCTCAAAGGCAGCGAATACTGGCTGGAAAAGCACAGGAGCAACGGCGTCAGCACCCTGGGAGACCAATTCCAGGACGGGGACTTTTCCACCAGCTACCCCCTGGCCAAGAAGGACCCGGAGAACCCGAATTATACCCTGGAGGAGGACGGCACCCTGGTGCTGGGCCCCGGCTGGGGCAGCCGGATCGATGACTTCAGCGCCTCCCAGATGGATGGGGTCCTGGTGACCAACGCCCCCTGGCGGGAGGTGGCGGACCAGGTCCGCCGGATCCAATTCCGGGAGGGAGTCACCTATATCGGCTCCAACGCCTTCCGGGGCCTGAGCAGCCTGGAGGAGCTGACCCTGCCGGATACGGTGGAGACCGTGGCGGACAGCGCCTTCCGGGACTGCGCCGATCTGAAAAACCTGGTGATCCCGGCAAAGACGGATATGGCGGAGGATGCCTTCCTGGGCTGCGATCAAATTCAGGATCTGGCCATTTATGCCGCCCAGGATGCCCGGTTCCTGACCGGGTGCCTGGAAAATCTGACCCGTCTTTCCATCATCGGCGAGGACTATATGTGCGGCTATTCGGCCTCCCGTCCGGCCCCCTGGTCCGGCACCGGGGTCGCCTCCATCGATATTGAGGAGGGCGTGGGAAAAATCGGCAATTACGGCTTCGCCAACTGCTCAAGCCTGGAGCAGCTGACCCTGCCGAAGAGCCTGCGCTACATCGGAAGCTATGCCTTCCAGGGATGCGAAGGCCTGAAAACCCTGACCTTCACCGGCAGCACCCGGCCCACCGTCTACTCCGGGGCCTTCACCGGCGACACCCTGACCTGCCTCTACCCCTGCACCTGGGCGGCGACTCCCAGGGGGGACTACGGCGGAAAGGCCACCTGGAAGGCAAACCACGCTCCGGAATTCGTGGAGCGGCAGGAGCCCACAGAGGAGGCCGACGGTGTCGTGGCCCACTGGCAATGCGGCCTCTGCGGCAAACGGTTCCTGGAGGAAAGCTGCGACAGAGAGCTATCCCAGGAGGATGTGATCCTCTACCGGGAGACCTACCCCATCGCCTACATGGACATGGCGTCCGGGGAAAATCCCAACCCCGATTCCTATGCCTCTCCCAGGGGCCTGACCCTGAAAGCCCCCAGCCGCACCGGCTACCTCTTCGGGGGCTGGTACCTGGATGAACATTACCGGGAGAAGATCACCTCCGTTGCCATAGGCACCAGAGGAGAACTGACCCTGTACCCCAAGTGGACGGCCATCTCCTACACCCTGTCCTTCAGCGCCAACGGCGGCTCCGGCTCCGCCTCCCGGCGGCGGCTGAGCTACGGCATGGAGACGGTCCTGCCCGATAGCAGCTTCCGGCGCAAGGGCTACACCCTGGCCGGGTGGAACACCGCCAAGGACGGCACCGGGGACGCCTATCTGCCCGGTGAGACTGTCCGGGATCTGAAGGAGACCAACAAAGCCTCCCTGACCCTCTACGCCCAGTGGAGCCCCATCACCTACCGGCTGCTGCTGGACCCCAATGACGGCATCACGGAGCCTGTCTCCCAGGAGCTTGTCTACAACGAAGGCTGGGTGCTGCCCACCCAGGCAGGAGACCGGGAGGGCTGCCATATCTCCGGCTGGAGCACCCGCTCCAATGGGACCGGAAAGACCTACACCCCCGGAAAGCCGGTGAAAAATCTGGCCGACCAGGCAGATGCCCAGGTGACCCTCTACGGCAAGTGGACGGTGAACCGGTATCAGGTCCTGTTCCACGGCAACGGAGCCACCGCCAGAGACCGGACCCAGACCATGACCTACGGCAAGACCGCCGCCCTGACGGCCAACGCCTTCCGGCGGACGGGCTATGTATTCCAGGGCTGGAGCGACAGCCCGGAGGGAGAGGTCCTCTACGAAAACAAGGAAAAGGTAGTCAGCCTGACGGCGGAGGAGAACGGCACCGTGGACCTCTACGCCCTTTGGAAGCCCATCACCTACCGGCTGGCCTTCAAGGCCAACGGGGGCCAGGGGACCATGGAGACCCTGGACCTGACCTACGATCAGCAGACGGCTCTGCCGGAGCCGGAGTTCACCCGGCCGGGCTATACCTTCCTGGGCTGGAGCACCTCCTCCTCAGGGCGGGTCCGGTATGAAGACGGCGCTTCGGTGAAGAACCTCACCGCCACCCAGGGGAAAACCGTGACCCTCTATGCCCTGTGGCGGGCCTACAGCTACGAGATCCACTTTGACGGTGGCCAGGAGGCCCAGGGCACCGTGAAGCCCATGCTCCGGCTCTCCTGGGGCAGGAACTACACCCTGACGGCAAACCGCTTCAAGTACCCCGGCCACAGCTTCCTGGGCTGGTCCACAGACCCGGCGGCCACAGTGCCCACCTGGAAGAACCGGGCCAGGGTCCGGGATCTGGCAAGCTATGACGGGGAGAGTATCGTTCTCTATGCCGTTTGGAAGTAAAAGCTCTTGACCAGGTGCCGCCCCGGCGGGGCGTTCCCTTACCTTCCCCTGGGGGAAGGTGGCCCCGCAGGGCCGGATGAGGGGCGGTACCAAGTCGGTTCTGCCTGCCGCCCCACTCCCGTCAGGGCCTTTGGCCCTGCCACCCTCTCCCAGGAGAGGGTATGAAAGCCCCCGCCGGAGGAAGCCTTCCCCTACGGGGAAGGTGGACCGGGCGTAGCCCGGGCCGGATGAGGGGACCCAGCCCCCCAAAAGAACCGGGCCCGGATGCATGGGCCAGCCTAGGCCGATCCCTCAGTCAGCCTTTGGCTGACAGCTCCCTTTGCGCAAGGGAGCCCCCTCATCCGTCACGCCTACGGCGTGCCACCTTCCCCGCAGGGGAAGGCTTCCTCCGGCGGGGGTATTCCTTACCTTCCCCTACGGGGAAGGCTTGGGACTCAAAATTCGGGCTTTACACATTTCCTCCCATCTGGTATAATATTCTCCATAAAAACCCGGTGTGGGAGGATCGCGCTATGAAGTGCCCTTTCTGTGGAGATCAGGAAAGTAAGGTCATCGATTCCAGGCATTCGGAGGATGGCCTCAGCATCCGCCGCCGGCGGGAGTGTGCCCGGTGCCAGCACCGGTTCACCACCTACGAGGTGGTGGAGACGCTGCCCATCCTGGTGGTGAAGCGGAATGGCTCCCGGCAGAATTTTGATAAGAATAAGATCGTCAACAGCATGATCCGGGCCTTCGATAAGCGAAAGGCGGACATTGTGGAGCTGGAGCGCATTGCCAACGAGATCGAGCAGGCGGTGCGGGATTCCCTGGTCCGGGAGGTCACCACCGAGCGGCTGGGAGAGATGGTCATGGAGCGCCTGAAGCCCGTAGACGAGGTGGCCTATATCCGCTTCGCCTCCATCTATCACCAGTTCCAGGACGCCAGCAGCTTTATGAAGGAGATCAGCAAATTCCTGGAGGAAAAATAATGTTAACTACCACAGCCACCGCCGCGACGGAAGCGGCCCTGGATTTCGACGCCATCAAAAAGATCCTGGACGGGGTGGACCCGGCGGAGATGCTGCCCCAGATAGACACCATCTTCTCAAAGATCCAGCTGCTCTGCCGGATCTGCGTGATGGCAGGGCCGGTGATCCTGCTGATCCTGGGCCTGTGCTATCTGTTCCTGGCCCCCAAAGAGGCCAACTATTACTTTGGCTACCGATGCTTTTTCGGCATGGGCAGCGTCCACGCCTGGCGCTTCACCCAGCGCATCGCCGGCATGGTCCTGGGGGGCCTGGGGCTGATCCTGACCCTGGTCATGTTCTTCATCAGCCTGGGCTTTGGCTCCATGGAGATCTCCGCCATGGCATGGCTCACCGTCAAGTGCCTCATCTGGCAGGCGGTGCTGGTGATCCTGGCCACCCTGGGCATCAACGGCCTGGCCATGTTCTGGTTCAACCGAAGAGGAGAGCTGCGGCGGCGGGTAAAGAGAAGGGAATAAGCGCGAATGCGGCTGCGGAGAGGAACATCTCCGCAGCCGCACTTTATTGAAAGCAATCATGGAAGGCACAGCCATTTATCCTCGCCACTCATGAGAGGAAAGCTGCTTGCTGCAAAAGCCGCAAAACTTTGTATATCTTAACATAAGATTTATGTCCCGGTGCTATAATAACCTCAGCAAATCGAGCAATCGCCAAAGAAAGGATAGATTAGAACTATGAGATCACGATGGGAAATCACTTTTATGATATGTGTTATGCTTATTGCCGCCGTACTTGCAGGCTGCGGCGCAGCCGGGCAGCGACCGGCATTGGAAAGGATCGAGTACACGAACCTGAACGACAGTGGATCAAGGGAGCTTTTGCAGGAGCTGCTCTCCGATGCTGGCGTGTCAGTTGGGCGTATTCAGGGCTTTTTCCGCCGTGTGGACCACTTTAATGACAGCGTGAAGCAGGAATGGCTTACGGATGGCTTTGAGGAAGCAGGGCTGCTGTATACGAAATATGACCCTTATACCATGCAGGACGAATGGACGGCGAAAAACGGGACATTTCCGGGCTATAACTGCCGGATCACCGCCATGAGCCTGTTTGGGGACTTCCTCTCCGTGAGCGCAGACTCTCAAATCAATGCCGGTGAAGATGTGCTGTTTGTGGACGAGGAGACGCTGAAAACAGATCCCGATGCGCTGGGCGGAAGCAGCCTTGCAGATTTCCGCGCACTGTATTCCTCCATGAAGGCGGAGGATACCACGGAGATCAAGCGTCATGTGCAAACCGTACAAGAGGAATGGGCTTCCCGCGGCGTTACCTTTCGGGAGAATGAACGGATCCGCCTCATCACGGTATTCTTCCATGATAAGCCGACCGAGGAGGAATCTCTGCTGTTTGTCGGGCATGTTGGCGTACTTTTGACGGCGGAGGACGGGACGCTGTACTTTGTAGAAAAGGTTGCCTTTCAGGAGCCGTACCGGATGCTGCGCTTTGCCGACCGAACGGCACTGAGCGATTACCTTATGGGGAAATATGACACCTCATGGGGACAGGATACGGCGAGCCCCTTTATCATGGAGAACGACAAGCTTATGGACGGCTGGCGTCCAAACCCGGATAGCGGAAGCTCCGCGATCGGCTAAGGACTGCGCGTTGCTGCCAATATAAGAAATCCCCGACTCCGATCGGGGATTTCTTATATTATCCTCCGCTGAAGCTGTGGAGAAAACCAGATAAAGCACATCAACGCTGCAAAGTGACTTCAAATCATAGAATGTTAATTTGCGTTGCTTGCCGCAACGGCGATGTTTCTGCTAAACTATGCATGAAATCTTTAGAGGAGGTGTTTCCGTGCTTCATGAAAATCTTCGGTTGAAGCGAAAGGAACGAGGTCTTTCGCAGGAGGAATTGGCATCACGCCTTCATGTTGTCAGACAGACCATTTCAAAATGGGAAAAAGGAATGTCTGTTCCTGATTCTGAACAGTTGATAAAAATTGCCGTCATTCTCGAAACGACCGTAAGCGAGCTTCTTGGAACCCAGGTGGAAAACGAAGAGGAACCAGACCGGTTGGCAAAAGAACTGTCCCGCATCAACACGCAGCTTGCCATCAGAAACCATCGGACGCGGCGTGTGCTGAAAATCATCGCTGTTGCTCTGCTCGTATTTATAGCTTTGATTTTTGCAATTATGGCGTTGAACTATGCGCCAATGTCGCAATCGAAATACACAAAGAGGGATGCTGCACTTTTGCTTCCAAACAGGACAGATGTAATTTCAGTGGGCATTTCTTGTGATGATGAAAGAGAAACGATTACTGATAAAAGAGAAATAGACGATCTGTTCGCCAACTTATCAACAGTGCGCATTAAGTCGGGCGAAAGCTATAATGACGCTCCAATGACAGACGAGTTTATAAAGATTTTCTTTGAGGTTTTCGATGGGCTGAGCGGATGTGTTGTCTACGTCTTTGAGGATGAGAACGGATTCTTTATAGAACAACCCTATAATGGAATCTTTTCAATAGAAGAAAAACAATACACCGAAATCTTTGGAATCCTTTTTTAGTGGTGCAGCAACCAATGAAGTCTTTAGCTATCATCCTTGTTTGCGCTGGGGTAGTCGCAGCTTTATTTGCAAATCAGATTGAAAAAGTGGCACGACAAAACAATGTTATAAAGACAATTCTTAATATTGTCGTGGTTCTACTGGCGTTGTTGGTGTTATTACAAAGCTTGCTGAATAAGGCGTAAAGCTATGAAAAAGGAGTGCCTATTTGGGCACTCCTTTGCTCTGTTGGAACAGAGGGAAACTGTCATTTTTAGTTTGCTTCTTTATCATATACAAGCATTGGCGTTCAGCTTTTCAAATTTGACGTAGGCTACGGCAAAGGCACAGACCTGCCGTGTGCAGCCGGGGGGTGGTATCCTTGAGATAGAAATGTTGTTATTTCTCTCTAAAGAGCGAAACAGAGTTTAATAAAATCGATATTCCTACACATACCCACAGAGCCTTGCTCATGGTTGGCATGATATCCATCAAGCCTCCCCAATCTTCATTTAGCACACGCATCGCTCCGTCTGAATAAAACGAACATACGGTCAATGCAGTGAAAGATAAGGCTGCGAATCTAAACCATTTTTCATTCTTATTTTTAAAAGAGTAAATCAAATTGAATCCTGTAAAAATGATCGCAGAAATTCCTAAAAACAGCCACATATATTGTCTCCTTAAATTCTCTTACCCTGCACTCCTATGAGGCATGGCTCGCAATCGTGTTGCCTGCGGACAGGAACTGCCGATGAGAGGATCGTTCGCAGCCCCTTTACCGATTCTCCGCCAGATATTCCTCCGCATAGTGGACGGCCACCGCGCCGTCCGATACGGCGGTGACC
>OIYS01001284.1_pt1 | contig 13162 bp, 10 predicted proteins | sample 1588271 | NCBI WGS metagenome assembly OIYS01 (sample SAMN03283286) | human gut metagenome | biome: human-associated habitat; material: feces | host: Homo sapiens | place: Peru | collected 2012
TTTTTATGAAAAAGCACTTGACTTTTTATAGTTGGTCACCCCGAATATAATACACCAAAACAAACAATAAAATAAACCAAAATCATTTACATTTATAACCATAAATGATATAATTAATACGAGTAAAGGATTGATAGTATGCCAAAGAAAAAAAAGAAAAAAGATGAAGAAAAGAAAAAGTTTGAATATAGTAATGAAGTAATAGGAATAATCTTAATACTAGCCTCTATAATAGGAATAGGAGCCTATGGACCTGCTGGTAACTTTATTAGAGCATTCTCTATATTTCTAGTAGGAAATATCTATGTATTTCTATTATTTGGATTACTTTTACTAGGAGGATATCTAATATTAAAAAGAAAAATGCCTAACTTTAGTAGTCTAAGATGGATAGGCTTTTATATAATGGTAATATCATTCTTAGTATTATTACATGTAAAATATATAACACTAAATACGAGTGAAGGAACCAAAATAATAACAGATACATTTAATAATCTATTAAAAGCATTTGATGCATCATCAAATAAAGGATTAGTAGATAGTTTAGGTTATTATATCTCAAATAGTGGAGGAGGTATGATAGGAGCCTTATTCACATACTTATTCTATAGTTTATTTAAAGAAGGAACAAAAATAGTAGTAATAACCCTAATAGTAATAGGAACAATATTATTATTCAATACAAGTATAATCGATTTAATAAAGAAAATAAAATTACCAAAGATACATCATGAACATAAAGAAAAAGAACAAAAAGATAATGAAGAAGAAGACAAGAGAATAATACTTCCAACTAGAGAGATAGAAAAGATAAATGAAAAAGAAGTAGTAAGTGAACCTGATATCCCAATAAAATCCGCTGTCAGTGAAGTATCAAGTACTAGTAATGAAGAGGTAGAAAAACCAGAAATAAATCTAAATTACAAGTTACCACCACTTACACTACTTAAAGTAGCCAAAGCAGGTAATGACAAAGAAAATATTGAAGCCGTAAAACAAAATATAGCAACACTAGAAAAGGTACTAGCAGACTTTGATATCCCAGGAAAGATTAAAGAGTGTCATATAGGGCCCTCAGTTACTCAATATGAACTTGAATTAAAAGCTGGAACAAAAGTAAATAAATTACTTTCAATTCAAAAAGAAATAGCCCTTAATTTAGCCGCTAAAGATGTAAGAATACAAGCCCCAATCCCAGGAAAGAGTACTATAGGTATAGAACTTCCTAATAAAGTAAACTCAGCCGTATCCTTTAGAGAAATATTATCTAAACTTCCTGCTCCTAGTGAAAAGAGTATACTAGCAGTGGGTCTAGGAAAAGACATAATGGGTACAGTAAAATGGGCTGAAATAAATGCAACACCACACCTACTAATTGCTGGTGCAACAGGTAGTGGTAAATCAGTATGTATAAACTGTGTTATAGCATCTATCTTAATGAGAGCAAGACCAGATGAAGTAAAACTAGTAATGGTAGACCCTAAAAAAGTAGAATTATCTATGTATAATGGAGTGCCACACTTACTTACACCAGTAGTAACAGACCCTAAAAAGGCCTCAATTGCTCTTAAAAATATTGTCGTAGAAATGGAAAGAAGATATCAAGTATTTGAAGATACAAAATGTAAGAATATAAGTGCATATAACAAAATGTGTGAATCAAATACAGACTATGTAAAAATGCCATACATAGTATTCATAATAGATGAGTTAGCAGACCTTATGTTAGTAGCAGCTAAAGACGTAGAAGACTCAATCATGAGAATAACACAAATGGCAAGAGCAGCAGGAATCCACTTAATCGTAGCAACTCAAAGACCATCAACAGATGTAATAACTGGAGTAGTAAAAGCAAATATCCCTTCTCGTATATCATTTGCCGTATCTTCTTCGATAGACTCTAGAACAATACTAGACCAAACAGGAGCCGAAAAACTACTTGGTAAAGGAGATATGTTATTTAAACCAATGGGAGAAAATGTACCAATTAGAATACAAGGTGCCTTTGTAAGTGATGAAGAACTTCAGAAAATAGTAGACTATACAATATCGCAACAAAAAGCCAATTACGATCATTCACTTACCGAAGATAAAAGTGGTAGTGAAAATGGAGATAATACAAAGTATGATGATGGTTATGAATCAAAAGAAGAGTATGATGACCCATTATATAACGATATCGTAGACTTTGCTATGGAGTTTGGAAAAATATCAGCCTCTTTAATTCAAAGAAAATATCGTATAGGATATAATAGAGCTGCTAGAATAGTAGACTTACTTGAAGAAAGAGGAATAATAGGACCACAAAATGGCTCTAAACCAAGAGAAGTATTAGTAAAGAAAGAAAGTGATGATAGTGATGAATAATCACTATCATCTTTCTAAAATAAGGAGAAAATATGAAAGAGAGTTTTATAGAATATCTAATAGATAAAATGCCATTAAAAGAAAAAATAGGCCAATTACTATATATAGATTATAGAAAACCAAATGAAAAAACAATAAATATGACAAAAGAGTTCGAGAAGGTATTAGAAGAATACAAGCCAGGAGGCTTTATATTATTTACCAGTAATATAAGTAATTTTACTAACACTAAAAAACTAATCGAAGATATCCAAAGTATAAGTGGAAATAATATGTTTATAGGAGTAGACCAAGAAGGCGGAGAAGTCCAAAGATTAAATGAAAATGTAGGATTCAGCAAAATAAAACCTGCTAGTCTAGTACAAGATGCCGAAGAAGCCTATAATTTAGGAAAAGAAACAGGACAGAATCTAATAAGTATAGGAGTAAATATGAATATGGCTCCTGTCTTAGATATATTATCAAATAAAGAAAATAGAGTAGTAAAAACAAGAGCCTACGGAAGTAACCCTATAACTGTAAGTAAAAACGCCTTATCATTTGCTAAAGGATTAAAAGAAGAAAAAGTAATCCCTATAGGAAAACATTTCCCAGGACATGGCTCTACTTTTAAAGATTCTCATATAGACCTTCCTATATTATATAAGACAAAAGAAGAACTATATAACTTAGAATTAATCCCCTTTATAGAGGCTATTAAAGAAGAAATACCAGGTATAATGATTGGACATATAAAATTACCCAAAATAGATGAATATCCATCTAGTATATCAGAAGAATTAATAAATAAATTACTAAGAGACGAATTAACCTACAAGGGAATAGTAATGACAGACTCATTAAAAATGAAAGCCTTAACAAAATACTATAATAGTGAAGAAATATATTATAGATGTATAAAATCAGGAAACGATTTTATATTAATGCCTGAGAATATATCCTTATCTTTTAATACTATATATAATGCTGTAAATGATGGCAAGATAAGTATGGATACTATTAATAATTCTTTAAGAAGAATCTTATCTTTAAAGTTAGAAATAGGACTCTTAGATAAAGAATATTTATCATATATAAATCAACATAACACACTAAAAAAACATAGATAAACGAAGAAAATAACCAATTTTAACTAAAAATTACTAAAAAGGTTGCTATTTTATTAAAAATATTATATAATTATTAGGCAGGTGAAATTATTATGATAATAGAACTATTTAATCTTGTAACATATGGAAAGAAAATAATAATAGATAATGATGTAATAATAAATGAAGAATTATTAAATACTAGTACAATAAGAAGATTAAATAATGTTCATTTTACTGGTAGTTTATCTAGATTAATAGATGATACTTATGAATTATCAGGAACAATAACAGGAACAATGATATTACCAGATGATATAACATTAGAGGACTATGAATATAATTTTACTAGTGAAATAGAAGAAAAAATAGAAGAAACAAGAATAAATTATCAAAAAACTATTGATATTACAGAAGATTTATGGCAAAATATTCTTGTGGAGATTCCTCTCAAAGCAGTAAATGAAAAAAATAAAGATTTAAGGCTTGAGGGTGATGGCTGGAGACTAATTAGTGAAGATGATGTTAAAACAAGCAATAATCCTCTAAGTAGTCTAAAAGAATTATTGTAAGGAAGGAGTGAAGAAGATGGCAGTTCCATTCAGAAAAGTAAGTAAGACAAGAAGAAACATGAGAAGAACTCATTATAAAATTACCGCTAACGGACTAGTAGAATGTACTAACTGTGGTGCTAAAATTAGACCTCATAGAGCATGTCCTAAATGTGGATTTTATAAAGGAGCAGATACTTCTAAAAAACAAGTAGAAGTAAAGGTAACTGAAGAAAAAGCTCCTAAAAAAGCAAAAACTTCAAAAAAGACTGAAGAATAATAATTAAGAGTAACAGAGGTTATTCTTTTTTTCTACCTCTAAAGAAGTATTCACCCCAAATATAATAAAAAAATTATTCATTTATAGACCATAAGGCTATAAATGACTCTAGAAAACTATAGGTTTCTAGAGATAAAAACTTGCAAAATACAAACATTTGTGTTAGAATATTAGTGCTTGGGAAAAATATCGAATAATAGGAGATGAGAATTATGTATAATAAAGATGGAATAATATCTAAAGATTTTGACAAAGAAGATATAGAAATAGTAAAAAATCTATACCTTAGAACATATTTAACTGGAGAAAGATTTGGCCCTCTAACAGGAAAACCAAATGTAGATAGACCATGGCTTATCAATTATAGTGAAGAAGAAATACAAGCAAAAATACCCAAAAGAAGAATGTATAGTGATTTAGTAGAAAGTAGCAAAAATAATTTATCAAATATAGCCATAGAGTATTATGGTAATAAAATAAACTATAAAGAGTTAATTAAAAATATAGATGTAACAGCTTCATCACTTGTAAAAAAAGGAATAAAAAAAGGAGATACAGTATCAGTAATTATGCCATATATGCCTGAGACAGTATATACAATATATGCCCTAAATAAAATAGGAGCCTATGTAAATGTAATAGACCCTAGAATAAACGAAGACTTAATATTTGATTATATAAAGAATGCTGGCTCTCGAAATATAATTATGATTGATAGAATAGAATCAAAGATAAATAACTTAATAGCAAAAGGATTAGAACTAGATAATGTAATAACAGTATCTCCTACTAACTCAATGAAAAATTGGTTATTAAGATTAATTGGAAAACATAAAAAGAGTAATAATTTTGAAAATTGGACCAATTTCTTCGATTCAACACTAGAAAATACCCCTCTAGCACCATTCGAAGAAAATGAACTTGCCGTAATAGAGTACACTAGTGGTACTTCTGGTAAACCAAAAGGAGTAAAATTATCAAATGAAGCATTCAACTCATTAGCATACTTTCAAAAACAATCCCTAAAAAATGAAGTAGGAGATAAGTTCCTTCTAATAATGCCACCATTTATTGCCTATGGTTTAGTTATAGGAATGCATGATATGTTATGTCAAGGACAACACTTACTTATGATACCAAACTTTACTTTAGATAAAGCCCCTAAAATGTTAGGAAAACTAATAAATAAATATCATCCTAATTATATAATGGGTGTACCTAACTTCCTTACAATATTAATGAAATATAATAAAGACTTATCTTTCTTAAAAGGTATTATAATAGGAGGAGACCATCTTGATAAAGTAATAGAACAAAAAGCCAGAGATTATCTAAAAGAACATAATAGTAGTGCTAAAGTTCTAAAAGGCTGGGGAATGACCGAAATAGCATCATGTGGTACCTTCACCAAAACAGATTCTCAAAATAATTTAGGAAGTGTTGGTATTCCTCTTTCCAAAAATACCATAAAAGTATTAAATAGAAAAAATGATGAAAACGCTAGATATGATATCAATGAAGAAGAGTTATTATATAATGAAGAAGGAGTACTATTCATATCTTCTCCATCTACAACTCTTGGATATTATAAAAACAAAGAAGCAACAGATAAAATAGTTTATACAGATAAAGAAGGAAACAAATGGATAAATACTGGAGATATCTTTAAAGTAGATAAAGATGGTTCATTATACTTTTGTGGAAGAGAAAAAAGGGTAGTAGTAAGACCAGATGGCCATAACATACCAACTAGTCAAATAGAATCAATAGCCTTATCAGAAGAAGAAGTAGAATCTGCTGTCGTAATTGGTACAAAAAGTAGAAAGTACGCTCATGGTAGTGTAGCCTCTCTTTGTATCTCATTAAAAGACAAAAACATAGACTCACCATCAAAAGAACAAGTTCTAAATAAGATAGAAGAAAAATGTAAAGAACACTTACAACCAAGAGATAGAGCAAAATATTATGTCTTAGTAGATTCAATTCCATACACTATGAATGGAAAAGTAGACTATATTTCATTAAATAGTTATGTAGAAGAATTAATAAAAGAAGCAAACATTGAAGAAGAGTCAAAAGAATCATTTCATCTATTACAAGAAGATAAAAAAGAATTACATAAAAATATTAAAATAAGGAAAAAATAATTTCCTTTTTTTTTCACTTTATGCTATAATTAAATTATGGTAGGTGATAGTATATGGCTAATAATTTTTTTACTTTATGTAGTTTATTTTATAGCATAATGCTAAATATAATATATTTTAAAAGAAAGAATATAGGTTCGATGGAAACAAAAACATATTCTGCAATTGTACTGACAAATCTAATAAATGTAATATTTGCGGTACTCTGCTACTTCACTATATCAAATAAAAACATAATTCCAATAGTAAACGATTTTGTTTCCAAAACATTACTGTTACTATTCATAACTTGGGAATTATTTTTTACTGCCTATATAGTAATAATAACCAGAAAAGAAGAAGATAAAATTATCAAGAGAACAATATCAAAATCAAAGTGGTATTTCATATTATTCTATATAATATTATCAATAATTATATATTTTCTTCCACTAGATTATTATAGTAATAATAAAGTAGTATATTCATATGGAATGTCCGCTAATTTCGTATATGTACTAACAGCAATACTAATCATAAGTTGGATAATTCTAGTTGCCAAAAATAAAGATATACTAAAAAGTAAAAAATGTATACCCATAATATTATTCGTAGTCTTAACAATAATAGTAGTAATAATTCAAAAAAGTAATCCTGGACTACTATTAATAACGGCAACAGAAACATTTATAACAGTAATAATGTTCTTTACAATAGAAAACCCAGATATAAAATTATTAGATGAAGTCCATAGAGCCAAAGAAATAACCGATAACGCTAACGAAGAAAAAACAATGTTTCTATATAATATGACAAATGAAATAAGAGAAATAACAAGAGACATAAACTATTCAACTGAAGAAATACTAAACGAAACAGACAATAAAAAGATAGATGTCGAAGTAATAAATGACTCTGCTAGAGAAATAAAAAAGAGTACTGCTAAGTTCACTACTATGACAAATGAAATATTAGATATAGATACTATTGATAGTGCAAGTATAAAAATATATAACGATAAATATAATATAAAATTAATCATAAAAGAATTAGTAAAAATATATACAAATAAGTGTAAAGAAAAAAATATTTCCTTTAGAGTAAGTATAGCAAGTGATATACCAGAATACCTATATGGAGATGGAGTAGGAGTAAAACAAGCCATAAATATAATCTTAGATAATAGCATAAAAAATACAACAGAGGGCTATATAGAACTAAATATAAATGCTATCATAAAAGGAGATATAGCAAGACTCGTAATAACCGTTGAAGATTCCTCTATCGGAATGACCATTGACGAAATAAACAAAGTATTCCTAAAAAAGAAAAATAAAGATGAAGAATCACTAAATCTAAGTAATACCCTATATAATGCCAAAGCCTTAGTAACCCTAATGAATGGAACTATCATACCAAGTAGCATTTATGGAAAAGGAACAAAAATAAAAATAGTATTAGACCAAAAAGTAGGAGAATCATCAGATAACTTAATAAAATATGAAAGTATCTATGATAAAAAGAGAATCCTATTAGTAGATGATAACATATCAACAGAGAAAATAATAAACAAACTACTAAAAGATACCAACATAGAAGTAGATTATGTATCTCTAGGTAAAGAAGCCCTAGATAAAATAAGAAATAAAGAAAAATATAATCTAATACTACTAGATGAAATAATGGATCCATTAGATGGACTAACAGTAATGAAAAAGTTTAAAGACATAAGAGCCTTTAAAACAAATGTAATATTACTAACAAGAAATAGTGAATACGAATATAATGAAGAATACCTAAAATATGGATTCAAAGACTACCTACTAAAACCAATAAATAAAGATAATCTCTTAAAAATAATAGATAAGTACTTAAAGTAAAGGTACTTATTTTTCTTTATTCATAAAAGTAAAACATATATTTGCATTTTATAGTCTAATGTGCTATAATATAGAGCACCAAAAGGGGGATAATAAAATGAATTATGTAAATAGAGAACATTTAAATACATATCTAAGAGGAATAAAATATTTAGGACAAGGTCATCAAGGAGTCTGCTACTTAAATGAAAGAAAAAAAGTAGTATATAAAATATTCCATAGTTACTTTGATAACGAAGAAGAATACTATAAAGAAGAAGACCTACTAAAGTTTAGTAATATAGAAAACAAGACATTCATCTGGCCCAGTGATGTAATAAAAGTAAATACAGAACTAGTAGGTTATACACTTCCCTATAAGAAAGCCAAAAATCTATACCAAATAAATCCATTACAAATAAACCTAAATAGTTTAGAGAGAGCCTTAACGAATGCCTATAAAGATATAGAACTATTGTCAGATAATCAAGTAAGAATATATGATGCAGTCTATAACACACTATATAGTCAAGGAAGAATCTATGTAATAGATACCTTAGAATATGGAGAACTACAAACAACCTATATCCAAAATAGAAGCAATATAGACTATGAAATAAAACTATTCCTAATAGATAATTACTTCAATCATCTAGTAGATAGTAGTCCTCTCCTAAAAGAAATGTATAAAGATAAAGAAGTAAGTAGTATTATCTTCTTAGAAGAACTAAAAAAAGAATTATCATCCTTACTAGGAGAAGAACTACAAACTCTAAGCAAAGCCAAAAAATACATAAAGAGAATCGAAAATCCAGTATATGAAAGAGGAATAGAATAAAATGGAAAAAGAAACAAATATATTAAACTTAGTAGGAGCAGCAAGAACCTATACAAACTTTATAATAAACCTAATAACAAGAAGAGAAGATAAAACAAGTACCCTTCTAGATAAAGAATATAATAATGCTGCTAAAGTAGGTTTCATCTCAAATATACTACTATCACTAAAAGAAGACCTACTAGAAGAATCACCTATAGCCAGAGCAAAGTCCAAAATAGCCCTAGATAGCCTAGAAAAAGTAGTTGAAGCAATCTCTATCAAAAAAGATTCAGGTTATCTAATAGATAACTATTATTTTAGTACCAGAGAAGAAGTAGTACTAGAAGTAAGAAATAGATTAGCCCATGGAAATTATAAACTAGACCTTCCAAATAATCAAGTAATACTAGAAATAAATAACAATAATGTAAGAATAGATATAGATAAATTAACAAACTTTGTAATAAAAGGACTATATCATGTAATCTATAGTCAAAAAGATATAATATATAAAAAATCATTCGTAAAGATAGATAAACTACCAAAGGCTAGAACAAAACCAATAACAACAAATAGTGAAATGATAGGAACAATAAGAAAAGCAAAATACTGTACCATTGCCATAAAAAGAAAAGATGGCAAAGAAGTAGAAGAGTATGCCAAAAGATACCTAGAAAATATAATAAAATTATATAAGAAAGAAGAAGTATCAAATATCTCACCATTTACCAAAAAGCAAGTAGAAGAAGACTATGATATAGAAATAACTACCAATAACAAAATATTTAGAACATCAGACTTTACCGAAGTAGTAGATTATCTATTAAATACTACTATAAATAATGATTATGAAAAGCAAATAGACATAATAGGAAGAGAAATAGAAAGAAAAATAGATAATAACATAGATAGTTATAGTAATAACATAGGTAGTATAACAAATCTATTAATACTAGATACAATATCAAAATATCATATACAAGATAAAGATACACTATTAAATAAAATGAAGGAAGACTATGGAGGATTCTTATCAGACTATAATCTATTAATCTCCTCATTAATAGCAACATTTACAGCAGTATTCTCATATAGTATAGATGATTTATACAAAGACTTAGATTATAGTAGACTAGACTTAGAAATGGTAAAAGTAAATAAACTAACAATAGATAGAACACTATTAGATAGTCAAATACAAGAATTAAGTAATAAAAGAAAAGAACTAAGAGATAAAGAAAAAAATATAGTTAAAATATCAGAAAATATAAATAAAGTATTAAATAAAAATAATATTACTGCCTATAATAAATTAAATATAGTATTAAATAAATTAAATAATGATAAAGAAATAATACTAAACGATATAAATAATATATGTATAAACTTAAATAACTATAGTAATAACTATAAATACTTAAGAAATAAAAGTATTATACAAGGAATAAGAAATTCTATATCTCATGGAAGTTATAGAGTAATACTAAATGGTAATATAAGTGATACAGAAATAGAATTTACAAGTATTTATAATAATAAATTAACATTTTCTTCTAGAATAAAATTAATAGATTTTATAAATCTATTAGAAGATAATCTAAAACCAGTAGAAGAATTAATATATAATAATGCTTATATTAAAAGAAATATAATAATATCTAGATAATTCCTTCCAAGCCATAAGTCTTGGAAGGTGTAAGTGAGCCAAAAATATTTGTCTCCCTTACAAACATTTAGTAGAGGTTGATATATATGAAAATAACTAGTCCAAAAATAAAAAATAGTATCGAAAGTAATATCCTAGATAGCATAAAAGAAAATAACTTTAGTAATAAAATATATAATACTAATATAGAAGATAACATTATAATTAGTGATATAACCTTTGATAGTAGTATCTTTAATAATATAAACTTTAATAATATAAAATTAGATAATGTAGATATAGTAGATGTAATATTTAATAACTCAGATTTATCTAATCAAGTATTTGATAACAAATTATTAAGTAGAGTAGTATTTAATAATTGTAAATTATTAGGTACATCATTTGTAAATAGTAATCTAAAAGATATAAAGTTTAATAATAGTAATTGTAAATATATAAATCTATTTAGTAGTAGTCTAACTAATATAGAAATAATAGATAGTAATTTTAGTAATAGTGTATTTACAGAAACAAAGATAAAGAATATAGAATTAAATAATAGTACTTTTAATGAAACAGAGTTTATAAAAACCAATTTAAAAGATATAGACTTCTCAACTTGTAATATAGAAAGAATAATATTTGATATTGATTCATTAAAAGGAATAAAAATAAATGTTCTTCAGGCAAGTGATATAGTAAGATTATTTGGAGTACAAATAAAATAATAGAAATATTAAAAAAGCACTATGAAAAACTAAAAAAATATGATATCCTTATACTAGGAGGAAGTAAGAAATGAAAAAAATATTTAAATTAACAACACTTTTATCAGCAGTATTTATTTTTCTTGGTACTGTAAATGCAAAAGAAATAACTGAAGAAGAAAAAGAAGCATTACTAAATAGGATTGCACCAAATGGAGTATTAACAATAAAAGGAGAAAAACTAGAAAATCCATCAGAAGAAGATTACTGGGGCTCTACTGAAGTATTCATAAATGAGGCCACAAGCAGGATAATAAACAATAAAGATATCTTTATTATGGGAGGATGTGATGGCAAAGATTATACTAGTTGTTCTATCAGTATAAGTAATGAAAAAGAAGGATGGTATACTGAGCCAATGGAAGTAAAACTAGTATTTACTTCACCTAGTAAGAAAGATAGTGAAATAGTAAATAGTCTTATCAAAAAGATAAGAAGATATGATTGGAATGATGATGGAACATCTTATCAAATAAGTGACTTAAACTTAATCAATTTCTATTTAACAAGTAAAGGAAAAACACTAATAGATTCAAAAACTAGAAATATTGCAACTTCATATTCTGAAGAAATGATTAACATAACAAAAGGAGATAAGTTTACATTTTACTTTAGTCCGCTAGCGGGTACTAGTGATACTAGTGAATATCTATATGAAATAGCAGTAGGACCAACTACTATAAACTATAATGGATATTCATATTATGTAGGAGATTTAGCAGTATCATTAAATAAAGTAATATATATACCAAGTAGTACTAATGATACTAAAGAAGACTATATCAAAGCAGCAGAAAAAAGACTAGAAGATTACCTAGGAAAAAATAATATAGAAATAACATATGGTGGTAGAATAGAAGATTTACAAAATATAGTAGAAGGAGATAACGAAGAGTTATGCTATAATGATAAATTATTAGACCATACTAAAACAGATGGCAACTATTATAATGTAAAAATAGGAAATGAAACACATAAATTTTATATAGTAAAAGATGATACAAAATTAACAAATCCAACATATTTAGGTAGTGATTTAGAAACAGATGCTACTGTTACATCAAAAGATTCAAGTATCCCACTAGATACAATGATAAATGTAAAAAATATCACAAGTGATAATATAAAGAAAATACTTGGAACAGATAGTTATAAAGCATATGATATAACACTATATTCAAATGGAATGGAAACTAATATAGAAAAATTAGATAATGGTAAGTTTCAAGTAAGATTACCAGTACCAAGTGAATATGAAGGAAAAGACCTAATCATTTATTATATAAATGCAAATAATGAAAAAGAAGAACATAAAGTAACAGTAAAAGATAATTATATAACATTTGAAACAGATCATTTTAGTACATATATATTAACAGAATTACAAAATAACAATAATGATAATGCTATAGACAATCCAAAAACACTAGATGATACTACAAAATATATAATATATGGAGTAATAGCACTAGTAGGTATAATAGTTTGTTTAATATATATAAAGAAAAATAAAAATACCAAATAATTTGAGAAAAATTGAAAGGAGAGACCCTACTATGAATAGAATAAAAATTACTAAAGTTAACTACTTGTTAACCAGAAGGGAGTTATGTCAATATTTGGTACACTATTTATAGGGGGTTTCTTCTTTTT
>OIYS01001289.1_pt1 | contig 13133 bp, 15 predicted proteins | sample 1588271 | NCBI WGS metagenome assembly OIYS01 (sample SAMN03283286) | human gut metagenome | biome: human-associated habitat; material: feces | host: Homo sapiens | place: Peru | collected 2012
ATTGCTTTAGCAAATGTTGTATCAGATAGACTTGCTTTACCATTAGCAAATGTATTTTGATCTGCTGTAAAAGTTAGTGAAGAACCCGTTTCAAAAGATAGAGTATCAACGGTATTTGCATTAATTTTCACATCAGTTTGTGAACCATCCCCGGTTTGCGCTTGAAAATAAGCATATGTTGCCGTTATCACAGTTAAAACTAATGCTATTATTGCAATAGAAGATACTATTCTTGTCTTTTTATTTTCCATATTACTACCACCTTATATTTTATTAGAAATATTATATCATGAATATTACAAATTGTAATCAGATTTGTGTTACTTTTATAATACAAATTTGTTTGTTATTATTTCATTGAGAGGTTTAATATAATGCGTAAATTTATTATACCCAAAATAGAAGAGGAAAATACTATTACTAAAACTATTAGAATAAAAAGAAATACTGCCGACAAGTTAGAAAAATTGGCAGTTAATAATAATATAACTTTTAATAGATTAGTAAATGAGTGTATTGATTATACTCTTCAAAATATGGAAGAAGATACTAATAAGAAAGTTCAAATTCAAAATAATTATTATCTTATTTTGCAAAATGCTATGCGATATATAATTCGCATTGTATTTTAGATATTACTTATATTATGATACGCTTGACAAGGTGAGCGTGTAATGAAAATTAGGGTAAGTGACTATACCACGAATGAAATAATTAAAATAATGAGAGAGTATGTTGATAGAACTCAATTTGAATTTGCAGATGATTGTAATTTGAATCGCAGAAGCATACAAAATTATGAATATGGTACTGTTAATTATACTTTTGAAACATTAGTGAAAATTGCTAAATTTTATCATTTTGAAATAACTATTGAAAGCACATCTAAAACAGAACAAATGATAAATAAGTATTAATTTTTGTAAATGTTATAAATCATTTTAGCTATTTCTTTGTGGGCCAAATAATTCATGTAATATGATTCTTTTTCTAAATAGTATTTTTCATTTAATGATAACGCTATTATGTCAAGAAAATAAGCATTGTATTTTCCACATATTTTTTTTAAATTGGAATTTATTTCTATAGCATCTTTTTTTGTTAAGTTATTGGCTGGATATAATCCTAAAACGATTATATCTTTTTCATAAAAGTCTCTAATTTTGGATAATAAACCATTCATTTCATTTAAATAAGTATAAATCATTTCATCAGTTACTTTGTCTACTAGAGAAATACTGGCCAATTCATCTATACCTATAGCTATTGTTACTATATCCGATTTAGCAATTATTTGTTTAATCGGAATTTTTGTTGTTTTTCCATAATTATTTTCATCTATATGTTCATTTAATTCATGAATCGTTTGATGAACATAAGAAAATTCATAGTTATAACTAGACAAATTATTTTCTTTGTCTAATTTTTCTTTTAAATAATCATTAAAACTAGTACCTACGACGTTATATGGTGTCATTCCAGCACTTAATCCGTCCCCAAGTGCAGTAATATTAGTTTTTGATACTACATGAAAACTATTTATTATTATAGTTAAAATAATGCCAATCACAATTATTAATAAAAGTTGATATCTTCTTTTCATAAAAAGCCCCCATTAAAAAATGTAAAGATTTCTCTTTACATTATATTTCTTCTATTTTAATATTAGCACCAACATGTGACAATTTGTTAATTATTCTTTCATAACCGCGAAGAATATGTTCAGCATCATTTATTATAGTTGTTCCTTCTGCTAAAAGACCAGCTGTTACCAAAGCGGCTCCAGCTCGAAGATCGGTTGCTGTTATTTCTTTGCCATATAATTTTGTTGGACCGGTTATTTTAGCATGTTGTCTTTCAGCTTCAATATTTGCTCCCATCATGTTTAGATATTTAACATGCCCCATTCTATTTTCCCAAATGGTTTCTTCAAATAAAGATATACCATTTGCTTGGGTTAATAAAACTGACATTGGTTGTCCTAAATCTGTTGGAAAGCCAGGATATACCACGGTTCTTACATTTGTTGGCTTTAAATTTGAACTTTTATTTAATATCATTTTGTGATTTTTTAGTTGAAAATTTACTCCCATCTCTTGAAGTTTATTAAGTAAAACAATATTATGTTCAGGTATCATTCCATCTATCTCTAAATTTTCTCCTAGTAAAGCTCCCATTATGATATACGTTCCTGCTTCTATTCTATCTGGAATAACTTTAATTTCAGCACTATGAAGTTTATCTACACCTTCAATTGTTATTTCTTCTGTTCCTGCTCCAGTTATTTTAGCTCCCATATTATTTAATAAATCAGCTATATTCACAATTTCGGCTTCACGAGCTGCATTTTTTATCGTAGTTGTTCCTTGTGCCATACTTGCAGCAATCATCAAATTAATAGTGGCTCCGACGGATGCAAAATCTAAAAATATTTCTGCTCCGTGTAATTCTTTGGCATCTATAATATATTTTGTATTTTCTTTAGTGATATTGGCACCAAGAGATTCAAAACCTTTTAAGTGCAAATCAATAGGTCTTGATCCAATATTACATCCACCTGGAAAATACATTTCAACATGCTTGAATCTGGCTAGTAAAGATCCCATAAAATAATATGATGCTCGAAGTTTATTACTTAAATTTTCTGAAATTACAACATTTTTCATTTCACTAGCATCAATATCAATTGTATCTTTGTTGTTAATAACTTTGACATTTAATAATTTTAAAATATCTATTAAGGCATCTCTATCAGATATGTTTGGAACATTAGAAATATGAACATTTCCTTGCGCCATAATAGCTGCAGGTATTAAAGCTACTACACTATTTTTAGCTCCTCCAATTTTTATTTTTCCACTTAAAGGTCTGTTTCCTTCAATTATTATTCTCTTCAAAATAATTCACCTCTTAATAATATTTATGGCATGTTTAAAAAATTATTATTGTTCTTTTCACATGTCTTTTAAAAACAAGAATCTTCAATAAAAAAACTCATCTTTATCTATATTTTATCGGCACTAATAAGAAAAGTCAATTAAAACCAAATAAATAAAAAGAAAAGATGTTAACTAATTTATTTTATAAAATATGATATATTCCTAGTAATATTAATAAAACTATTCCTATAATATTTGCATATTTACCTATAAATCTATTTGAATACTTCCCTATTAAAAGTCCAATCGAAGTAAAAGAAAAACTACATACTGCAAAAATAAAACTAGCTAAAATAAATTTATTGGTTATTTCACTAATTCCTAAACCAATTGTAAATGAATCAATACTTACACTAAATGCTAAAAATACCAAACTTAATAAATTTATATTTATATTTATTTCTTCTTTTTTAAAATATTGAATGGCTATATTAACTCCTAGTATAATGAGTATTAAACCTAAAACAATATTACTTGCAATATTAAAATAATTCATAATAGTAATTCCTATTTTATTTCCTATGATTGGCATTATAAAATGAAACAATGCTACTACAAAAGGAAATAATGTTAATAATTTGTTATTTTTTATTAAAGTTCCCATGCTTAATGATAAAGAAAAAGTATCCATAGATAAGGATACTCCGATTAAAAATATGGATACTAATTCTTGCATTTTTATCACCAGTTAATTATATGCTATTTTTCTTTTTTTAATAATCCTTTTATGGAAAATATTAAACCTATAATTCCTAGTAATGTGTAAATGTATACTTCAAAATTATAAACATTAAAATGAAATACTTCAGGTATAGTTAAAAGCAATATAATCCCAGATACAAATAAAAGTATTTTGTTTTTATTCTTTTTATAAAGCCAATACATAAATAGTCCAGAAACAATTATAATTATATATGAAAATGCACTTACTTTAATTATTGTCATAATATTTTCTGGTTCTAATACACCTGTTTTTTCATATACTGATATAACAGTATCACCGACTACATACTCATTAATACTATAATAAATCATTGGAATAATACTTATTAAAAATATTATTACTATTTGGAGAAAATTTTTGTTTTCATATTTATTTTTAATTTTTTTACTATTTTCTTCATTAACTCCGAGAATTTCATTTATTGATACACCTAATTCTTATGATAAAGAAATTAATATTTCAATGTTTGGTAGGTTATGATTATTTTCATATCTACTTATCGTTTTTGGACTTACATTAATCTTTTTAGCTAGTTCTTCTTGAGTTAAATTTTTTTTCTAAACTCAGTTATATTTTTTCCAACATTCATTTCTATATTTCTTTCAAATATCTATATAGTAACTATAAGTATTGCCATTAAAAATATAATTAAGAATGATACTATTATAGTAGTTACAAGATTCTTTTCGTTTAATTTAAAATAGTAAATTAAATATATCCATACAACAGATACTATATAAATTAAACCATTATTAATTATTATTTTTATAACGTCTTTCATTGATAAATATTCTTTTAAATCACCTGATACAGTTACTAAACTACCTACTACCATAAATTCATGAATACAAAATAGACATAATGAAAATAAACTTATAGCAAATATTATTAGTAAATTATTCTTTCTTTGTTTGTCATATTTTTCTTTTGTATCGTTTTTGTCTTTGTTTGTTTTGCCAACTATTTCATCAATTGAGACCTCTAAAACTTGAGATAATAATAGTAGTGTTTCTATTGTTGGCAAATTTCTATTGTTTTCATAACTACTTATTGTTTTAGGACTTACATTAATCTTTTTGGCTAATTCCTCTTGAGTTAAATTTTTTCCCTTTCTAAATTTTGCAATGTTTTTTCCAACATTCATATGCACACCTCTTTCTAAAAAAAGAATACCATATTTGGATTAAATATGGTACCTATTTATTCGAGAGTTAGTATTTATTTAATAATTCCTGTAAATAAGATGTATATGTGATATCGTCATAATCAGTTTCGTTTGCTTCAAGTAAACATAACGGAGGAAATAATACACACCACCAATTATCTCCGAGACCATCTCCTAAGGTTACTACTAGAGATTCGTAATTTCCACCTTTATAAGTTACTCCTTTATAATTTTTTTCAGGGAAGTAGTTAAGACCATAATTTATATCATAATTAGAATTATACTTATTAATAACGTTATTTATTTTATTCATATTTAAATCTATTTCATTTTTTGTTTCTTCTTTAGAATCTGAATTATTTAAAATATCAGCTATAATTGGTTCTAGTTCATTTCTTATTTCAATTTTTTCTTTTTGATCTTCAATCGAGTTGCTATTAGCTATAATTCTAAATCTTATAGCATCATCTGGTATTAATACTTTAGTATCATTTTTATTAACTAAAACAAGTATTGTCATTATAAATAAACTTATTATTATTTTTTTCATATTGATCACCTAAAATATTGATGGGCATAAAATAGAATTTTTATTCATTGAATCATAATAATTAAATTTTAAAATACTATAAGTAAATATATAAAAACTTTTTTTGGTATTTTATTTTCCTAAAAGCCACATTATTCCCTTTACTGATAGCCACATTTTTGGTATAATAAATATTGAAACATTTGATTGTTGGACGCCTACTACCGGAGTAGTTAGCAATCTCCTTTAAACGGGGGTTTTGGTAATTATGAAAGGGGTGGTCTTATGAGATTAAAGTCGATTAAGTCTTTTTTAATGATGCTTTTAGCAACATTAAAAAAATGTTTACTTGTCATTATAAATGTTCAAGTAAACATCCAAATCAATAAAAAGTAGGCATCTGACTGACAAAAATCAAATGTTTCTTTTTTTTATTATATGAAATGTTCTTTCATATATACCTATATTATCATATATTTAATGGTATTTCAAGTTATTTGATTATGAATTCTTTATCGTTTTTTAAATGTACTAACAATTTCAAAATTTAGTTAATTGTAAATCAATTATTTAAAAATAAACAAATATCTTGGTAATCCTTGGAAATCATTTTCAAAACTGTATTTTAAATTTAGTTTTTTTATAATATCTTCTAATAAATTTTTTTGATTATCTCCGAATTCAAAGGCTATTATTCCTGGACTATTTAAATTATTCAAATGTTTTTTTAATATTTCTTTATAGAAAAATAGTCCATTATCACTTGCAAATAAAGCTATATTTGGTTCATTTTCTTTAACTTTATCTTCAACAAAACCATTATATGGAATATATGGTGGATTAGATATAATAATGTCATAATTATTACTTAAATTTTCAGTCATACTTTTATTTATAAAATTTATTTCTGTGTTATTAAGTCTTGCATTTGTTTTTGCAACTTCTAAAGCATCCGTGGAAATATCTAGAGAAGTTACATTACAATCTAAATTTTTCTTTAATGAGATTGCTATACATCCACTACCTGTTCCTAAATCGATTATATTTATTTTTTTATTAAATATACTCTTTGCGTATTTAATAGTTTTATCTACAAGCAACTCTGTTTCAAATCTTGGAATTAATACTTTTTCATTTACATTTATTATATTTCCGTAAAATTCCACATTTCCAAGTAGGTATTGAGGTGGATAACCTGTTGCTAACTTGTCTAAAAGTTCTTTTTCATTCGGATATTTTTTTGTTAATAACTCCCAGTCTGGGAAACTTATATAATCTGGTTTCATATATACTCCATATAATAAAGAAGCTGGTTACTCTAAAGACATACCAGCTAATTTTAATTTTAAATCTTCATTAATTAAAGCTTCTATAACAGGTTCAAGTTCACCATCCATTACTCTATCTAAAGTCATTGTTGAAAAATTAATTCTATGATCTGTAACCCTATTTTGTGGATAGTTGTATGTTCTTATTTTTTCTGAACGATCCCCGGTACCAATTTTAGATTTTCTTGTTGCTCCGATTTCACTTTCTTGTTTATGTGTTATCTCATCATTAATCTTTATTTTTAATAGTTGCATTGCTCTTTCTTTGTTACGAAGTTGACTTCTTTCTGTTTGGCATGTAACTACTACTCCGGTTGGAACGTGTGTTATTCGTACTGCTGAATTGGCGGTATTTACTGATTGACCACCAGCTCCACTTGAATGATATACATCTATTTTTAAATCACTTTCTTTTATATCAATATTAACGTTATCTACCTCAGGCATTACAAGTACAGTTGAAGTCGATGTGTGAACACGACCTTGTGTTTCCGTTACTGGTACTCTTTGAACTCGATGTGAACCACTTTCATATTTTAACTTACTATATACATTTGAGCCTTTTACCATAAATTCTATTTGAGAATATCCTCCGCTAGTACCAGCTAGTTCATGAAGAATTTCTATTTTCCAACCATTAGCTTCAGCATAATATGAGTACATTCTAAATAAATCTCCGGCGAAAATATTTGCTTCATCACCACCTGCCGCACCTCTTATTTCCATGATAACATTTTTGCCATCATTTTCATCTTTAGGTACTAGCAATACCTCTAAATCATGATATAATTCATCAAGTTTCTTGGTTAAAACCTCAATATCTTCCAAAGCTATTTCTTTTAGTTCTGGATCATTTTCCATTACATGGGCTTCTTCTAAATTATTTTTAGTAAGTTTGTATTCTTGATATGTTTTATATGTTTCTTCTAAATCACTTTGTTCTTTTGATAATTCTTTTACTTTATTAAAATCATTAAGAATTTCTGGATTTGATAAGTCTTTAGTTAATTCATTATATTTTTTTTCGATTGCATCTAATCTATTAAACATTTTATCCTCACTTTCTTTTTGGTTTAAATCGGTAAAAAGCTATAGATTATTTTCATCAATGTCATCAACTACTACTAAATCTGCTAAATCGTCATCTGCAACATCGTCTGTTTCATCGGCTTTATCATAGAAAATGTCTTCATCTTCTACTTCACTATCTTCTTCGTCTTGTTCTTCGTCATCAACGATTTCTTCTTCATCCTCTTCATCAAATACTAAATCTAATTTATGTCTTGATTGAAGATCCCAATATCCTTTATCTAGCATTATGAATTTTTTATTAATTGACATTTGTTCAAAAAAATCCATTAGTTCATTATCAATTGTTGCTTCTGGTAATCCTAAAGCATTACATACTTTCGCAAATATATCACGTAATTTCATCTTTTTGCCACTTTCTTGTAGCACCAATAAAGCAATGTCATCATATCCCATTAATTCAAGTTCTTCTTTAGGTATTTGCTTTAATTTCATAAATCATTCTCCTTACATTTTTTCTGGTGGATTAACTCCGATTAGATCTAGAGCATTAAATAATGTTTGTTTAACACCCATGATTAAATTTAAATTTTCTAAAGTTTCTTCTTCGTCATCAGTTAGTATACGATTTTTTGCATAGTATAAATGGAATAAACTTGCAAGTTCATATACATAGTTAGTAATTAAATGTGGCAATTCCTTGGTCGCAGCATTTTTTACTACTTCTGGAAATTCGTAAACTTTTTCTAAAACATTATATGATGTATCGTCATTAATTGCAATATATTTTTCACAGTTTTTAATATTTTTTTGTTCTTTTAAAATTGAACAAATTCTTGCATATGCGTAACATACATAAAATACTGGGTTTTCATTAGATTTCTTTTTAGCTAAACTTAAATCGAAATCCATTTGGGTATCTAGGCTATATTTTGAAAAATAATATCTTGCTGCATTTACTCCGACTTCATCTATTAATTCTTTTAATGTGACAGATTTACCTGTTCTTTTACTCATTTTAACTACTTCGCCGTTTTCTACGAGTCTTACAAGTTGAAGCAATTTTACTTCAAGTTTGTCGGAATCATTTCCTAAAGCCTTTACACTACTTTTTAAACGAGCAACATAGCCATGATGATCCGCACCGAATATATCAATCATTTTATCAAACCCACGATTGTATTTATCCATGTGATATGCTATATCTGGTAAAAAATATGTTGGTATACCATCTTCTTTTATTAAAACATGATCTTTATCATCAAATAGACTACTGCACTTAAACCACGTTGCTCCATCTAGTTGGTAAGTATATCCGTTTTTAGTTAAAATATCCACAATATTTTTTAAATCATATTTTTCTGATAAAGCTTTTTCACTTGTTTTAACATCATATTCTATTCTATATTCTTTTAAATCACTAAATATATGACCAATCATTTCTTCTGTTCCTAGTTTTTTGAAGTAATCTAGGTCTTTATTTAATAAGGCATCTTTATTTTCATCATATAATTTTTTTGCTATAGCAATTATTTCTTTTCCAAAGTAGCCATTTTCAGGCATACTAGCTTCAAGCCCACATATTTCTTTATATCTAGCAAGAATTGATAATCCCAGATTAGTTATTTGGTTTCCTAAATCATTTATATAGTATTCTGTTGTAACATTATATCCACTAAATCTCATTATGCGAGCTAGAGAATCTCCGTATGCACCTCCACGAGCATTTCCTAAATGAAGTATTCCTGTTGGATTAGCACTTACAAACTCAATATTAATTTTTTTACCTGCTCCGATATTTGAACTACCATATTTTTCTTTTTCTGCAAGTACTTTATTTAGATTTTCAAATAAATAATCTTTAGTTACAAAAAAGTTTATAAATCCTGGAGCTTTTATCTCAATCTTTTTAATTTTTTCATCCTTAATGTTATTTACTATTGAACTGGCAATTTCCATCGGATTTTTCTTTAATGTTTTTGCAAGTTTCATAGCTATGTTACTTGAGTAATCACCATTTTCTTCTAAAGCGGGTTTAGTTATTTCAACTTCAACATCACTTACACCTAAAGATTCTAATTCTTTATTTATCAATTCCTTTAATAATTCTTTCATTTTTCCTCTTTTCTAGTTATCTCTATAACTTTTTTCTCATCTCCGAGTGAATATGTTAACCTTATTATATTATCTATTTCTTCAAATGAGGCATTTATATTATACTTTAAATCAGTGTTTGCAAATGATACTTGTAATTGTTCAGTTTTAAAATCAATTTTAAATGTATCTTCACTATTTTTTCTTTCATATGTTTTATTTATTAAATCTATAGCATGTGTACCATATTCATCTCTATAAAAAATCGTATCATTTATAAATTCTACATTATTCTCTAGTGATTCTATTAAAATTTCTTCATCATCATAAAGTTTCCAATCAATTATCATGGTTAGTCACCTCTTTTTTTCTCACATATTATAACAAACTTTATTATAAATGTATAGTAATATTTGAATATTTTTAGTCTTTTAAACTCATACTAGTTTTTAGGTGATATCCTTTGAAAGCTATGAGATTTTTTGTAAAAAGTTTTATTTTCTTGTTTATATCCTTCGTGGTAATACTAGTCGGGCTTTATACCTATGCTTATTTAAGCCCAAAACTTGATTTAAAAACTAGTGGAAGTCTTTATTTATATGATAATAAAGGTGAATTATTATATCAAGGATCAAGAAGTAATGAATGGGCTAATTTAGAAGATATAAATGAAAATTTAATTAATGCTGTGATTGCTGTTGAAGATAAAAATTTTTATAATCATCATGGATTTGATTACTTGAGAATAGCTAAAGCAATGGCTACGAATATTAAGAAAAAAAGTATTGTTCAAGGAGCATCTACTATTTCTCAACAATATATTAAAAATTTATATTTAGATTTTGATAAAACTTGGAAAAGAAAAATTGAAGAGGCATTTTTAACTTTAGAGCTTGAAGTACATTATGATAAAAATGATATTTTAGAAGGTTATCTTAATACTATAAACTATGGTCAAGGGAATATGGGAATTGTAAATGCTGCTAGTTATTATTTTAATAAAAAACCTGGTGAACTTTCTTTGGAAGAAGCAATTATTTTGGCGGGTATTCCTAAAAATCCTGGTAATTATAATCCTGTTTCTAATTATGATGCTGCGATTAAAAGAGCTTGGGTTGTTGCTAAAGCTATGCTAAATAATAATTATATAGATGAAGAGACTTATAATAGCTTATTTCAAAATAAAATAGAAATTTATGGACAAGTAAAAAATAATAATTTACAAATGATTATGTATTATCAAGAAGCAGTTTTAAATGAATTAAGTAGTATTAAAGAAGTTCCATCTTCTTTAGTTAATGCTGGTGGTTTAAAGATTTATACTAATTTGGATTTGGAAATGCAAAAAAATATGGAAGAAAATATTTTAAGTAATAAAGCTAATGATGATATACAAGTTGCAAGTGTTATTGTTGATCCAAATACGGGAGCAATTAAGGCTTTAACCGGTGGGATGGATTATGCAAAAAGCCAGTATAATAGAGCTTTAAAAAGTAAAAGACAAGTTGGATCTACGATGAAACCATTTTTGTATTATGCGGCTTTGGAAAATAATATGACTATGTCTAGTACCTTTAGAAGTGAAGAGACTACTTTTAATTTATCTAACGGGAAAACTTATACACCTGGAAATGCCGGTAACTTATATGCAAGTAAAGAAATAACTATGGCTGCTGCTTTGGCTTTATCTGATAATATATATGCTATTAAAACTAATTTATTTTTAGGTATTGATAAAATGATTGATGTTGCTAAAAGAACTGGTATTAAAACTAATTTAGATGAGGTTGCATCTTTACCTCTGGGAACAAGTGAAATAAATATTTTAGATTATGCAACTGGGTATACAACATTTGCTTCCGGAGGTTTTAAAAAAGATTTATATTTTATAGAAAAAATTGAAGATTTGGATGGAAATATACTATATGAACATGAAAGTTATGATAATTTAGTTATAAATCCCAATTATACTTATATTTTAAATGAAATGATGAATACCACTACGAATGATGCGTATGTTGATTATACTACGCCGACTGCTTTAAATATAGCTTCTAGTCTTACACATAAGTATGCCTTAAAAACTGGATCTACGAATACAGATTATTGGATTGTTGGCTATAATAAAGATGCACTTGTTATGATGTGGATGGGATATGACAATAATTTAAATGTTGATAATAAAGTAAGAAACAGTGCTAAAAAAACTTGGGCATCTACGATTGAATTTGCATTAAAAGATATTGATACAAGTTGGTATGAAACACCTAAAAATGTGGTAGCTTTACCCCTTGATGCTGTAAGTGGGAAAGTTACTAATGATCAAAATAAAGCAGCATTATATTACTATGTTAAAGGGACAGAACCGGGGGTTACAAATATACAGTACGCAAGTAAAACTGAAGAATAAATGTAGATATTTTTACAATTATGTAATATAATTATTTTAGGTGATATATATGTATAATTATCCTTTTAAAGATAATAATGAACATGTTTTAAATGAAGCTACGAATATTAATATTAAATGTTTAAATAAACAAATGCTTGTTAATATTTTATTAACTAATAAAAATGTATTAATATTTTATGATACTGAAAGAGATAGTGCTTTAAAAACTAGTACTGCTCAAATATATCCTCAATATGAAGTTATGTTAAGTATTGATTTAAATAATATGAATTATAAAATTGTTGATAATAATAGTATTATTAATATTGATGATGAAAACGTGGTTCTTTATAATTTTAATTTAACTGATTTTATAGAAAAAGATGACTAATGTGATATGAACCCCGTTTCTTGGACAAAATAGAAACGAGGTTTTTGTATGACTAAAATAAGTTATGAAGAAAGAATTAATTTATATTATGATAGAAAGAATGGCATGTCTTTTCCTTCTATAAAATCAAAATATGGTATTAATAAATCTGGAGTTGAATATCTAGTTAGATTAATTGATAAGCATGGATTTGATATTCTAAGAACTAATGAAAATAAAAGTTATAGTTCTAATGAAAAAGAAAGAATTTTAAATCGAATTCTGATTGATAATGAGTCAATTTTATCAGTTTCAATAGATGAAGGATTGGCAGCAAAAGGAATGTTAAATAATTGGCTTAAAAAATATCGTGAAAACGGTTATAATATAGTTGAACGAAAGCGAGGTCGTCCGACTATGAAAAATGAATTTAAACCAAAGAAAAATGAAACTATAGAAGAAGAAAATGAAAGATTAAAAAAAGAAAACATATACTTAAAAGCGGAGTTAGAATACTCAAAAAAATTGAGAGCCGTTGTTCAAGCAAGGAAGAATCAACAACA
>OIYS01001290.1_pt1 | contig 13128 bp, 18 predicted proteins | sample 1588271 | NCBI WGS metagenome assembly OIYS01 (sample SAMN03283286) | human gut metagenome | biome: human-associated habitat; material: feces | host: Homo sapiens | place: Peru | collected 2012
TTCAAAACTAACTTTCATCAAAAAATTTCAAATCAACAAAGTTTTTGAAAGAGTCGGATAATACTCTCATAATATTTGAACTTGCAGAAAAGACTGATGCTGATGTTGGGAGCAACAATTGTGAGCACTGTAAAATCAAATACAATCACTCTCAGGGATTTGAATACAGCGTAACATTACAGGATTCAGGGATTCCTGTTGATTGGTGGATTAATGGAGTCCACAATGTTGTTAGAACAGATTCTAATGAAAAGTCAGCCATTACTGTACTATATGTTCAGGATGCAACCGGAACACTAGTCAGTAAAGTTGGAAGAAAAGCAGCTATTGAAATTAGTTATATATGCGTTCCGTTTGCAAGCTTTGATGATAATGTATGGTATTACAATACGAGGTGCTATGACATTATCAAATATTCATCAAACATTTCACACACTTTCAATATGGGGATGTGGATTGTACTGAAATGTATAATCTAGCCAAAGATGTAGGGAGTGGAAATGTTGTAATGGCCATACCTAAAGTATATGCCAATGTATCTGTGGAAGCAATGGAATACATATTTCAGTCGGATTATATCAAAAAAGGACAGCAATCATGGCTATGGGGATGTAATAGCACTAGTCAATTCAAAATCATTAAGCCATTACATAGATACAAAGATTTTGGAACTGGGAACATATTCTGGTAAAAAGGATTGAAATATTCAACATCAGACCATGTAGTAAGGATGCTACTGTGGGAACTGGACAGTTGACTTTGGATTCTCAAATGTATTATTTTGATTTATATTATGATAAGGGTATGTTAAAGCAACAATAAGACGTGGAAGCACTAATGATTTCACATATGGGGAGGATATAAGCGATAAAATAACATTTGATACTTTCTATCTAACAATAATGATTTATGATGCTGGAGGACACATTCAATGGGAAAGCATAAGTGTTGAACCATGGACACAGGAGGATGGGAATAAATAATGCCAGATACAAAATGGATTGCTATTGGGAGAGTAGTATGCGACACCAGAGAAAAATGAGATACTGGTTATGCATTCACATATGATGTTTTTACACCAGAACAATTCGCTAGTTTGAAATGTGAAATGGGGGAGACTGGACCCGCAGAACCTAAAGGTGATACAGGAAACAAAGGTGAGGCTGGAGCAACTGGAAGCAAAAGAGGCCCTGGATTTAAGGGAGATACTGGATACACAGAACCTACTGGAAATACTGGGCTGGCGGGGGGGGGACTGGCGACACTGGAGCTACTGGACCACAAGGTGTTAAAGGAGATACAAGAAACACAGGAGCTACTGATGTAATAGGTTCAACTGGGTCTAAAGGAAATACTGGGGCAAAAGGTGATACTGGCATTGTTAGTGATGAAGAAGCAGGTTGGAAACTACCAGTTGATGAAATAAGAACAAAAAACACATTACCAACAGGAGTTAATGCAGGATATCGTGCAGCTATTGTCACAAGTTTGGTCATGGACATTAAAGAGTATAATGGAAGTTCTTGGATGGTGAATTTCTTGATCCATATTCAGTAATACCATTAAAACATTCTGGAAGCATACCGGCATATTTGGCAAAATCAACAGGGTCTGGTTATATGGGTGTTGAATATGGTGTCTTTGGTAAATTCAGATTCATGACACAATCAGAGTATGATGCATTAAGTAACTATAATAATGATACAATTTATTTTGTAAGAAGTTCATAAGTGATAGTATGGAATTGTCAGGTGAATTGTTAATAGAGATTAGCTATGTGCAAATCTCCAAATACCGGACAAAAACAATGAAAGCAATGAGTGGTAATGTTAAAATACTAAGTGCAATTGCCAGAGATTTGGGGATAATGATAAATCACATTTCAAAAGTATTATCTGAGCTGAAGCGCATGAACTGGTTGAATGTATCAATCCTGAAGTCAAAAAAGGCGGATTGTATAGGTTGACTGATAAAGGAGAGAAAGTAACTGAAAATTTAAATGATTCTGATGAAATTTAATTTAATGATTCTTTAATGTTTATTTCTTCTTTATTTGTTAAACTACATATGTAAATTTATCTTAGATGAGGGTTGTGGTAGGTTTTGAAAGAAAAATATGGTTTAAATATTGCATTTAATATGAAAACGTATGCACAATTAAATTTAGAAGAAGGAAATTCACATGAATTTGAAATTAATGATTATACTTTTAAATTAACAAATCTTAAAAAGAGTGATGCATATTCAATAATCATTAAACCGATTGATAATAGAGAACATGCAGAATCAATATTAAATAAATTTAAAATAGTATTGATAATGTTTGTATTAGAATATAACTTTGCAGCTATCGAAATTGATGAAGAAATAAAAGATGCAAATATACTTGATGAACCAAGATATGTTGAAGATGATTGGTTAGTTTCTGGTGATTTTGATTTAGACAGAACTACGATGTTTCCTTTAATTCCAAATTTAGTTCAGTTTACTTCAGGTCAGCTTTCTTTAACTAATTTATTAAATATTGAGAATTTAGTTTATAATATTGAAAAAACGGATGAACTAAATATTGATTGTATTATTAATGATAAAAAATTAATTCTTGCTTTAGAAATATATTCTAAATTATCACAATATCATTTTAAAGCACAATTTTTAGATTTAATTACAATTTTAGAAATTTTAAAACCAAAATATCAAATTTCTAATAACTCAATGAAACATTTAGATATGATTAAAAAACACATTAAGAAACTTAGGGATGATGCTAGTGAAAAAAATAGTGAAGAATATGATGAACTTAACAGATATTTGAGTTCAATGAATTTTTGGGATGAAAAATCAATTAATAAATCATTAAAGATATATGTCAATGAAAATAAAGTGAATTTTGGAGATTATGAAAATATTGAAACAAAATTAAAAGATGTTTATGACATTAGAAGTAAATTAATCCATAATGGGAAAATAAGTGATGAAAAAGAGTTTTATGAAAAATATCAATTTTTAAAAGATTTTGTAAAAGAATTATTATTGGATAGGATTAATGGCTATAAGAATTAATTTCAATAAAGAACAATATCATATTTTAAAAATAACAGCATATCCAAATGAAGCTATTCATGGGGACTGTGTTGTTGCATTTTGGTGGATATGAAAAACAGCCTAAAAGAGTTGATGTGGATAAATGGTATTCCACATAACACTTTAGATTATTATTTATTTTTATTTTTATTGTATGCTTTTAATACCTCTTGCCAGAAGTTATCGCTATTTAAATATTTGTCCCTGGAATGTGTATACATCACAGCTTTCGTCTAAATAGCTGTCTGCACTAATTCCTGCTTTCATACAGGTATGTTCTAAAAAAGTTTCTACATCAAAGTTATTTTCAGTTGCTACTTGAGGAAGCAGCAATCCTTTTGAATATCCTTTTTTAATCATTAATCCGTCTTTGCCGATTTTGATATTGTTTAGATATTCACTTGGATGCGCAATTTCCATTAATTGGGGTTTTGTTAAAACTGTAACCTCAAATTCCAGATTATCGTATTCTTCAGGAATTACCTGAGGAAATCTCGGGTCCTCAGATGCTGCTGCAATTGCTACACTGATTGTTGCCTGAATTGCACTTTCAATAGGTTCAGGATATCCGATACATCCTCTTAACTGATTATTTTTGTTTAAAGTTACAAAAACACCTAATTTTTCTTTAAGTTCTTCAGGACAGTCTTCAGGAACAAGAATTTGTTCGCCGGTTTCAAGATAAGTTTTTACCGCTTTTTTAGCTATATTTAACAAATATTCTCCATGTTCTTGGCTTATCATTTTTATTACACCTCTTTATTAGCTACTTCCGCCAACTAAAGCATTTAAAATTCTTGTATGTGGTCCGCCGTCACCTACCGGTGCAGTCTGACCGTCTTTTCCACAGAATCCAACACTTAGTTCAAAGTCATTGCCGATAGCGTCAACATTTTTTAGGGTTTCTAATATATTTCCTGATAATGAAACATCTCTTAAAGGAGTGGTTATTTCTCCGTTTTCTATTTTAAATCCTTCTGCAGCATTGAACTGGAATATTCCTTTTCCAGTATCAACTTGTCCGCCTCTTGAGCCTTTAAGATAAATTCCGTCAGGAATATCTTCTATCAGCTCTTCAAAAGACATCTCTCCAGGTTTTAAGTAAGTGTTACTCATTCTTACAATTGGTTTGTCAGCTATTATTGATCTTGCATTTCCTGAAGATTTCATATTTAATTTTGATGCAGTTTCTCTTGAATTTAAAAGAGATATTAATTTACCGTCTTTTACTAGCTGATTAGGTTTGGTTTTAACTCCTTCTACATCATAAGGATAATATCCGAATCCGTCTTTTAAGCTTGCATCATCGTAGATATTGACTATGTCTGAACCTATTTTGCTTCCTAATTTATCTTTAAGAATTGAATCATTTTGTAAAATCAGATCCCCTTCTACTGCATGACCTAATGCTTCATGAACAAATACTCCGGTTAAATTAGGGTCAGCAATAATTGGGAATCTTCCTGAAGGTGCACTTTCAGCTTTCAATAATCTTACAGCCTTTTCACCTATTTTTCTTCCAAAAGCTTCAATGTCTTCGTCACTTATAGCTTCAAAGCCTTTTACTCCACCAATACTGTTGTGTCCAATTTGCATCATGGTTCCATCACTTGCAGCAGCATTTAAAAACATTGCAACCCTATTTGTGTTCATTTCAATGCTTGTACCTTCACTGCTTAAGATAACTTCCTGGCTTTGTGAATCGGAATAGGAAACAGTAGTGCTGGTTACTTCTTTTAAACTGGCAGCTTTGCTGGCTTCAGACATTATTTCTTTTTTTTCTTCTATTGAAACATCACTGAAAGGTATTTTAACATCAGTAGATACTTTATCCTGAATTATATCTGCTTTAGACAATGATTCATCTCCTTTAAGGGAGTTTGATATCTTTATAGAAGTTTGTGCTATTTCATCTAATTTTGATAAATCATTTGTATAAGCAAATCCCCATGCACCATTATTTAAAACTCTTATTCTTATACCTAAAGAGTTTCCTGTGTTGATTTCCTGTACTTCTCCGTCTTTCATGATTATGGAGGTGTTATTTCCGTTTCCGCCTCTGATATCCACATAATCTACTTTGGGAATGGTTTTGTTAATGACTTTTTCAAATAAATCAAGATTTTCATTCATTGTTTCATATCCATGATAATATATTATTATCTATTTTTAGAGTTTAAGTTTAATATATGTGTTGTAATAAAGGGAATTCTTTTTTTATTTCTTTTTCCAAATATATCCTTTGTGTTTAAATACAATAAAAAATATAACTCATGTTATAGATTTTTTTTTAAAAGTTATAAGGTGATTAAATGGTAATAATTGTAGGTTCTGGAGCAGGAGGAGCAATATTAGCAATGGAATTAGCTAAATCTAATGTGCCAGTAACCATAATCGAAAAAGGAAAATATATTGACTCTAAAGATGCTTTTAATTATTATGATAAATACAATGGAAGTGTTGATTTGCTTACAGCTACATGTGTTGGAGGTTCAACAATGGTTTCAATGGCTAACATGGTTAGGGCATTAGATGAGGAGTTATATGATTATGGAATTAATCTTTCAGAAGAATATGATTATGTTGAAAATATGATTAAGGTTCATGGTTTGGATGACACTCATATAGGCAAAGGAACACAATTATTTTTGGATGCAGCTGAAGAGCTGGGTTTAAATCCGATTAAAATGCCGAAAGCTATTTATGAAGAAAAATGTATTCAGTGCGGTCAGTGTGCATTTGGATGTCCTGTTGATGCAAAATGGACAGGAAAACACTTTGTTGACATAGCTATTGAAAATGGTGCAGAATTCATTGATGAAGCTGAAATCACTGGCTTGATAACTGAAGATAATCGGATAAAAGGAGTCAAATTTATTAAAAATGGAAAAGAGGAAATATTGCACTCTGATACCGTGGTATTGTCTGCCGGAGCTATTGGTTCTGCTTTAATTTTAAGAAAAATAGGCATTGATGCCGGAAGGGAACTGTTCTTTGATCCCTTTGTTTCAGTAGGAGGAGTTATAAAAGACATTAACTTCAACACTGAAGTTCAGATGGCGGGTCTTGTTGTTGGCAAAAACTTTGTTCTGTCACCTCATTACTCATCATTCATTCCGTCTAAAATTGGGGGGGATGCTGAACCTAAAGATATATTGAGTATCATGGTTAAAACATCTGATGAATGCAAAGGATACATAACTGATGACGGGGATGTTGTTAAAATAAACACTATTAATGATATCAGGTATTTGGCTGAAGGTGCAGCTGCTGCAGGTTTTATTCTGGAAAAAGCAGGTGTTAATCCAGCTACAATAGCTTCTACAGTTTACAGAGGAGCACATCCCGGCGGCAGTGCAGCTATTGGAAAATTTGTAGACAGCAACCTGGAAACTGAAATTAAAGGTTTGTTTGTTGATGATGCAAGTGTGTTACCAATTTCTCCGGGAAAACCTCCGATTTTAACTATCCTGGCATTATCTAAAAGATTGGCTGATTATTTAATTGGCTGATTTTTTTTATAAAAAAATAAGTGGAAGATTATTCGAATTGTTTTTCGATATCTTCTGTTTTAATTAATTTTTCACAGTAATGGCATCTGACAACTGGCGGATGGTTGTTTATAACATTAAATTTAGGAGCTATAGGTTCATTTGCATAATTGGTTATGCATTTTGAGTTGGTACATTTGATAATTCCAGTAATTGTATTAGGCAGTATAATTTTATCTTTTTTCACTGGTTTGTAGTCTCTGATAATGTTAACACTGGCTTTAGGTGCAATTAATGCAATTTGGTCAAGTTCTTCATGGTTCAATTCTCTGTTTTCAATTTTAACTATGTCCTTTCTACCAATTTCTTTTGATGAAACATTCATAGCTACTGTAACATTTTTAGTTTCACTGTCTGGAAGCCCTAGTATTTTAAGGATATGTAATGACTTGTTTGCAGTAATATGGTCAATTACTGTACCATTTTCAATAGCTCTAATTTTTAATTCAGATTTTTTATCAACACTCATAATTTACCCACTGTACATTTTTAAGTCTAATATGTCAATAATTACTTCAGTATCATTGATTAAAGTTTCAATATCTTTATCCTTTGTGTTTAATGTAAATGTCTCAATAACTCTGGCTCCGCGTGCTTTTACTTTTTCAGCCATTCTGTCTACTGTAGCCTGCCCCCCTCTGCCGGTCATTGTTGCAAAGAGGTATAGGTCTTTTCCTCTTAAATTGCATCTGTCAATTAATGTTATAATTGCAGGTGTTGGTTTTCCTGCCCAAGTTGGAGTTCCTATGTAGATTGAATTATATTCTGTTAAATCCACTTCAGAAGGAGCTATTTCAGTTTTTGTTTCTTTAATTGAGTCAATACAGGAAGTTAGTTTATTTTTAAATCCACTTCTATTTTTTAAATCAGTAACCTCGAGTATATCAGTTTTTAACTCTTTTGCAAGTGTTCTAGCTACAACTTCTGTACTTCCGTGTTGGGAATAATAAATTATTAAAGTTTTCATATTATCTCCCTCTCTTTGATTTTATTTGTTTGTTTTAGGGTGTTATATATTTTATGGATTAAGTCCAAAATGGTTTAATCCTGTTGTTTCATCTAATCCAAGCATTATGTTCATATTTTGTATAGCTTGACCTGATGCACCTCTAACAAGATTATCGATACAGGACAGCATTACAATTCTTCCGGTATCATCAATTTCAAATCCTCCAATATGAACAAAATTGGATCCTCTAACAGAACTTAAATGAGGAATTTCTCCATCATCCATTAATTTAATGAAGTATTCTTTACCGTATGTTTTTTCATAGAATTTTCTTAATTCATCAGGAGTAATGTCTGAATGCTCTTCTTTTAAGAAGCTATGGCTTGTTGTTTGGATTCCTCGAATAACTGGAACTAAGTGTGGGGTAAATGAAACTTTAACATCTTCAAATCCATGTAATTCCTGCTGAATTTCAGATACATGTCTGTGTGAAGAAATTTTGTAGGGGTTGACATTATCTGCAATATTTGGGTAATGTGTGGTACTTGAAGGATTTACTCCTGCTCCACTAACTCCTGTTTTTGAATCAATAACTATTCTGTCAACCAAATCATTATCTACTAAAGGGTATGAGGATAATATTGCTCCTGTTGGGAAACATCCCGGGTTTCCTACTAAATCAGCTTTTTTAATTTCATCTCTGTAAAGTTCAGGAAGACCATAAACACCTTTAATATCACTGGTATGTTTCAATCCGTACCATTTTTCATAAACTTTGGTGTCACGGTATCTGTAATCTCCGCTTAAGTCAATAACTTTAGCTCCGGTTTCAAGTAACTCAGGAACTATTTTCATTGATGCTCCATGAGGAGTAGCTGTAAATATTATATCTGCGTCCAATTCATTTGGCTGTTTATTTTTGAAAACTAATCCGGAATCTCTTATGTGCTGGTGTATTTTATGTACAGGTGTTCCGTCATATTTTCTTGAAGTAATATCAGTTACTTCTACTTCGCTATGATTTAATAACATTCTGAGAAGTTCTCCACCAGTATATCCGCTTGCTCCTACTATTGCTACATTATACATATTTATTTACCTCACTAATCACAATTATCGTTTATTTTTCCTTTGAAATCCATTTTTTTTATTTTTTTAATAATTTTACAGCTGCTGTCTAATTCTGCATTGTGGTATGCTTTCACACGTTCCACTTTAGCTTTTAATCCTCTTTTGTTAATAGCTTTCTGTAATTTAGTAATGTCGTGTCTTTGATCAGCACCAATAGCTATTATGTCAGGATTAATTTCTTCTACAATTTTAAGGAAGTCTCCATTTTCATTACCCAGATAAGCTTCATCCACTCCTTTTATCATCTTTATTAACTCTAAACGTTGTTGTTCTCCAACTATAGGGTATCTTTTTCTTTTTTCAACAGTTGAATCACGAGCAATTACTACATAAAGTTTAGCGTCTTCGCCTCCAAGTTTTTTAGCTTCGTTAAGGTAAATTCCATGTCCGGGATGCAATAAATCGAATGTACCTGTTGCCATTACTTTTTTCATAATTTCACTGCCTGTTTTGGTATTTTAAAGCTTCTTTTAAATCGATTTTATCTTTGTAAAGTGCAGAACCAATTACAATACCTTCAACACCACTTTCATTTAATTGTTTAACATCGGAAATACTGGTTATTCCTCCGGAATAAACAATCGGCAAGTCAACAGAGTTTTTAAGCTCAATAACAGGCTCAGTATAAAAGCCACCTAATAAACCTTCAACATCAACATTGGTAAAAAGAATACTTCCTGCTCCATGTTCTTTAAATTCATTTGAAAGTTCTGCCGGACTTTTGTCAATCTTTTCCTGCCATCCTTTAATTACAACCCTGTTGTCTTTACTGTCAAGTGAAATCATTATTCGCTCTGATCCGTATTCATTTGACAGTTCAGTTATGGTTTCTGGATGTTCAATTCCCATAGTTCCAATAATCAGTCTTTCAATATCTAAATCAAGAAGTTTTTTAGCATAATCAACACTTCTTATGCCTCCGCCTAGTTGTATAGGTACATTAACTTCATTTAATATTTTTTTAATTATATCGAGGCTGGTTTTTCCGTCAATTGTACCATCCAAATCGATTATGTGTAAATTTTTAGCTCCCAAATCTTCCCAATGTTTTGCAACATTTTCAGGGTTTTCAATAGCTATCATTTCACTTCCAGGTTGTCCCTGGACTAGCTGCACACATTTGCCATTTTTAATATCAACTGCAGGCATTATTAACATTTCATCTTTTTTAAATGACATTTATAACTCCATTACTAAATTTTTTGGTTTATAATATTTTTATAATTAATATGGTTTAATAGTTACTGTTAAATGCAAATAATTTATGGAAAAATCTATATAATCACTATCAATATAGATTTAGGTTTAACTAAATATTTATATAATATTTTAATTAATATCTTATTAAGTGATTTAATATGAGTGATATTGTAAAATTTGAAAATGTGGTCAAGGAGTATAAATCCGGAGAGCATATTTTAACAGCTATTGATCATATCGATTTTACTATTGAAGAAGGTGAATTTGTTGTTATTTTAGGTCCATCTGGAGCTGGAAAATCAACTCTTTTAAACCTTTTAGGAGGTTTAGATACTGTCACCAGTGGTAAAATTATTGTCGACGGAAACAATATTGAAAGCTTCAATGACAATCAGTTAACTAAGTACCGGGCCAAAAACGTTGGTTTCATATTTCAATTTTATAACTTAATTCCCAATCTGACTGCTCTTGAAAATGTTGAACTTATGAAAGATATTGTAGATGTTGATATTGATGGAATGAAAGTTCTGGCATCTGTTGGATTGGACAGACATGCTAATCAGTTTCCTTCACAGTTGTCTGGTGGAGAACAGCAAAGGGTTTCAATAGCTAGAGCTGTTGCTAAAAAACCTGCAATGCTTTTATGTGATGAACCAACTGGAGCACTGGATTCCAGAACAGGTGTTTCAATTTTAAGTTTGCTTCAAAATATGAGTGTTAATAACAGGTCCACTGTAGTTATTGTTACACATAATGCAATACTTGCTGAAGCTGCAGATAAGGTTATCAGAATTAAAAATGGTAAAATTGAAAGCATAACAATTAATGAAAATCCTAAAAAAGTAACTGATTTGGAATGGTGATTTTATGTTGTCTAAAAAGATGATTAGAGATATTAAGAATCATAAAACTCAATTTCTTTCAATCTTTTTAATGGCTTTTTTAGGAGTATTTGTATTTGCAGGAATTGGTGGGGAATACACAGGTTTTGAGCAAAGTGTTAATAATTATTATGATGCTACAAATTTAGCGGACGGATGGATTTACAGTAATCATTTAGATAATGCTGCTGTAGATAAAGTTGATAATCTAAGTGCAACTAAATCTAGTGAAAGACAGCTGGTTATTAATTCAGTAGCTGATTTCAGTAATGATCCTGATGTGACGCTGCACTTTGTAGAAAATAATGATATTTCTAAATTTTATCTTGTTGAAGGAAAAGATGTTGATATTGATGATGAAAATGGTGTATGGTTAGATAAACGTTTTGCCGATGCTAAACATTTAAATGTTGGGGATAACATTTCATTTTCAGTTAACGGATTAACCATTAATAAAGAAATTAAAGGTCTTGGTTATTCTCCTGAAAATGTTTATACTCCTTCAGACACTTCAATTATTACAGATTTCAATAAAACAGGTTATGCTTACCTGTCTTATAAGGCATTTCCAGCACAAATACAGTACAATGTATTGCTTGTTGATTTTGATGGAAATCCGAATGATTATGTAAATGACTTGGATTCAGTTATTGGTGGAAATTACAGTTCTTTTGTAAAACAGGCAGATCACCAAAGTGTTTCTCAATTTAATGAGGAACTGGATCAGCATAAAATGATGGGCGATATTTTTCCGGTTGTTTTCATATTGATTGCTGTTTTAACTCTGTTAACTACGATGACAAGAATAATTAATCATCAAAGGACTCAAATAGGAGTTTTAAAAGCAGTAGGATTTAAAGACAGAACTATAATGCTGCATTATATTTCATATGGATTCTGGCTAGTTTTGGCAGGAAGTATTTTGGGATTAATATTGGGGCCATTGACTCTTCCAAAATTGTTTTTAGAATCAATGCAAGCTGTTTATACATTACCTGAATGGGGCGTTGGATACAGTATTAGTTTTGTCATAGTTGCAGCATTAATGGTTGGTGTATCATTAATAGCTTCTTACTGGGCAACAAGAAGTATTTCTAAAGAAAATCCTGCAAATTCAATCAGGCCAAAATCTCCTAAAGTTGCTGTTTCCGGATTGGTGGAAAAGTCAAAGATATGGAAAAAATTCAGCTTTAATGCACGCTGGAATTATAGGGATGCAAAAAGAAATAGGACAAGGTCACTAATGACAATTGTAGGTGTTGCAGGATGTACTGCACTGCTTGTTTCAGCATTTGGAATGTATGACGGAATGAATGATTTGCGTGACTGGGAATATGAAGATATCAATCATTATTCCTCTAAATTAATTGTTGATAATAATGCTTCAATTAGTCAGATTAACAGCATAACTGGTGATGTTAACGGTACTCAATTAATGGAAGGCAGAATAGAATTTGATGTTAATGACCATAGGGATTCAGGTTCGCTGCTGGTTTTAAATGAAAGCAGTTTGGTAACTCCAACAGACAATCATAGAAATCTAATTTCCATTCCTGACGAGGGTGTGTCAATTTCCATGAAGATGGCTGATAATTTAGGTGTTGAAAAAGGAGACACAATCAAATGGCATATTGTAGGAAATGACAAATGGGTATCTACTAAAGTAAGTTCTATTCATGCAGACCCTATATCTCAGGGATTAATAATGACTCCTGATTATTTTGAAAATCTGGGATTGAATTACACTCCAACAAGTATTGTTACAGCTCAGGAGGTAACTTCAGATTATGATGGAATCAAAGCAGTGAATACTTTAGATACAGCTGTTTCAAATTGGAATGAAATATCTGAATCAATGCTTTCAATGGTATCTATTCTGATATTCTTTGCAGCATTATTGGCTGTTGTTGTTCTTTATAATTTGGGATTATTGTCATTTACTGAAATTGAGCGGGAAATAGCTACCTTAAAAGTTATCGGATTTGAAACAAATAATTTAAGAAAGTTATTACTGACGCAAAATTTATGGTTTACTTCAATGGGCTTTGTTTTAGGGATTCCATTTGGTTATCTCTTAATGAAAGTAATGACGGATTCTTCAGGACCTTCATTCCAATTTCCTATAACTTTAAGTCCAGGAAACTTAATGTTAAGTTTTATAATAACATTTTCATTATCCATAGTGGTTAACTTAATGTTTTCAGGAAAAATTAGAAAACTGAACATGGTTGAATCATTAAAAGGTGTTGAATAACCTTTTACTTTTTTTTTATTTTTACATTGCTGTCAAGCTAAGCTTTTTTTTGATTTTTAGTTTTTTTTCATTTAATTA
>OIYS01001291.1_pt1 | contig 13104 bp, 6 predicted proteins | sample 1588271 | NCBI WGS metagenome assembly OIYS01 (sample SAMN03283286) | human gut metagenome | biome: human-associated habitat; material: feces | host: Homo sapiens | place: Peru | collected 2012
GTGCGTAGGGGAGGGGTTCTACCCCTCCCGCCGTTCAACGAAACTGTCATCGTAAACCGAACGGGCGGGGTAGAACCCCGCCCCTACATACTAGCTTGTTGGAAAAGCCTGCCGCGCTGTGTTAATGACATGGCGCGGTTTTACCTTGCCAAAATCCCGGCGGCACAGTATAATGGCCTCAAGAAACTTGATGCAAGGAGGCGAGCGCCATGGCGTCCCCCAACCGGCAATATGAGAGCATGCTGGCCGTAGCGCGGGAGCGGCTGTCCCGGCACGCACCGGAGCGCATCGCCCGCCGCGCCGGCGTCACGTGGGACGGCGGACAACTGACCGTGCCCAGTCTGGGGCAGACCGTCACCGTGACAGTCCCGGACTTCACCGTTTTGCCGGAGCTGGACATGTGGCACGCGCTGACGCTGCTGCACTATCTGGATCTGGCGGACGGTACGCCGCTGTCGGGGAAGATGATGGCCTTCGCCCAGTACCCCGACGGCATGGTGCGGGGCGGCGGATTTGACCGCCGGGCAGAGCTGGTGATCCGCCGTCAGCTGGGTCTGCTGCCGCCGGAGGAGCTGCGCCGCCGCTGCCTTGCACTGGGCGCGGAGCTGCTGCCCTCCAACGCCGACCTGTGCGCCCGGTTCCCGTTCCTGCCCCGTTATCCCCTGTGGCTGCGGCTGTGGTTCGGGGACGAGGAATTTCCCGCGTCGGGACGGCTGTTTCTGGACGAGAGCGCTGCCCACTACCTGACGGTGGAGGATGCGGTAACGGTGGGCGGCCTGCTGCTGGAGCGGCTGGCAGGCAGCCCTCTACTGGGCTAGAAGAAAGGAGCGGCTATGCGCAAATATGTTCTGATCCCGGATTCCTTCAAGGGCACGCTGTCCTCCCGTCAGGTCTGCCAGATCGTGGCGGAAGCCATCCGGTCACAGGAGCCGGAAGCGGAGATCTGCGCCATTCCGGTGGCCGACGGCGGCGAGGGAACGGTGGACGCGTTTCTGTCGGCGGTAGGCGGACAGCAGGTGCCTGTGACCTGCACCGGGCCATACGGCGAAGCCATCACCGCCTGCTACGGTCTGCTGCCGGACGGCTCCGCCGTGGTGGAGATGGCTGCGGCGGCGGGGCTGCCCATGGTGGGCGAGAACCGCGATCCGGAAAAGACCACCACCTATGGCGTGGGCCAGCTGATCCGCCACGCCGCCCACCACGGGGCCAAGCGGCTGGTGCTGGCGCTGGGCGGCAGCGCCACCAATGACGGCGGCTGCGGCGCGGCTGCCGCCGTGGGCGTGAAGTTCTACCGTGCGACGGGAAAGAGCTTCGTCCCCGTGGGCGGTACACTGAAAGAAATTTCCCACATCGACATGAGCGGTATGGATCCGGCGGTGCGGAGTATCCCCATTCTGACCATGTGCGACATTGACAACCCCCTGTGCGGCACCACCGGAGCCAGCGCCGTGTTCGGCCCCCAAAAGGGTGCGGACGCGGCCATGGTGCGGCGGCTGGACGACGGATTGTGCCATCTGGCGGCGCTGCTGGAACGGGATGTGGGCCGGGACGTGCTGAACCTGCCGGGCAGCGGCGCGGCAGGCGGCTTTGGGGCCGGTGCGGCGGCGTTTTTTGAAAGTCCCCTGCAAATGGGCATCGACGTGGTGCTGGAGCTGACGGACTTTGACCGGCGGGCGGCAGACGCGGCGCTGGTCATCACCGGAGAGGGCCGTCTGGACAGCCAGAGCCTGCGGGGCAAGGTGGTGGTGGGCGTGGCCCGCCGCGCCAAGGCGCTGGGCGTTCCCGTGGCGGCGCTGGTGGGCGGCAGCGATACGGACGTGGCCGCCGTGTACGGCGAGGGCGTCAGCGGCGTGTTCCCCATCAATCCCCTGCCCCAGCCCTTCAGCGAGGTCAGGGAGCACTGCCGGGAAAATCTGCGCTTTACCGCCGAAAACCTCATGCGGTTCTACCTCGCGGTGCAGAAGTAAGACATGGCATTTTCGGCAAAATACAGGCAAACAGAGAGCGGCAGCCCCAACGGGCTGCCGCCTTTCTCATACTTTGGTATGATTTACATTTTCCGGTAATGGTATATAATAGAATTAGTATACTGGGATCAAACGGTGTGAGAGCGCCGTTTCAAACGAGGGAGGAACGACTATGGCGGGAAGCATCATCATAAAGCCCTCTGTCCAGCAGTGGTTTGACAGCTTCATCCGATGCGGCAGAGTCCTCTTTTTCAGCGCGCCCTGCGGCTTCGGAAAAAGCACGCTGGCGAACGCGCTGCTGGAGGGCCGGAACGTGCTGCGGCTCAGCGCGGGAGCGCTTGACTTCTCCCTTGACGCGCTGCCGGAGGAATGGGACATTCTGCTGATCGACGATTTTCAGCAGATGCCGGAGGGTAGCGAGGAGCAGACGCTTTGCCAGCTGATCCGCTCCGATCCCGCCAAGCACTTTGTGCTTCTCTCCCGCGGCGCGCCGCCCAGCTATCTGACGGCGTTTCAGTACGCGGGACTGATGACCACGCTGGAGGCTGACGATCTCCTCTTTGACCGGGAGGATATTCGGAAATACTTCGCCCTCAGCGGCGTCCCTGTGACGGACAGCGAGATCAGCGGCATTCTCCGGGAGTCCATCGGCTACCCGCTGGGGATCGCCGTCACGGCACGGTGCATGTCCGGCGGAAAGTCCTTTGGCCCGGAGATCGTGGCGTGGGCCTATCGCGAGGTGTTTTCCTATTTTGACGACGCCATCTACCGGCGCTTCGACCTGCCGGTGCGGCGCTTTCTGCTGGAGCTGGCGCCCTTCGAGCGCTTCGATCTGGAAATGGCGCGGATGGTCAGCGGCAACCCCCACGCGGGCGAGCTGCTGGACTGGCTCCTGCGCCACACCACCATGCTCCGCTATGACGACGTGCGGTATTTCCGCTTCTGGCCACAGTTCCGCGCCTTTCTCCTGTGGGAGATGGAGCGGGAATACAGTGAGGAAAAGCGCAAGGCGCTTTTCAGCCGCGGCGCACTCTACTATGAGCTGAAGGAGGACTTCGCCCACGCGCTGGACTGCTACACACGGGGCGGCGACCACGCCAAGGTCTCCGAGCTTTTGATCCGCAACGCGGAGCTGCACCCCGGCATGGGGCACTACAGCGAAATGGAGAGCTACTACCGCAGCCTGCCGGAATCAGAAATTCTGGCATCCCCTTCGCTGATGCAGGGTATGAGCATGCTCTGCGCGCTGGCCATGGATTACGAGGGTTCCCAGCGCTGGTATCAGGAATTGCAGGAGTTCGCGCAGCGCTGCGGAAAGAATGACGCGGCGGGAAAGCAGGCCCACAGCCGCCTGGCGTGGCTGGATATTTCCCTGCCGCAGCAGGGTGTGGACGGTTTGGCGGAAACGATCCCCGCCGTGTTCCGGCTGATGACCAACAAGGAGGTATCGCTGCCCTCCTTCTCCGTCACCAGTGCGCTGCCCAGCATCATGAACGGCGGCAAGGACTTCTCCGCGTGGAGCAAGCGGGACGACCTGCTCTATCAGACGCTCCGCATTCCGGTGGAGGCGGTTCTGGGGCGGGACGGCGTGGGCCTTGCGGACTGCGCCATCGCCGAAAGCAAGTTTGAAAAGGGCGAGAATATCTCCGGCCGGATGCTGTCCCTGATCCCGCGCATGAGCGAGATACGGCGGCGCGGCACACCGGATATCGAGTTTGCCATCAACGGTCTGCTGGCCCGCAGCCTGCTGGCCAACGGCCAGAGCGAAGACGCCCGGCGCACGATCCAGTCGCTTCGTGACAGGTTCGCGGAGGAGAGGCAGGAGCGCTTCCTGCCCAACGTGGACGCCATGCTCTGCCGGATCGCGCTCCGCACCGGGAATCTGGACGACGCCGACAGCTGGTATCGGGAAAAAGCGCCCCGTGACCCCATGCGGGTAAACGTCATGAAGCGCTATCAATATCTGACGCAGGCCATGGTGGAGCTGGCGGACGGCAAGCCGGACGCGGCGCTTTTGACGCTGTCGCCGCTGAGCGCCTACGTGAAAAACTGCGACCGGCATATTGACGGCATTCACCTGAACGTTCTGTCTGCCATCGCCCTGTACCGCAGCAAGGACGAAACGTGGCGGCAGCGGCTCACCGACGCGCTGGACGCCGCGGCGGAGTTCCGCTTCATCCGCACCGTCAGCGTTTACGGCGCGGCAGTCCTGCCGCTGCTGGAAAAGCTGGAGTGGAACGGCAGCGCCCGGTGGAAAAAGCAGCTGATGGCCGACGTGCGGGTGCAGGCGGCGTATTATCCGCAATTCCTGCAAACGCGGCTCTCGCCCAGCGAGGCGCTGACGCCCACAGAGCTGCAAATTCTGCACCTTCTCTGCGCCGACAAGAGCAACGCGGAGATCGGGCAGATCATGGCCATCCGCCTGCCCACGGTAAAGACCCACGTCAGCCACATTCTGGACAAGCTGGGCGTCAGCCGCCGCAGCGAGGCCAAAACGGCGGCGAAGAAGCTGCGGCTGATCTCAGAGGACTTGTAAAAGCAACACCCGCCTGTGCGGGGTGAACATATAGGTCAACACACAACTGAAGGAGGTTTTCATGAAAAAGAGAGTTTTGAGCCTGTTTATGGCGTTCGTGCTCTGCCTGACGCTTCTGCCCACATCGGCATTCGCCGCTGGCGGGACAGGCGCTGCGAGAAGCGGCGCGGCGGGCAGTGTCGCAAAAGTAGGCGACACGGAATACGAAACGCTGCAAGAAATTTTGGACGAAATGGAGCCGGTCGAGATCACGCTGCTTGACAACGTGACAGAGGATCTCACGGTCTATGCCGCGACGACCATCAATATGGGCGGCTACAGCATCACCGGCAATATCGATGCAAATGCCGAAGATGGCGACCTGATGCTGACGAACGGCACAGTCAAGGGCAGTGTCGAAGTGGACGACGGCGCATTTTCCATGACCGCACCTGCCGATGCCGCGGCGGCCATCGACGGCGGGCTGAATGTGGTCAGCGGCTCCTGCGATATCAGCGGCGCGAAGGTAGGCGTAAAGGGTACGCTGTATTTCGATGGCGATACTATGTCCATCTCCGGCACGGACAAGGCCGTTGAGTTGACGGCGGCTGCCGGGCCTGCAAGCATAAAGATTTTCGGCTCCACGGACGTGGACGGCGACACCACTGAAGAAGCGAAGTTTGAAGATGGCACTTATAAGGTAAACGACGCAGTCGCCAGGAAGCTTAGCAACCAGCAGGTTGGAGGTTCTCCCGAACCGACTGCGACGCTGACCATCACCCCCACTCCCCAAACTGTTACAGCGGGCGAGAAGGCCACATTTACCGTCACTTATGACGGCACGGGCACGCTGAACGCCTATGTGCAGGGCGATGCGGTGAAGATCGATGATTATTTCACCATTACCCAGAAGAATAACGGCGACGGCACTTATACGCTCTCCGTCACGGTCGACGAAAAGACTCCCGGCGGCGACTACACGCTGTACGTCCACGAGGAGGGCAACGCCTTCGTGCAGGCCAAAGCCCCCATCACCGTAACGGCCGCCGTCGCCAAGGACGACAAGGGCAATTTCTACCCCACGATCAAGGACGCCATCGAGACGGCTCCGGACGGCAGCACGATAACGGTCATCGCGGCAGCGAACCAGATTTTTCTCCCGGATGGCATTTGTGTGGAGAACAAGACAGGTATCACTCTTGACCTGAACGGCCGCAGTCTGGACGGTTATCCCCTGAAGGTAGGTGGTCTTACAGCCTTGAGCAAGGTTCGTACCGGCAAGCTGACGGTCATTGATTCCAGCGGCGGCAACGGCGCGGTTGGCGTTGCCGTGCGCGAAGGCGGTACGCTGGTCTTTGACCCGAAAAATGACAATACCACGCTGCTCCAGCTGGTGGCCTATGGCGGCACAGTCCAGCTGTACAGCGGTAGGATTCTGAAAAGTGGATGGCAGCCCTATAATGGCGTGACGCTGGCCGATCTGCTGCCTGCGGAGGGTGGCTTTGCGTACTACCGCGAGGGTGGCGCGAAGCTTACAATCGAGCAAGCCACTTCTGCGAGCTACAATCTGGTCGTAAAGTCGTGCGATCACGGCGGCGCGAACGGCTTTGATATCAACTCCCTCAAATGCCCCGACTGCGGCGCTCCCGCCGTGGCATATACACAATTAAACTTACCGGAAAGCGCGGGCAACTCTTGGCGGAACTTCGCCGACCTGCAGACCGCCCTTGACGCGGATAGAGTCGGCGGCTCCACGCTTGGCCTGCGGGCCGACGTCTCCGGTGAGTATACCATCAACGGCAGCACGGACACAGGAATAGATCTGTACGGCCATTCCCTTAATGGTACGGTGTATGTCACCGGCGTAGGGGAAGAAGAAACCGCTTTCAGCAACTCCAAGGACACCGGCAGCATCAAAAAGGTCGTCGCCTCCAACGGCGCAAATCTGGCTGTATCGGGAGCCGCCGCCATCATCGAAAAATTGGAGCTGGCGGAGGGCGCGACGTGGGAGAATATCCTGTTTCTGCCGCGAAACCCCGGCTACAAGGTGTACACGGACTATCCCGACCTGACAAAGTATACATGGTACGCCCCGGAGGACGTTTCCGACACGCTCACGGAACTGACCAATGTCACCATCGAGCGCCTGCCCATCACTTCCAAGACCCTGTCTTTTAAGGTCAACGGAAAGAACGTTAGAAGTGTGGATCGCGGCACGACTGTGCAGCTCTGCGCCTATTGCAACACTTCGGGTGCGGATGTATCCATCTACACCGGAGAGATCGTGGGAAACAACAAGCCCACATACAGCCCGAAGAAAGCTACCTATCAGAAAATTGGCAGCTCATGGTACTACGTTGTAGACTTACCTTGTAACACGATCGGAAAATATAGCATTTACTTCACTGCCACCAAGGACGGCTATTCGGTGACCAGCAGCACAAAGACGCTGACTGTCAACAAGGCCACCATTCCCAATGACGAGATCACCGCGCCCACAGCAAAAACCCTGACCTATACGGGTCAGCCGCAGGAGCTTGTCACTGCGGGCAAGTTGGACACCAAATACGGCACGATCCAGTATAGCCTGTCCCGCAGCGCCAGCAGCTTCAGCACCACGATCCCCACAAAAACCGACGCGGGAACCTACAAGGTCTATTACAAGGTCTTCGGTAATGATGAGTATAATGATGTCAACAGAACTTACACCCTGACTGTGACCATCGCGCCGCAGGAATTGACGATCAAGGATGTGACCATCGCCCCCAAGACCTACGACGGCACCACCACGGCCACCATCACCGGCGTGACGTTCGACGGTCTGCAAGGCAGCGACACGCTGACCATCGGCACGGATTACACCGCCAGCGGTACGTTTTCCACTTCCAACGTCGGCTTTTATAATCCCGTCACCGCCACGGTCAGCCTAAAGGGCGGCGTGAAGAACTACACGCTGACGAATGGGACGTACCAGCAGAGCGGCTGTACCATCAACAGGGCTCCCGCACCAGCGCAGACGACCGAGCTGCAGCTGTATGTTACCAACGATCTGGCAAAGGACTATGATATCGATCTGGCGGCGCTCATGCCGACGCTGACCAGTCCCAGAGCGTATGGTAATATCGGCTATGCTGCACCGGATATCGATCTGCCGAACGCCTACTGCACGGGATATATCTTTGGGAACAACACGCTGACCTTGAAGATCAAGCAAAACCCCGTTACCTCTGAAGGCCCCATCGGCACCGTGAGCATTACGGTCTATACCACCAACTACGAGGATATCACCCTGACGGTTTCTGTTTTTGCGAGAAACAAGATCGTCCCTGAGCTGGACGGCACGGTGAGCGCCAGCGCCATCACCTACGGCCAGACGCTGGCCGACAGCACGATCACACTCAACGGCGCGATGCGGGACAACGCGACCACCCGCGCGGAAGTCCCCGGCACGTTCACGTGGAAGGACAGCACGATCAAGCCCAATGTGGGCGACGAGGGCAAATATGAAGCCGAGTGGGTCTTCACCCCGGACGCACCGGAATACGCCGCCGCAACCGGCAAGGTGACCGTTACGGTCAACAAGGCCGTGTTCACCAATGTTTCCGTCCAGCAGGTCGGCACGCTGACCTACAACGGCCAGCCCCAGAAAGCGGATGTGGAAGCAAAGGCCACACCGGTGGACGATGGGTCGAGTACATACTTCAGGTATACCACAGATATTAGTCATGGTTATTATGCCGCGTTCCCCACATTCACCGACGCGGGCCAGTACACCGTCTATTATATTGTGGATGATGTGAATCAAAATCACGAGTACTCTAGGGGTAAACTCACCGTTACGATCCTGCCGAAAACGTTGGATCATGTGACCATCGAGCTGAGCGGCAACCAGTTCACCTACACCGGCAGCGGCATTGAGCCCACCGTCACCGTCAAGGATGGCGAGACTGTCATCCCCGCCGACCAGTACACTGTCTCCTACAAGGACAACACCAACGTCGGTACGGCCACGGTGACCGTCACCAGCAATAACGGCGGCAACTATGATTTCACTGGCACTGCCACGTTCGAGATCATCAAGGCTGACTCCTCCGCTACTGCGCCGAAGGCCAAGGATTTGACCTATACCGGCAGTGCGCAGGAACTGGTCACCGCCGGTACGGCCAGCGGCGGCACCATGAAGTACCGTCTGGGCACCAGCGGCGACTTCTCCACCGATATCCCCACGGCTACCAACGCAGGCACCTACACCGTGTACTACATGGTGCAGGGCGACAGCAACCACAAGGACACCGCCGCCCAGAACGTTGAGGTCATCATCAAGGCCAAGACCGTCAGTGAACCCACAATCATTGTGGAAGATGGCCCGTTCATCTACACCGGCAAGGAGATCAGGCCTACCGTCACCGTCAAGGACGGCGAAACTGTCATCCCCGCAAGCCAGTACACCGTTTCCTACAAGGGCAGCACCGACGTCGGTACGGCTACGGTAACTGTCACCAACAAAGAAAATGTCAACTACGTTTTCACCGGCAGCACCACGTTCGAGATCACCACGTCCGATTCCAGTGTCACCGCCGCCCCGAAGGCCAATGATCTTACCTATAACGGCAGTGCGCAGGAACTGGTCACCGCCGGTATAGCCAGCGGCGGCACCATGAAGTACCGTCTGGGCACCAGCGGCGACTTCTCCACCGATATCCCCACGGCTACCAACGCAGGCACCTACACCGTGTACTACATGGTGCAGGGCGACAGCAACCACAAGGACACCGCCGCCCAGAGCGTTGAAGTGACCATCGCCAAGGCGAAGCTGGCGGACGTCTCCGTCCGGCAGGACGGTACGCTGACCTATAACGGTAAGGAGCAGACGCCCACCGTTATCACGGCTGCGTCCGCCTATGGCAAGAATGAGGTGGCATTCACCTTCAGCACGGAAGAAAATGGCAACTACACCGACGCCGTGCCCGCCTTTACCAACGCGGACGATTACACGGTCTACTACAAGGCGGCGGCTGACAACCACGAAACCTTCTCCGGCAGCTTCACCGTGACCATCGAAAAGGCGAAGCTGGAGAACGTCTCCGTTTCCCAGCGCAATGAGCTGACCTACAACGGCGGCCAGCAGACGGTGGAGGTGGACACCTCGGCCACCACAGTGGATGGCTCCGCGGTGACCTTCACCTACAGCATGGAGCAGGACGGCACTTACGGCGACCTGCCGACCTTTACCAACGCGGGCAGCTTCACCGTCTGGTACAAGGCGGAGGCCGACAACCATGAGACCTTCATCGGCAGCTTCACCGTGACCATTGAAAAGGCCATCGTTACCGTCACCGCACTGGACAAGAGCGCCTATGTGGGCAGCAAGGCTCCCGATCTGCGCAGCCCCGTGGAGGATACGGACTATACCGTCAGCGATCTATTCGGCGACGACCAGCTGACCGGAACGATCAAGCTGACATATGTGGACAACGACGGAAATGAGATCGTCCCCAGCACGAGTAATTCCGGCGAGTTTATCATTCGCGCCAGCGGCCTGACTGCGCCGAATGAAAACTATGCTGTCGTCTTTGTGGATGGCACGTTGACAGTCTCCCGCCGTCCGTCCTCCGGCGGTTCCGGCCGCAGCGACAACGACTATGTTATCAAGGTGGTCGCGGGCGAGGGCGGCTCCATCTCTCCCTCCGGCGATGTCGGCGTCCGTAAGGGTGAGGATCTGACCTTCACCATTACGCCGGATGACGGCTATGCCGTTGCAGACATCAAGATCGACGGCAAGAGCATCGGCGCCGCCAGAAGCTACACCTTCAAAGACATCAATGCGTCCCACACCATCGAGGTCAGCTTCGTGAAGGCCATCGGCGCGCCGCTGACCGGCGACAGCAGCAACATGCCGCTGTGGATCGCGCTGCTGTTCGTCAGCGTCTGCGGTCTCACCGGCACAACGCTTTACAAGCGGAGAAAGCGGACTCAGTAACCCGGCACAGCAGCCATCGGCTCCGCAATAACATGAAAAGAGAGACGCCGCTTTGCGGCGTCTCTCTTCAGCTTGTCAAAAAAGTCCCACATGGGACTTTTTTGACGGTTACTTTTCGGCCATCACCAGCCCTGGCGGAATCGAAACACGTCATCCGGGATCCTGCCATGACGATAATCCTCCACCGCCTCCGCAAGAAGTTCAAATCCCTTCTGGAGTTTTTCCGGGCGGATATTCAGCGGCGGCTGAATGCGCAGGATATTTTGTCCCAACGAGATCACCAGAAGGCCCTTTTCATAGGCCCGATACAGTATCTTGAACGTCCCGTCGGCATCTGGAACAATGCAGCCGGAACCGGGCTCCCGCCGTGTCACCGCAAGACCCCGGGACATTCCCATGCCGCGGATGCCCGTCAGATTCTCCGGATACCGGCGGCAGAGTTCCTCCAGGCACCGCTGCATCTGCCGCGTGTTCTCCGCCAGAAGCCCCTGGAATTCCGCCGTACACATATAGTCGAAAGCCGCAATACCGGCGCGGCAGGCCAGCGTGCTGCCGCCTAAGGTAAACAGGTGGGCCGGCGCGGGCAGGGCGTCGATGATCTCGCTTCTCGCCATAAAAGCACCCAGCGGCAGGCCCGCGCCCAATGCCTTTCCCAGAATGATGCCATCCGGGACAATGCCGTAATGCTCGATGGAGAACCACTTTCCCGTTCGGAAAAACGCCTGCTGCACCTCCTCGGCAATGAAAAGAATACCGTGCTTCCGGCAGAGGGCATAGAGCTTTTGCATGAAGAGAGGATGGGCCGCCAGCAGTCCGGCGTCTCCTTGGATCGGCTCGATAATTACCGCCGCCACCTCCTCCGGCGGCAGGTGGGCGGCAAAGGCCTCTTCGATCATTCGGACACAATCCCTCTCACAAGCGGCATCCTCCACCGATGTATCAAAAAAAGGAAAGCTGTAGATCTCCGGCAGAAACGGCCCCATCCCCCGCCGCGTTCTGGCGGAAACGGCGGTCAGCGATGCCGCGCCGTAGGTGCTGCCGTGGTAGCCGTTAAGGAACGTGATGATCTTGGGCCGCCCGGTATAGGCGCGGGCAAATTTCACCGCCGCGTCGTTGCTGTCGCTGCCGCAGAGGCCAAAGCAGACCTTGGCTGCCGCGCCGCCGGGATAGACGGACGTCAGGCGCTCCGCATATTCGATGCTGGCGCGGTTGTAGGAGTACGCGATGGTATATTGTGTTCCCTTCCCCATCTGATCCATAACAGCTTCACGGACAGCAGGATGACCGCTGCCCAGATTCAAAGAGGACGCGCTGGAGAGAAAATCGATATAGCCGTTTCCGTCCTCATCATAGACCATGTCACGCTTCGCTTCCGCGACAACAAGCGGAAAATAGGAAAGGTGGGAACACGGCGCGATGACCTTTTTGTCCCGTTCGACCCACTGCATACAAGTCTCGGCAGACGGCTTCATACGCTTCCCTCCCAGAAGTTTATTTCTACTAAATTTATTTATTATTTTCTTTAGTGTTATTATAAGGGTAAGGTTTTCCGTTGTCAACGGTTTTGATAAATTTTATTTAATATAATTAAACTGTTTAATCGAAAAACACCCGCCGGGAACTGGAGTATCCATTTCCCGGCGGGTGTTTTTCATTATATGCACTTAATAACAGGCCGGAGAGATCACAGAGACCAGCTCAACGTCCTCCTCGCCGGGATTGTAGAGCTGATGATACGTCTTGGGCGGAATATAGATACTGTCCCCCTCCGTCAAGGTATGCACGGTATCCCCCGTGTGATATTCCAGCGTGCCTTTGAGAACCAACGTACACTCCCCCGCTTCGTCGTGGTGCTGAACGGTTGTGCTGCCCCAGCTTTTGGGACCCAGCTTTGCGCGGATCATCTCCATCTGGGAACAGACATCTCCCTTGCGGCTGTACGGCGTTACAAATTCATATTCGATATTGATATCGGCAAACCGTATCTTCGTCCGCTTATCCTTTCTGACCACCGTCACCTGTTCCCGCGCTTCCTGCGACAGCAGCGAGGCCAGCGGAGTCTCTATGGCATCTGCAATGCGCATCAGAACAGACAGAGACGGGCTGATCAGATCACGCTCGATCTGCGAAATATAGCCGGGGGTCACCTTCACCCGCTCCGCCAGCTCCTTGGCCGTGATCTTTTTCTCCATCCGAATGGCCTTTATCTTCTCACCGATCATGGTTGTCCCTCCGCTTGCCGCCACGTTAAATTAAATATACTATATCTAATTTTTCCCCTCTTTGCAATAGTCCTGATAAATTTAATTCCGGTCTATCCATTTAAGGCACAAGCTGCCGGCAGGCAAAGCTCTTGCCAGAATATTGCAAAAAGCAACACCGCCTAAAGACAGTGTTGCTTTGCTTTGTGATTGCCCGCAGGTTTTGTTGTGTCTGTAATCAGCGGTATATCACCGAGACCCAGGGATATTTCTCTTGAAGGTCGCTGAAGATATCCTGCATCGGAGCGGCATACTCCCGCAGTTCTTGGGGCATGGCGGCAAAGCCTTCCACAACGATGTGTCTTTGCACCGGCTGCAAGAATACATCCGTCAGGCAATCCCACATGGCGTCCCAGTTTTCTCCGTAGTAGTCCGGAAACC
>OIYS01001294.1_pt1 | contig 13076 bp, 13 predicted proteins | sample 1588271 | NCBI WGS metagenome assembly OIYS01 (sample SAMN03283286) | human gut metagenome | biome: human-associated habitat; material: feces | host: Homo sapiens | place: Peru | collected 2012
CATTGATAAATATTATTGCATAATTGAACAAAAATAATTGTAATCGTATTCTATTCCGGGCGATTAAAATCGCCCCTACATTAATTATTCATTCTTTATTATTCAATATTCACTATTCATTTTTTATTATTACTTATTTTAATTATGTGCTATACTAGAAGAGGAATAAAAAATGTTTCTTAAATATATATAAATATTAAACAAATTTATATAAATTTCCTATTGATATAAATAAAAATTAATGATATATTAAGAATATCGAATAAGAGGGGAGAAACAAAAATGAATTTGCCTAATAAACTAACAATTTTTAGAATTATACTTGTACCAATAATGGTAGTAGTTTCACTACTAAATATAGAAGGAACATTTTTAAACATACCAATAACATACTGGATAATAAACTTGATTTTTATAATTGCTTCATATACAGATCACTTGGATGGAAAAATTGCCAGAAAAAATAACTTAGTAACTACTTTTGGAAAATTTGCAGACCCACTTGCGGATAAAATATTAGTTTTAGCGGCAATGCTTATACTGGTTGAATATGGAAAAATACCATCTTGGATTCCAATAATAGTACTTGCAAGGGAATTTATGGTTTCAGGTTATAGATTGATTGCAGTAGAAAAAGGCGGAGAAGTAATAGCAGCAAATATTTGGGGAAAATTAAAAACTGTTACACAGATGATAGCAATTGTTTTAAGCTTTTTAGACGTAAATAATTTTGCTCAGTTTTTAACTATAAAATTAACAGGATATAATTTAATTATTAATATTTTATCAACAGTATTTATGTTTGTATCTGTAATTGCAACAATATTTTCAGGTTGGACATATATGAAGAATGGAAAAAAATTATTTAAAGATTCATAAAAGTGAATAAAAAATAAAAAATGATAAAAAATAATAAAAAAGACTTGAAATTCTTTGCAAAATGTAGTATAAATATATATGAGTGTTTTAAACTATGTGAAAAGAGGTAAAATAATGAAGAATAATGTTAAAAAAATAATAGTATGTTTAATAGCAATAACAATGGTAATATTAATAGCTACAAAAACCTTGGCTACAGACAATAACGATAAAGTTAACCAAATGTTAGAAAATATGAGAAATTCAAATCAAGGTTCAACAATTAATGAAAACGATGAAAGTGAAGACATAAAAAATGGAATTAGAAATAAAAATACAAATAATGATAACGCAAATAACAAAGATACTTTAAATATTAATGGAAATAATAATGAAAATAAACCAACAACTAATCCATATGCAGGAGCTGGAGATTATTCTACAATTATATTTATAGCAATATTTGCAGTATCTGCAGTATATGCATATAAAAAGATTAAAGATTATAATATGTAATAATATTTTTTGAAAGCAATTTTTAATTGCTTTCTTTTTTTATGTTTTTGGCTCTTATAATAAGACGCTTGCCATTTGAATTATTACAAGTAAGAAGAGTAATTTCTCTCTTCCCGATTTTCATTTTGAGACAAGTAACTCATATCTGAAGAATCAATTTCATAAATATTATAGATAGAGTAAATAAATTTATTATTATATATATCATAGATGTTTATCGTGTCTTGCACCTTTAGTAAAAAAAGTTTACTAAAAAAAACATCATTATCATAATTATGTCCAGCAATACACAAGTTCCCATTCTCTCCAATATTTGGACCATAAAATTTGCATACAGATATTTTTAAAAGCTCATCTGAACATTGAGAAAAAATAGGGTATGAAATATCTAACTTTGGTATTTCAATATTTCCTATAATTGAAATAATATTATCTTCAGCTTTTATAGCCGTATTTGGAACAGAAGAATATAGACGGCTAAGTGAATAACTCTTACTGGTGGTTTCGGAAACCTTCTGAGAATTCTTTTTAGAAAATTTACTATAAAGAAGGCTTACAATAATACATAAAATAATACAAAAAAATATTAAAAACTGAATTAAATATATTTTTTTATTAAATTTTTTAAACTTTTTATTTTCTAAAATTTGATTCATAATAATATTTTTAGAAAAAAAGTAATAAATATTCCTAAAAGTATTGCAAATGCTAGAAAAATCTTGTATAATAATTAAGCAAATAAAAAATAACATAAAGAGTGGGAAAAATCCCACTCTTAACTTTTGAAAAGGAGAAAAAATTGACAAATATAGAAAGCAAAGTAGAAGAATTAATAACTAAACCTATAGAAAAATTAGGATATGAATTGTATGATGTTGAATATGTAAAAGAAGGAAAAGATTATTTTCTAAGAATATACATAGATAGTAACAACGGAATTTCTCTAGATGACTGCGAGAAAGTAAATAACGAAATAACAGATTTACTAGACACAGCAGATTACATAAAAGAGCAATACTTTTTAGAGGTGTCGTCAACACGGAGTGGAAAAAGTGCTAAAAAAAGATGAACATTTAAGAAAAAATATAGGAGAAGAAGTTCAAATAAAACTATTTAAACCAATAGAAAAAAGTAAACAATACACGGGAATACTAAAAAGCTTTGACAAAGATACAGTAACATTAGAAGTAGAAAAAAATGATATTAATTTTGAAAGAAAAAATATTTCACAAATTAAAACAGTTTATAATTGGTAATATTAAGAAAGGGTGGTATAAAAAATGAAAACTATTGATAACAAAGAATTAGTTATGGCATTGGAAGAACTAGAAAAGGAAAGAGGAATTGATAAAAACTATTTATTACAATCTATAGAAGATGCACTAGTAATTGCATACAAGAAAAACTTCGATTCAGCAGAAAATGTAAAAGTAGTAATGGACAAAGCAACAGGAGAAATACATGTATATAGCCAAAAAGAAGTAGTAGAAACAGTAGAAGATGAATATTTGCAAATAAGTTTAGAAATGGCAAAAAAATATGAAAAAACTGCACAAGTAGGGGACACAATAAACATAGAATTAGTACCTAAAGATTTTGGAAGAATAGCAGCACAAACAGCAAAACAAGTAATTATGCAAAAAATAAGAGAAGAAGAAAGAAGCAAAGTATATACAGAATATAATGACAGAAAAGGTGAGATCGTTTCAGGAATAATTCAAAAGGCTGACGGAGGAACTGTGGTTCTAGATTTAGGAAAGCTAGAAGGAATTATGCCACTTAAGGAACAAATCCCAACAGAAAAGTATAGAGTAAATGATAAAATAAAAGCATATGTAGTAAGTGTAGAAAAAGGTTTAAAAGGTGTTCCACAAGTTTTAGTTTCAAGAAATCATCCGGACTTTGTAAGGAAATTATTTGAATTTGAAATACCTGAAATTTATGAAGGATTAATAGAAATAAAAAGTGTATCTAGAGATGCAGGAAACAGAAGCAAAGTAGCTGTATACTCTACAAATCCAGATATAGATCCAGTTGGTTCTTGTGTAGGACAAAAAGGAATAAGAATTCAAAATATAATAAACGAACTAAATGGAGAAAAAATAGATGTAATTGAATGGAGCGAGGATCCAGCAACATTTATTTCAGCAGCACTTTTACCAGCTCAAGTAATGGCAGTAGATGTAAAAGAAGACGAAAAATTTGCACAAGTAATTGTTCCAGATGATCAACTATCTTTAGCTATTGGAAAATCTGGGCAAAATGCAAGACTTGCAGCAAGACTTGTAAAATGGAAAATTGATATAAAAAGTGAATCACAATTTAGAGAATTGTTAGAATATAATGAAAACAGGGAAAATGAAGAAAACCAAGAAATAGAAGAAGGAAATGAAGAATAATGAAAAAAATTGTTCAAAGAACGTGTATAGGTTGTAATTCAAAAAAAGACAAAAAAGAACTAATTAGGTTAGTATTAAATAAAAATGGAGAATTTTTTGTTGATGAAACAGGCAAAGCAGAAGGAAGAGGCATATATATCTGCAATGATGAATGTTTAGAAAAAGCAAAAAAAACCAAAAGATTGGAAAAAACATTTGGAATAAAAATAAGCGATGAACTTTGTGATTATATAAGGGGTGTAATTATTGAAAGAAGAAGCAAAAAAGAAAACAACTAATAGTAAAAAATGTGGAGGTGATATTAATGGGTAAAATGAAAATACACGAAATAGCAAAAAAATTGGGACTAAATAGTAAAGAAGTACTAGAAAAGGCAAAAGAAATGGGATTAGATGTAAAGAGCCATTTAAGCATATTGGAAGAAGCAGATGCAAAAAAACTTGAAGAAAGCTTTGAAAAAACTAAAAAAGATATCCCTGAAAAAACTAGTGGACCAGTAATAATAAGAAGACAGGTTATAATGGAAAACGAAGAAGAAAAAAAGGTGGATAAACCAAAAAATGAACAACCTGCTAAAAAAGGTGTAGGGTTTGTAGAAAATGAAAGAAAGAAAGATTACAATATCGTGTATAGAAACAGACCAACTAAGCCACTAACTGTTAGTGAATTGTTTGGCAAACCTAAAAAGGAAGAACCTAAAGCTGAACCTAAAATTGAGGCTAAAACTGAAAACACAGTAGTTGAAGTTAAAGAAGAAAAAAAGGCAGTAGAAGAGGTTGCACCCAAAAAAGAAGAAATTAAAGAAAAAGAAGTAAATAATAATAAACCAACTTATCAAAAAGATAATAATGGTTTTAATAATAGTGTCAATAGACCATATAACAGAGATAACAATAGACCGTTTAATAGAGATGGAAGAAATGGTAACAATTCTTTTAATAATCAAAATCGCCCATATAATAGAGATAATAGATTTAACAACGAAAATAGACCATATAACAGAGATAATAATAGGCCATTTAATAAAGACGGAAGAAGCGGAAATAATAATTTTAATAATGGAAATAGACCATTTAATAGAAATGGACAAAGAAGACCTTTAGATGAAAGAGGCGTTGAAAAAAATATTAAAAATATAATGTCTGCAGATGTTGGAGAAAAAGAAAATGTTAGAGATTATGCCAACAAAGCAATAGACAAGCAAAAAAACAATAATAAATATGATGAAAATAGAAATACAAGAAAAGCTTCAAAATCAAGAAAAGGAAATTATGAAGAATTTAGTAGTCATAAACTAAAAGACTTAAAACAAGAAAACAGATTATCAAATATGTTTGCAGAAGGATCGATGTTAGATTATTACGATTTAACAACCACTAGAGGAAAGAGAAGCAAAAAGAAAATAGATAATTCTGAAGAAAGAAATAAACAAAAAATATTCCAATTAACAGAAATAACAATACCAGAAAGTATTTCTGTAAAAGATTTAAGTACAGAATTAAAGAAAACAAGTGGTGAAATTATAAAGAAATTATTAGGATATGGAATTTTAGCAACAATAAATAATGAAGTAGATTTTGATACAGCATTTTTAATTGCACAAGAATTCGGAGTAACAGCAATAAAGAAAGAAGTTGTTTCAGATGAAGATAAATTATTTGATGATAGCGAAGATAGAGAAGAAGATTTAAAACCAAGACCACCAGTTGTTGTAGTTATGGGACACGTTGACCACGGTAAAACTTCACTTTTAGATGCAGTAAGGCAAACTAATGTAATTGAAGGAGAAGCAGGGGGAATAACTCAGGCAATAGGTGCATATAAAGTTAAAATTAACGATAGAGAAATAACATTCTTGGATACACCAGGGCACGAAGCATTTACAGCTATGCGTGCAAGAGGTGCTCAAATTACTGATATAGCAATACTTGTAGTTGCTGCAAATGATGGTGTTATGCCTCAAACAGTAGAAGCTATTAACCACGCTAAAGCTGCTGATATACCAATTATAGTTGCTATAAATAAAATTGATGTTGAAGGAGCAAACCCACAAAAAGTAAAACAAGAATTAATGGAATATGGATTAGTTCCAGAAGAATGGGGCGGAGATACTATATTTGTAGAAATATCTGCAAAAAATAATTTAAATATTGATGATATTGAAGAGTTTGCTAATGAAATTTTAGAAAATTATGCAAATGAAATTGACGATATCGTTATGGCAAGCACGAAAGTAAGAGGAGTATAGAATGAGAATAGAAGACGAATCTACACAACCTTCACATGTAAGCTACAAAGAATACAAAAAGAAAATTGTAAAAAATAAAAAACAAAGCTTAATGATGTTTATTTCAATATTTTTTGTATTGTTACTAATATTTTTAGGTTTTGCCAAATTAATGTCACCGGATGTTGATATTGCAATCGGGGAAGATAATGTTAACGCAGAATCCGCCGAAGATACGTTTTACGGTAAAAGCGGAAATGTTGACGAAAGACTAAAGGCTCTTCAAGATGAAGATGACGGAAACGGTTCAGTTTCAAACGATTCAAAAACTGAAGAAGACGGCTTAGTAAAAATTCCTGAAAAATCATCTAAATCAACAGCAGAAGAAAGCAAGATTGAACAAGAAATCGATTCAATAGATGAGCCTATAAAAAAACAATCTACAGCATCAAATGCGCCTGCTCCGGTGCAAAAGGCACAACCGGTGCAATCAACAGTAACAGCAAGAGTTGTAGTTGGGTTTTACAACACACAAGCACAAGCTGATGTTGCTCGCGGAATATTGCAAGATGCAGGTCTTGGCGTTACCCCTCATATCAGACCGATGGGGGCAGGATACACATTGCAGGTTGGAGCTTACAGCTCAAAAGAATCAGCAAACAATCTTGCCAACAAATTATTAATGAACAATTATCCTGCTCGTGTAGTTGTTGATGGAAACTAGATTGCTCAGATAGTACATTTGTGCTAAAGTTGGGATATAAAATTTTTTATTTTACATAAGGAGAAGCTATGGAAAACAGTTTAAGAGATAAATATGAAGTAGTTATTGGCTTAGAAGTTCATGCTCAGCTAAAAACTAAATCAAAAATATTTGCTCCTGACGGAACAGAATTCGGGAAAGAACCAAATTCAGAAACAAGCCCTATTACATTAGGTATGCCTGGAGTATTACCTGTATTAAACAAAGAAGCAGTTAATATGGGGATTTTAACAGGTTTGGCATTACATTGTACAATTCCGCCTAGATGCAAATTTGACAGAAAACAATATTTTTATCCTGACTTGCCAAAAGGTTATCAAATTTCTCAGTATGATGAACCTATTTGTGTTGGCGGATATTTAGATATTCAAGGTAAAAGAATTGGTATCACAAGAGCTCACTTAGAAGAAGATGCCGGAAAACTTGTTCACGCCGGAGCTGATGGAATCGCAGGCTCAAGCTATTCACTTGTAGATTTAAACCGTGCCGGAACTCCGCTTTTGGAAATCGTTTCTGAACCTGATATGAGAAGTTCAGATGAAGCAAGAGCTTATATGGAAGAACTTCGTAATATTGTAAGATATATCGGAGTTTGTGACGGAAACTTGGAAGAAGGCTCTATGAGATGTGACGCAAACATTTCTATTATGCCTAAAGGTTCTAAAGAATTTGGAACACGTGCCGAAATTAAAAACGTAAACAGTTTTTCAGCACTACAAAGAGCTATCGAATACGAAATTGATCGTCAAATTGAAATCGTTGAAGAAGGCGGAAAAGTTGTTCAAGAAACAAGACTTTGGGATGATAATTCAAGAGAAACTCGTTCTATGAGAGGTAAAGAAGATGCTCACGACTACAGATACTTCCCAGAACCAGACTTAATGCCTCTTGCAATTTCAAGAGAATGGGTTGAAGAAATTCATGCAAAAATGCCTGAACTTCCTGCTCAAAAAAGAGAAAGATACCAAAGTATCGGTTTGAGTGAATATGATGCAGGTATTATCGTTGAACAAATGAGTCTAGCATTATTCTTTGATAAGGTTTTGGAATTAGGCGCTAATCCTAAGACTGCAGTAAACTTTATTATGGGCGAAATTTCCGCATATTTAAAAGAAACAAAACTTGATATTACAGAAACTAAATTAACACCGGAAAACTTGAACGAATTAATTTCTTTAATTGAAAAGAATACTATTTCAAATAATATCGGGAAACAAATTATTATCGATATGTTAAAAGAAGGAACTTCTGCAAAAGAAATCGTTGAAAAGAAGGGGTTAAGCCAAATAACAGATACTTCAGCAATCAAAGAAATTTGTGAAAAAGTTGTTGAAGAAAATCCTAAAGAAGTTGAATCATATAAGGGCGGAAAAGTTCAGTTGCTAGGCTTCTTTGTTGGACAAGTTATGAAACAAAGCAAGGGCAGAGCAAACCCTAAAGTAGTTAACCAGTTATTAAAAGAAATTTTAGGTTAATCTGAGAATATTTAAGGCGGGATTTTCCCGCCTTTTTAAGCTTTAATGAGGAAATAAGCAGTGTTTAAAACAGAAAAAAAATCCAGTATGGAAACTGAAATTTTCGAACAACCGGAAATTTTAGGAAATTTATTAAAGACCCATGTAAATGACAACAACTATATATTGTTTGATATTCCGACTGATATTGAAAAAATCGTCTTTGTTGCAAGCGGCTCATCCTATCATTGTGCTCGTTATGGAGCAGATTTATTCGGAAATCTTGCAAACATAGAAGCAAGAGCTATTTACTCCAGTGAATTTTTGCTTAAAGCTGCGGTTCCTCATGAAACTAATATTCTATACGTTTTTATAACCCAATCAGGGGAAACATCTGACACAAACCAAGCACTTGTTAGAGCCAAAGAACTTGGAATGAGAACATTATGCATTACAAACAAAAAAGGCTCCACAATTTGGAATGCCTCTGATTTTAAAATAGATTGTTGCGCAGGAGAAGAAAAAAGTATAGCAGCGACAAAATCCCTCACAACCCAAATGATGTGCGTAACATTATTAGTACTAAAATACGCTGCTCATAAAGGAATAGATATTTCATCATATATCGGTTATCTAAAACTTTTACCAACAAAGCTTAAAGAAACCTTGCAAAAACAAAAAGATATTAAAAAAATTGCACGAAAGCTTTCAAAATACAAAATAATAGTTATTACAGCGGATGGAATATCATATGCAGTTGCCAAGGAAGCTTCCCTAAAAATCAAAGAAACATCATATATTTGTACATTATCGAGTATTCTTGGAGAGTTTATGCATGGACATGTTGCGGTCTTAAACAACAAAGCTGCACAAATTCATGTTTCCGTCGAAGAGCTAACCGACACTGCAGCAAAGAATTTGAATAAGATTAAAATAGAATACGATACACCGTTATGCTTTATTGGGACAAAAAATGATAATGTTCAAGCTGATTATAATTTAGATATAGACGTAGAAAGTTCTATTGTTAAATCATTCTGTTTAGTGGTAATGATTCAGCTATTGGCATTAGAAATCGCTCAAAACTTGAACAGAAATATTGATAAACCGCATGGTTTACATAAAGTTGTAAAATAAATTGTAAAATTGTTAGGGATATGCTTAAACAAATAATAAATAAAATATCAAATAAAAAAATATTATTACTCTCAATAGTTATATTTATTCTGGCTTTTACATTGAGAATATGCGGTATAAGCTTGAAACAAGACATGTTTGTTGACGAAACTTTTTCAACACAAATTTCCAACTACAACCAATACTATTCCGGCATTAGCGTTCCTCTTGACGGCAATCAAATATTAACAGGAGAAGAAATTAAGCAAGAAATCATGGGGTTAAATCCTTCTGTTAAAGATGTCATAAGCGATGTTGTGGCCTTACACAAATTTACAAGAGATACCCCACACTCAAATTTGTACTATTCACTATATAGAATTTGGTTTTCCGGTTACGGAAAATTTGAGCTAAAAAAATTTATCACACACGGATGCACACTTAATCTTATATTTTTTGCATTTTCATTTTATTATATGTACAAACTTCTCAAACGATTGTTTGGGAAAGAGAGTTTTTTAGTGCCATTCGGGTTATTTTGTGCATATTTAAACACGGCATCAATCTCAACTACATTATTTATTCGAGAGTATGCACTACAGGAGTGCCTTTTCGTCGCATTAACATATTATGTAGTCAAATATTACGACTTTATCGGAAAAAACATTAGTGATTACGGAATAAAAGATGTATTTAAACTTGCGACTATTATTTCTTTAACATTTTTAAGCGGATATTATTCAACTGTTTTAATCCTCCTTTACGCAGGCTTATTGATATGGAGAGCAATTCGTCTTAAGGATTTAGATTTCTTAAGATTTTTATTTGCAACAGCAGTTGCAACAATTTACACAATATTTTTGTTATATCCTGGTGTAATAGCTGTTTTTACAAGCTATAGAACTGCCGAAACAGGTACTAAAATTTTAGAGTTTACCAATTTAAAGGACTCTATTTTATATGGTTTGCTTATTACTATTAAGTATTTTTACTGTATTCCCGTAATTATTATGCTTGCTTATTGGTTGAAGAAAATAAAAAAGGGAAATTTGACTTCGAATGTTCAGCCGGTTTTCAATAAAATTTATATTTGCTTGTTAATTTGGTTTGGCTGTATATTATTTATTTCAATATATAAACTTTTGCGATATGTAATGCCTGTCACACCATTATTAATGCTTATATTTCCTTATGTTGCAAGCTTTTTACCAAAACGAAAAACCTATATCACAATATTAACTTGCATTTATTGTTTAAATTTATTTTTGGCTTTCTCAAGTTATTGGGGAATGAATATTAGGGGGTATGTTCCATTCGCGGCGAAAATAGATTTTATAACAAATTATAATCACCAAAATTTCTTGTTTAAAAAGGATACAAGTTTGCCAGTATTTATTATACAAGACGGATTGCAAGGACCGACAGCATCTTATATATTCTTAGAAGATAAGCAAAAATACTATATTACAAATGAAACTCCGAGAGTATTTCCTTACAGACATTTTTATACAATTAGGTATATTGTAGATTCATTCTCAAAACCGGCAGAACTAAGTCCGATTTATCAGAGAATTGGCGAGCCTAAAAAATGTGATGATTTTTATGTATGTGAAGAGTACGTTTTGAAGTATTAAAATACAAAAAAGATTACAATTTAGTTGCGAATTCATTAATTTTGTCGAATGAGAAGAATTCAGCTATTGTAATATTTAGTCCGTTACATATTTTTAGGATAGTGTATGCACGCGGCTCTTTCATATTCCGTTCAATTTCGCTTAAACCACCTTTCAAAATACCACTTTGGGAAGCAAGCTGCTCAAGTGTCATTTTACGTTCTTTCCTTAGAGCAGCAATCCTTTCGCAAACAATTTTATTAAAATCCTGATTAATCATTTCAGTTTACTGTATCGAAAAAGATACAACAAGTCAATATTCAGAGAAATTATTTTTATAATTAACGTATGTTAATATAATGTTTGAAATATATATATTTCATGATACCCTATTCGTAGGGGATTACCAATTGTATAATAGCGTATTATCCAATATGTTTATTATATACCCCAAGAGAGTGATGTAGGGCTTAATGTCAGAGGACATTTCTGCAAAAAATTGAAAGACGTATATGTGTAAAATATCAATTATAATTCCAGTATATAATGTAGCAGAATATCTTAATGATGTTTTGAATTCTATCCTTGAACAAACTTTTGAGGATTTTGAAGTAATTTGTATTAATGATGGCTCTACAGATAATTCTCTTGAAATATTAGAAACATTTACCACAAAAGACCATCGTTTCAAAGTAATATCTCAACCAAATCAAGGTCAAGGAGTTGCAAGAAACAACGGGATTACACTCGCTAAAGGCGAATACCTAATGTTTGTGGATCCGGATGACTATATCGAAAAAAACTCTCTTGAAATAATTTATAACAAATTTCAACAAACAAATGTTGACGTAATACAGTTCGACTACACACGAATTAAAGAAGACGGTGAGCTTATAGAACCGATTTCTTTTTCTCAAAAAATAAAAAAAGAGTTTAAATATTCTATTAAGGATAATGAAACTTACGACTGGCATGATATCAAAAAAAGAAGCTTAACCGGACTTTCATTAACAGGTTGGGATAAGGCTTATCGTACTGATTTTATAAAAAAGAATAATATAAAATTTGCTCCAAATAAGTGTGGCGAAGATCATATCTTTTCAATCAGTGCAAACTTATTGGCAGAAAAAATCTTGTATATTGAAAAATCACTCTATTACTACAGAACAAGAAAAGATTCTGCGGTTAATAAAGCATCTGTTAATAACTTTTGTATATTTGAAAACATTAGCTTACTAAAAGAATTTCTAATTTCAAACAACTTGTACAAGGAGTTTGAAAAAGCATTTATCGACTACGAAACATCAGTTTTGAGTTGGCATTACGGGAACATTCCGCAAGACAAAGTTGATGAATACAAAAACAAAAGCAAAAAATTGTTATCGAAAAAGGATTACAAAGTATTTTTAGCAAAAGCAAAAGGAGATTTTTCTTTTTGGGAAAAACTTTTTTCATTGAAAAATTTAGTAAAAAACAACACAAAAATCAAATGTGTCACAATTTTAGGATTAACATTTTCCATAAAATCAAGAAGAAAGGTTACGGTATAGAATGGTGAATTTTAAACATTTAAGCTTTCTTCTTTCATGGATATTCCCTACTAAAAGGGATAGACAAATATTTAGAAACTTGTGCAATTCAATTGAAAACAGAAAATCAACAATAAAAGTTCAAGAGAATTACCAAAAAACACTAAAAAAACTTTCAAAAAATGACAAGCACAATGTTGTTTTTCTTGTAAATGAAATTTCTAAGTGGAAATATCAATCATTGTATGATGCAATGAAAAATTCCAATAATTACAAACCGATAGTTGCCCTAACTATCGCAGACATTCAAAAAAATCTTGATATAGAAAATAAAAAGAATATAATTGAAAACAACGGAAAATTCTTCCAAAACAAAGGAATTGAAACGGTAATAAAATATGATTTGGAAGAAAATAAAGCCTTATCGTTAAACGATCTGGAGCCGGATATAGTATTTTATCAGCAACCTTACAATTTACCAAAAATTCAATCACCTGAAGTTGTTTCCAAGTACGCAATTACAGGATATGTACCATATTATTTACCGGATTACAGAAATTTGGAATTGGATTGCGAATGGGATTTTCATCATAAAGTATTC
>OIYS01001296.1_pt1 | contig 13073 bp, 8 predicted proteins | sample 1588271 | NCBI WGS metagenome assembly OIYS01 (sample SAMN03283286) | human gut metagenome | biome: human-associated habitat; material: feces | host: Homo sapiens | place: Peru | collected 2012
TCAAAGGAGGTTGACGATATTTTAGAAAATCTAGAAAGAGTATCTGACGAACTAAGAGAAAAAGAGTATGAAATTGAGAAAATAAGAGAAGAACAGAAACTTAATTTAGAAAAAAATGATGCTAAAGTAAAAGAATATTCTTAATAATAATGTAAAATTATGTCTAAAATTAGCTAATTTATCATAAACAATATTTTAATATGATATAATATTTCAAGAGAAACGGAGTGACAATAATGTTATTACTAACTAAAGCTATTTTTGCAATAATGGTGGGCTTTTTATTTTCAACGGTTTTAGGGCTTTTCTTAGTTCCAATGTTAAAAAGATTAAAAATAGGTCAAAGAATCAGTGTCTTTGTAAGTGAAAGTCACAAAAAAAAGGAAGGCACTCCAACAATGGGAGGTCTAATATTTATTATCCCAACCGTTGTATCAACTATTGCATTAGTATTAATGGATAAAATTCAATATACATCTAATTTAGGAATTGTTATTTTGACTTTTGTAGGTTATGCTTGTATTGGTTTTCTTGATGACTTTTTATCAATAAAAAAAGGTGATAACGAAGGTTTAACTACTTATCAAAAATTATTTATGCAAGTATTAATAGCCATTGGCTTTTTCTATATATATATGAGAAGTGGTGGTCAAACATCATGGATAGTTGGAACTCTTAACATTGATATAGAAATGGGCTGGTTATATGGTTTATTTATTCTATTTGTTTTAGTAGGTGCTAGTAATGCTGTTAACTTAACAGATGGACTAGATGGCTTAGCCGGTGGCCTATCAGCAATTGCTTTTATAGCTTTTAGTTTGATATCGCTAGTTGTAGGATTTGAAGATATCGGAATTTTCAGTCTAATATTAGTTGGAAGCCTGTTAGGATTTTTAATTTACAATACCCATCCTGCCAAAGTATTTATGGGAGACACAGGCTCTTTAGCACTAGGAGCAGCCATGGGAACTATTGCTATATTAACTCATAGAGAATTAACACTATTAGTAGTTGCAAGCATTTTTGTAATAGAAACACTAAGTGTAATAATTCAGACTATTTCAGTTGTATTATTTAACAAAAAAGTATTTTTAATGACTCCACTCCATCACCATTTTGAAAAACTAGGATGGCAAGAAACAGATATCGTAAAACTATTTTGGGTATGTGGTCTAATCTTATCAATGGCTGGAATTATATTTGGAGTATGGTTATAAAAATATTTTTAAGAAATAACTAAAAACTTATATTTAAATATTGACTTAATCCTAAAAATAACAGGAAAATATACACTTACTATATTTTACAATATAAAAAATATAGTAAGTTTTTGTATAAAGTGAAAGGAATAAAAAAATGGATGTTGAAAAAATTTGTTATGAATTATTTGGCAAAAAACAAGAGAAAAAAGTAGATTTATATTTACCAGAAATAATAGAGGCATTAAATAAACAAAAGAATAAAGCAATAATTGATACTAGAGGTATTACTCAAGCAGATGTAAAAGCAAAAATAGAAAACCCTAATTATTTAGAAGATGAATATTTAAATTATATTGAAGGTGGAATAAAAATATTGTATGCTACACCAAAAGTAGCTGAAATGATTAAAAAACATATTCCTCGTACCATAAAAGAATTAACTATACCCATAGAATTTATGCAAGATTTAACATTTCTTCAACAATTTCCACAGTTAGAAACTATACACATTTCAAATTATTCTACTATTTCTCATGATGAAATTGAATTTATTGAACAAAATACATCAGTAAGAAATATAACATTACTTTCTACTGTTACTATCGATGCGTTAAGAGGAAAGAATGGATATAATGTCATAGAATCAGGAAACCGTATAGCTCAATATGGAAAGCTAACACTGTATCAAAAAGGCTATAAAGGAGAATGGAAAGGTAACTTAAAAGTATATACATCAGATTATAATGATCAAAATCTAGCAATCATAGAAGCAATGTACCAGGGTATAAGTGATTATCTACCTGAAATATCAACAGTCTCATTATTTAAGGATTCACAAAACATGTATGATCCAGAGTTTATGATGAATCTATTTGATGGCAAAATCCAAAATATGACAATTAAAAATGTAACTCCAACAGAAGCGGCAAAAGTATATAAGCAAGTCATTAAAAATAAAAGAGTAAAAGAAGTAAAATATAGGCTTAAAAATAAAACATATGAAGATATTTATCAATTAAAACAAATAGCCAACAACTCAGATTTAAGAATAGCCTATGAAAATAGCAGCAATACCGCCAGTTATGAAGAGTTTGTGGGAATGCGTAAAGCAATTGATTATTACAAAGAACTAATAGCTACAAGTGGCCTATCACCTGTAGAAGAAATAGCCTATGTTTATGATATATTAAAGACCATGCGTTATCATGAAAATGAAAAAAATAAACTGCGCCCTAGAAATATTCATTCAATAGTTGCTGATGGGGATATAGTATGTGTTGGATATTCAGAATTTGCTGTACAATTATTAAAAGAGGTTGGTATTAGATGTATAGGAGTATCATGTACTTGCTTAAATAGAAATTCTAATGACAGATTCCATGAAAGAAACATTGTTAGACTGGATGATGACAAATATAATATTCATGGTTTGTATGCATTAGATATCACTTGGGATAGTGATAAAAATATTTCAGTAATTAAAGAAGATGGTACTGAAAAAGTAGTTTCAATGCCTCATGAAGTGGAAAATGAAAAAGTGATTGATAAATATGATAGTCTCATCTTGTATAGGCATTTTTTAATTCCTCTAAATACATATGAACAAAGATATCCAAACGAAATAAACCCAAAACTTTATGAAATATATAAAAATGATGGAGCAAAACACCTAGTTGAGGAGAGTAGAAAAGTCTCAACTGGACAAATGTCTCTCTTTGAAGTTAAAAATTTATATATCCTAAATCAACATCAAGAACTATTTGACTTAACAGAAGGACCTCTTACAGTAAAAAAATACTTTTCTGCAAATAAGCCTTCTCTTGAAACATTTGAAGAAATTTTAACCAATGTAAGAATGGCACAAGGATACACAGAAGAAGCTGCAGAAAAAGATGTAGATAGAGTAGTAGAATTACATCAAATGCTTGCTGATCAAAATCCAAATTCACCAAATAACTTTTTCAAACCAAAAGCCAAATAAAGAACGAAAGTTCTTTTTCTTATACAGAAAAATATACTTATAATAAGGTGATATAATGAAAAAAGGCTTTGATAAAATACTATTCTTTTCCGTAATAATACTATCATTATTTGGAGTAGCCATGATATATTCATCATCAAGTATTTGGGCGGAATATAAGTTTAATGACAGTTTTCACTATCTAAAATATCAAGGAATATTTTTAATTATAGGAATCATTGTAATGATAATTGTCTCCAAGATAGACTATAAACTATACTATGAAAATGCTAATAGAATAATAATAACTTGCTTTATTTTACTAATATTAGTAATAATACCTGGAATAGGTAGTGTTAGAAATGGAAGTAGAAGTTGGTTTGGAATAGGACCACTAGGAATACAACCAAGTGAAGCAGCAAAATTAGGACTAATAATCTTTTCAAGTAAATATTTATCTAATAGTAATAAATTTTTAAAGGACTATAAAAAAGGAGTATTCCCAATACTTGGAATAACTATGCTATTTTTTGGACTAATTATGCTTCAACCAGATCTAGGAACTGGTCTTATTTTAGTAATGGCCATAATCTCACTATTATTTATAGCGGGCGTTAACATGAAATTCTTTATAATATTAGGTGTTTTAGGATTAATAGGTGTAGCCGTTCTAATAATCATTGCTCCATATCGAATGGATAGAATAACATCTTTTATAAATCCATGGAATGATGCCCTAGGAACAGGTTTTCAAATAATTCAAAGTCTATATGCTATAGGTCCAGGTGGACTACTGGGAATGGGTTTTCTAAACTCAATACAAAAACATTTTTATTTACCAGAACCACAAACTGATTTTATTTTTTCAATTATATCTGAAGAATTCGGTGTAATGGGAGCCTTTATTGTTGTTGGATTATTTTCAACTATCTTATATCGAGGAATAAAAATAGCAACCAATACAAAAGATCTCTTTTCAAAGTACTTATCATTTGCCATAATTTTTCAAATGATCTTTCAAACTATAATGAATTTAATGGTGGTAATAGGAATGATACCCGTAACAGGAGTAACCCTACCATTTTTATCTTATGGTGGTTCTAGCCTACTTATATCAATGGCAAGTATTGGTATACTTTTAAACATAAGTAGATATCAAAAATAAAACAATTTTATTATATTATAAACTTTAAAAACCAATTCACATATGAAACCATATATGATACAATATAAACATAGGGTGAGAAGATATGAATAAGAGGAAAAAGGAAAGAAAGATGATTATTCTAACTATAATTACTACCACTATACTTGTAGTAGCAATAACTTTATTTGTATATAGTAATAGAAGTCTAAAATATAAAACAGAAGTAACAATAAAAGTAGGAGAAAAAATTCCAACTATATCATCATATATTAGTAAAAGTGAACTAAAACGAATTACTAATAAGAATATAAAGTGGAAAAATATAACTACAAAAGATAATAAAGTATATAATACAGGTACTTACAAAGGTTATTTAAAATTTAAGGGCAAAGATATACTTTTAAAGTTAAATGTTATTGATGATCAAAAACCATCAATTGAAGGTGTCAAAGATATAACAATCACTGAAGGTGAAGATATAGATTTATTAAAAGAGATAACTGTAAAAGATAACAGTAATGACAAAGTATCAGTAAAAGTAGAAGGCACTTATGATACAAACAAATCAGGTGAATATATATTGTCATATCAAGCAACAGATAAAAGTGGGAATAAGGAAACTAAAGAATTTAAATTAATAGTTAAAGAGAAGAAAAAAACAAAAGCTAATGCTAGTACTAGTACAACCGAAAATGTAACAATTGGTAAGACTACAAAAGGCTACACAATAAAAAGAATAAATGGTATATATTATGTCAATGATATATTAATTGCTAATAAAACATATGCCTTACCAAAAGATTATGCTCCAGGTGGCTTACTTTCTGATTTTAACAATGCTTTTGAGACTATGAGAAAAGATGCCGCTAATCAGGGAATAAATCTAAAAGTAGTTAGTGGCTACAGATCATATTCAACTCAAAATGCTATATACAATCGATATGTAAATAGAGATGGAGTTGCAACAGCTGATACCTATTCAGCAAGAGCTGGATATTCAGAACATCAAAGTGGTTTTGCTGCCGATATTAATAGTCTAGATCAAGCCTTTATAAATACTCCAGAAGGTAAATGGCTCAATGAAAATTGCTACAAATATGGCTTTATCATTAGATATCCACATAATAAAGAGTCCTTAACTGGATATATGTATGAACCATGGCATATACGCTACATAGGAAAGAATATTGCCAAAAAATTATATAACAATGGCTCTTGGCTAAGCCTAGAAGAATATTTAGGAATTACTAGTAAATATAGTTAAAAATGAATGCAAAGGAGAATACTTTATGACATGCTCATTAGATTATAGAAATACATATAATAACATTAGAAATAAATTACTAATTGTAGATCTAGCAAATCCGGGCCTAACAGATGTTGACAGAGAATTTCTGGTTTCAAGATCTGGCATGATGCGAAATGGCTTAGGATTATCAGAGAGTGATTCAAAAACCTTATCTAGAATATTAGTGAAAGCATTTCACAGTGACTTAGACCCAAATAAAATAGATGATAGCAACACAAGAGATGCTATTGCCAACTTAGAAAATGTAAAAGAATTAATAAAAAGTGGTGAAATAGCAAGATTTGAAGGTAAAGAAATATGCCCAACAACACCACGTGACTTAGCAACTAATTGGAAAAAAAGGGTTATTGATAACATTAGCAGTAGTATTACATCTCCGAGTAACGATCTAGCAAAACAACTTAATGGACTAGCTAGGTATTATATAGATTTAGCAGAAAAAGCAACATCTCCATCTAGAATTACAAATATATATACAGATTTTTCTAAAAAAAGTATAGCATTACTTTCCGACTATAAAGATAAGTTTTTTACAGAAAACGGTATTAATAAAAAATTTGATTTTCAGATATCAGCAGATATGAGTATAGAAGATTTATATTCTAGACTAAATAAGGCTAATAATGAAAGTAAAGAAAATACAGCTGAATTTATAGAAAAATTAATATCACAATACGCATCTACTACAGAAAAACAATTAGAACCATTAGTATCAAGAATTGGAAAACATTATATGGATCTTTTAGAAAATGGTGATATAACTGTAGAGCAAGCTAAATCTTTATTAAATAAAAATTTAGAAATAATAAAGAAAAACGAAAAGTTGTATATTGGCAGAATAAATAGATGTAAAGACTTAGAAGCCATGATAGGTGATATAAGCTCAATTAAGATAAGAAGTAGGTTGAAAAAAATAAGTCAATCATTCTATGATGATGAATTCTTTGAAGAAGAAATAGCTAGTTTAGAAGAAGATGTAAGACTAATAAAGCAAGGCAAGTTTGGTGACAAAGTATTAGCAAATGTAAAAAATAATTATATTCAGGCTTTATCTAATTCTGATAATAGTATTCAAAGTAATATGGAATACACAGATACTTATAAAGAGTTCCTTCACAAAATAGAAGAATATAACAGAGGCCAAATAGGTGTTGATAGTATATATGAATTAAATGAACTATTTAAAGATAGAGAACAAGATAAAAAGATAATAGACTATGTAAAAGGAAATTACAGTGACGGTGATAGCATAAATCTAGATCTTGTAACATTACGATCTAATGAGTATGGCCTTTGCGGATTAGTTTATAGAACTGATGGTGGTTTTTTCTGTGGACAACGTTCTTACAACTATATCGGCATTTCAGGACTTACTTTAATGAAACCTATAGGTATCGGTAAAGAACGTGATATTGCAAACTTAACAGAGTTTATATGTAATTCAACTATGGATGGAACACAATACTATAATCAAGAAGAATACTTTACTGTATTATGTAACTATGGTGATATATACTTGATCTATGACAAAGATGGTAAAATTGGTTTTAAAAAGAAATCAATAGTTGAAGGTACATATTTTAAAAGTATCAATAAGGCCTCAGAAAGCTATAGTGATATAGATTGGATAATAGGGTGTGTATCCAAAGATGTTGCTAAAGACTTATCATTAGCTAAAATACTAAATGGTGATTATAAAAAAGAATCTAAGCAAGAAAAAAACTCAAATAAGATATTCTACTAATAATAAAATATATAAGCAAAAGCTACCTAATCTAGGAAAATAGAATAGGTAGTTTAATTTTATAAAGCCATAATAGTACTAAAAAAAGACACTTTAAATCATATAAAATGTAAATTTAGTAAATTAGGGTTAAAAAAATCATAAAAACGTGTTAAAATGAAATTAAAAGATAGAAGTAGAATAGGTGGGCTTTTATGAAATCAAAATTATCAAATGTTGGATCAAAGATAATGGGCGCTCTAATGGATATATTATTGCCACCTTTTTATCTATTTTGTTTTATCTGTATAATTGGTGGAGGACTTTACTATTATAATAAGCAAATAGAACAGCAACAAATGATTTTAGACATAGAAAAAAGAATTACTATGAGTCAACCAGGTACTGCAATTTCTCTACCTGTAAAAAAAGAATTAGAGGCTAGTAAATTAAATTATACAGTTCAAGACGATGATATAGCAGTAGTTCAGGATGATGGCACTTTAGTAGGCGTTGACGAGGGTAGTACCACTGTTACAATTGAAACCGAAGATAAGTCTAAATCTCAAACTATTGTCGTTAGCGTAGGTAAAGATGCTATTGATGAGACCGAAGATAAGGGTGTTATTAATGATATGATAACAGATGGCAAAATTGAAAATAATGAAATAAAGCCAGAAGGTTTAGAGTTAAATACTCAAGAAATATCATTAGAATATGGTGATACTTATACTCCTGTTGCTGACATCATGCCAAGAAAGATAAGTAACAGAAAACTTAACTGGGTAAGTTCTAATCCGGATCTAGTATCAGTTGATTCAAATGGACTAATAAGAATACTAAAAAATGCTAATGGTATAGCTATTATAAGTGCTTCTCTTTTTAATAACTTGTATACAGCATTTATAAAAATATTTGTTAAACAAAAAATATATCCAGCTACAGAAATTAAATTAAATAAAAATAATGTTGATATGAAGTATAATGAAAGTGTTAATCTTGAAGCAACAGTACTTCCTGATAATGCCAGTAACAAAGAAGTTAATTGGGCAAGTTCCAATCCTAATTTGGTATCCGTTGACCAAAGCGGTAAAGTAGTAGCAATAGCAAATGAAGATGGAACAGCAACTGTCACTGCAACAAACACAGATGGCAAAGTTAGTGCTTCATCAACAGTAAATGTAGAGAAGGTAGAAACTGTTATTCCAGCAAATGGTATAAAAATAAATAAGACAAGTTTAAAACTAGCCTATGGACAAAGCTTTAATCTATCAGCTGAAGTAACACCATCTAATGCTAGTAATAAAAAAGTTGTTTGGTCAAGTTCAAATGCTGGATTAGTATCAGTAGATCAAACAGGTAAAATAGCAGTTGTTGCTAACCAAAATGGTACAGCTACAATCACAGCTTCAACAGAAGACGGTAAGTATTCAAAAAAAGTTACTGTAACAACCACTAGGGTTGCAGTTATACCAACAAATGTAAATTTAAATGTCACTAAAATAACTTTAAATAGTAATGCTTCTTATCGTTTCACTGCAACAGTTCTACCAGCAGATGCTGATAATAAGAGAGTAACTTGGAAAAGTTCAAATAATAAAATATTAACAGTTGATCAAAATGGGAATATTACTATTAATAAAAATCGAGATGCTAAAGTAGTGGTAACAGCCACCACCAAATCAGGTAATGTCTCTGCCAGTGTTGAAATTACAATAAAAAAAGTTGACGTTCCAGTAACCGGAATATCCGTAGATAAAGCAAATATTTCAGTAAAGTATGGAACCACAGCTAAAATAACGACGACCGTCTATCCAGCAGAGGCCACTAATAAAAATGTTATATATAAAAGTAGTAATGCCAAAAAAGTAAGCGTAAATAAAAATGGTGTTGTAAAAGCAATTTCTAATTACAGTGGAACAGTTAAAGTAACAGTAACAACGAGGGATGGTAATTATAAAAGAGTTGTAAAAGTTACAATCATAGAAGATGAATCAAAAATCGTTAGGAAAGCAACCGGGTTCTGGTGGCCGATAGCCCCAGAACATAAATCCTTAGCATACCTTAATACTGGTAGATTGTATGCAAGTTCACACAGAGGGGTTGACATATCTGCACATTCTGGTGATAGTAAGGGTAAAATAAACGTCATAGCCAGTTATGATGGAGTAGTTGAGTATGCGTATAATGACATCCCACCAAAGTATGATAACTATTATGGAAAAAGTGGGGCAACAGCTTCTTGGATGCATGATGGTTTTGGAAATTGCATCAAGATTAGACACACATATAATGGCAAAACAATTTATACGTATTATGCCCACCTAACTCAAAATATAAAAGTCAAGGCTGGGGATAAAGTAGTTGCTGGTCAGGTGATAGCTACAATGGGTTCAAGTGGTAATTCAACCGGAACACACCTTCACTTTGAAACTAGAGTAGGTAGTGGTTCTAGAGATTATACTAGTAAGAACAACCCATTAAATTACATATCACCAAATAGTTACCCATCAAAAAGGATTAAATAGAAAAAGGAGTTTAGTTATGAAATATGTAAGAGAAATAATTATAAGTGCTATTTTACCACTGTTCTATTTATTTTGTATTGTATGTATAGTAGGAGCAGTATTCTACTTTCATGCTAAAAATATTGAACAGCAACAAATGATTTTGGAGATAGAAAAAAGATTAACACTAAATAGTACAGGTGATGTAACAACACTACCCGTTAAAGATAACATCGACAGTAGTAAACTAACGTATACAGTTCAAGATGAAAATGTAGCTGTTGTCCATGATGATGGTACTGTAGTTGCCGTTGGTGAAGGAACCACTGCTGTTACAGTTGAAACAGATGACAACTCTAAACTACAAACAATAGTAGTAAGTGTCGGTAAAGAAGCTATAAATGAAACTAAAAGCAACAAACAAGTTGATAATATTATCGAAGATGTAAATAAAGAAATAGAGGAGAGTACAAAGGTTGAAAAGGTACCAGTAACTAGCTTATCCTTAAATAAAGAAGAAGTTGCACTATCGTACAATGAAACTTTTTCACCTAGCGTTACAGTATTCCCAGATAATGCTAGCAATAGAAGAATAATTTGGACTAGTTCTAATCCGGATCTTGTTTCAGTAAGTGAAGACGGTGTAATAAAAGCTGTAAAAAATGAGGATGGTATAGCAACTGTATGGGCAACAACAGAGAATAAACTTAATGCTATATCCTTAACGATTCCAGTTATAAGAAAAATAATTGAAGCGATAGGAATAAAAATAGATCGACTATATGTCAATTTAAAGGCAAATGAAAGTACTAACTTAGTTGCAACTCTACTACCTTCTGGTGCTGTTAATACTGGAATAGAATGGTCAAGTTCCAACCCAAATTTAGTAACCGTTGATCAAAATGGTAAAGTAACAGCTGTAGCAAATGAAGATGGTATTGCGATAATTACCGCTACAACTTCAGATGAAAAGCATAAAGCTATATCTACAGTAAGAGTGTCAAAAGTAGAAGAAAAAGTATCAGCAGAAGGTGTTACTTTAGATAAAAGCAGTATTCAATTGAAATATGGTGAAAAAGCTTATTTATCAGCAACAGTAACTCCACAAAATGCTACTAATAAATTACTAATTTGGACAAGTGATAATCCAGCATTAGTTTATGTAAATATGTTTGGAAGAGTAAGAGCCTTAAGAAATGAAAACGGTTCGGCTACAATAACTGTAAGGACACTAGATGGTCTTCATAAAGCAACAGCAAGAGTTGATGTTATACAGGATTCAATAAAGGTTAGCAAAATAAATTTAAATAGAAAAACAGTAGATTTAAATATTGGTCAATCATTTCAACTTTTTGCTAGTATACTTCCGTTTAATGCTACAGACAAAAAAATCATTTGGAAAAGTTCTAGTCCAAACTATGTACCAGTTGATGGAAACGGTTTAGTAACAGTAAAAGATAATCAAACAGGATCAGCGATAATAACTGCAACATCAGAAGATGGTAGTATATCTTCATCAGCTCAAATAAAAGTTAAAAAAACAGATGTAAGTGTAACGGGAATACAATTAAGTAATACTAGCTACAATTTAAAATATGGTGAAAAAGCTACTATGGTTCCAAACGTTTTACCAGAAACGGCTAGTAACAAACAAGTTACATATTCTAGTTCCAACCCTAAATTGGTTGCTATAAATTCAAATGGTGTAATAACTGTAATCAGTAATGAAAATGGTTCTGCCACAATAACAGCAACTACAAAAGATGGCTCACATAAAGCAACAGCCCAAGTTAATGTTTCTAAAGTAGTAGTAGATAACGGAAAAGTAGAGCTAAGTGCCAGTGATATCAGCTTAGCATATGGAGAAAAAAGAACTATAACAGCTAATAGATCAGTAACATGGTCTTCTAGCGATACATCAATCGCAACAGTAAATTCAAAAGGTTTAATAACAGCTAATAAGAAAAAACTTGGTATAGCAACAATTACAGCTAAAAAAGGAAATATCTCTGCTAGCCTAAAGGTCCGTGTATATCCAAGTGGAAAAGCTGTTAGTTACAAAGCAACTTATAAAGGTTATAAAACGGGTATACTAATTAAAAATAGACAGAGGGCTGTATTGCAATCATTTGCGTTTGATGGTAATGATATATATATAAGTCAACAGCAAGGAATCTATCAACCTGGAGCAACTCTATCAAAAATGACAAATCTTGTAACCCCAGTTACCAATTCAGCAATACTTAAAAACTACGACCATGTATCAAATATAAGTATTGAAACTACTAATAACGTAAAATACTTATGGACAGACTGTGGTAGTAAAAATGCTTGTCGTGTAAGACTTGATGCTATAAGTTTTTCTAATCCGCCGGTTTTACAAAGTCCAGCCGCTGGTATATATGAATCTAATGGTCCTGTTGCTGTAGATAGTGACAATAGAATCTTCGCTATTTTAGCTGGCAATTCTAGAAAAACACATATATTTAAAATATATAATTTAGATGATTTCATTAAGAATGGAACTAAAGCTGAATTAGTATATGAGTTTACAGTAAGAAATCCTAATACCAACTATCATAGACAAGGATTTACTGTATCCGGAAATTATATATATGATTATGAGGGAAATAGATCAGACGGTCAATATCCAGCTGTCTTCTTGTCTACATTTTCTCTTCAAGGACAAAAAATCGTTAGCAGAAGGAAAATAGCATACCCTAACAACAAGTATTATTGGGAACCAGAAGGTGTAAAAATACGTAATGGCAAAGTATATATTGGTATGGGTGGACAAAATAAAGAAACAAATAAAAAATATGTAGCCCTATTCCAAATGGATCAATAATATAAAGATAAAGAGTGAAGCATTGCTTCACTCTTTATATATTTAATGAAATATGTTACAATAGCACCAGGTGATATTATGCAAAAAATCGTAATAATAGGTGGAGGAGCATCAGGCTTAACTGCTGCTATAAATGCTAAGAATGATAATAATGAAATAATTATTTTAGAACAGAATAGTACATGTGGTAAAAAACTTTCAATAACAGGAAATGGTAAATGTAACTATTGGAATATAGATCAAGATCTTTCTCACTACCACTCATATAATAACGAATATTTATAAAATATTATAGGTGACACACTTATGTATTGTCAACTATTTTTAGTCTGTTAATTTTATGTCTGTTTTTTTTTATTATTTTTTCTACTAAATTT
>OIYS01001297.1_pt1 | contig 13059 bp, 13 predicted proteins | sample 1588271 | NCBI WGS metagenome assembly OIYS01 (sample SAMN03283286) | human gut metagenome | biome: human-associated habitat; material: feces | host: Homo sapiens | place: Peru | collected 2012
AAGAATTGATCTTACCCTTACCCAACCGATTACTGTAAATCCGGCAATTTATAATTCCAATTACTAGAAATTTGGGTAATAAATTTATTTTTGATTTAGAATAAAATTATTACGAAAAATGATTAGGGGAAAAGTTGATAAGGAAAAACAATGTCAATTTTAGGTAAATATATAGAAGAAAACAAAGAAGAACAAGAAATAGAGAGCAATAACGGTTTTACATTACCGGCAGTTGTAAGAGAAGACAAAGACAGCATGACTATGGGGCAAGCATTTGCATGGTCTGTAGGCTTACATGTTGCCTTAATTGTCATAGCTTGCTTATTATCTTTATTATTGATGTATTTAGGGTTGTATATTCCGCTTTCACAACGACCAAAACCGAAAATGAACGATATAGAATTCGTACTTGTGGATAAGGAAGAAACACCTATAAACAAAAATACACCGTATAGAGCAGATATAAATTCAAGAGCGGGCGGACATCACGATCCTAAACAAAAAGTTTCTATGCCTTCCCCAAACCCGACACCTGTATCTAAGCCAAGTGCGGCTGTAGCAGGCGGAGGACAAAAAACTCCAAAACAAACACCTAAAAAACCGCAACAACATCAACCTTCGTTGTTTGAAAAAATTACCAAACCTGTTCAAAAACAGGTACAACAGCCAGCTCCTGCTCCTAAAGCAGCACAACAGGCAAAACCTAATCCGCCAACAGCAAGGCCGTCATTAAAACCACCAATGACTCCAAAAGCTGTACAAAAACCATCATCAGCATTTACAGTTCCGGTACCATCTGGCGGAACAAAGAGCGGGCATTACGCAACAGGTCCAATTAGCGGTTCAGGCAAAGCGGTGAACGGTGGAGGTTCAGGCAGTTCAACTGCCGGACATGGCAAGTTAGCTCCAGCACCTGCATTATCGCCAACAGGCAGAGGGACAGGCTCCGGCACTGGTTCAGGTTCAAAACTCGGACACGGTGGCTCTGGCGGTTACGGTAACCCAGGACCTGGCAACCCTAACGGTAGACCTGGAATTGATGCAATCAGAGAACCTGATTTTGGACCTTATATGAGAGAACTCCAGAGAAGAATAAAAATGAACTGGAACCCTCCAAAAGGAAACGAAAGTAAGAGAGTTGTTCTTTTGTTCAAGATTGCAAAGGACGGAAGGTTACTATCTTGCTCGGTATTCAAATCATCAGGATTACCAAATGCTGATAAAGCGGCACTTGATGCGGTAAAATTAACAGCACCGTTCAAACCGTTACCAGCCGAATACAAAGGCTCAAGTATTGATATTCAATTTACGTTTGACTACAACGTATTTGGAGCAACAAGTTATTAAACAAAATGTATCAGATTAAATAATAAAGTGAGGATTAAACACTATGGAACTATTATGGAACTCAATTAAAATGGATTGGCCGGTATTGTTACCGATTTTGGTTTGTGCACTTTTAGTTGTACAAGTTGTAATTCAGAGAATGTCTGTTTACAGCAAAAACAAACGTGATATTAACAAATTAATTCCAAGAGTACAAAGAGAATTGTTAGCAAACAACCTTAACGGCGTTCAAAACATTGCTGTTCAATGCGGTGGGGTTGTTGGAGAAGTTTTAGAAGAAGCTGCTCGTATATTTGCAGATCAAAGAGAAAGCTTTTCTCGTTCATTTGATATTTCAGCAACTCTTGCAACAAGAAAATTGGAAAAACATTTAACAATTTTAGGTACAATTGGTGGTGTTGCACCATTCTTAGGTTTGTTCGGTACAGTTGTTAGAATTTTGTACACATTCCAAGACTTAGCAACTCAAGGTAACCAATCAGCAGCAGTTGCAATGGGTATCGGTTCTGCATTGATTGCTACAGCATTCGGTTTGATTGTTGCGATTATCGCCGTAATATTCTTCAACTCTTTCCAATCAGTTGTAAAACATTACGAAGATGATTTCCAACTTATCAAATTGTTATTCTTAAGCTTTGCCGATTCAGAAGAAAATGCTGCAAAGTCTGCCACTAACGTATAAACTCGAAAAGGAATAAAGTAAAAATGGCAATTGGTTCAAACAAAAAAAGTAAACTTTTTACAGAAATAAACATTACACCATTAACGGATATCTTTCTGGTTCTTTTAATCATAATGATGGTTATTGCACCAACATTTCAATCAATGGATAATTCGATTTCTATTCCGGAAATTAACAGCGGAGTATCAATTGAACAGAAAAATGCGACTGTATCTATTACAAAAAATGGTTTGATGTACATTAATGGCAAGCAGATTGAGCCTGAAACATTAACGACTGAATTGGAAACTTTAAAACCAACATTAGAAAAACCTGAAGTCGTAGTTAAGGCTGATGAATCGGTAAAAAGTTCTGAAATTCTTAAAGTTATGGATGCTGCGCAAGATGCAGAATTCAAAAAGCTTATTGTAGCCGGTGAACCTTTAAGCAAAAGAGAACAGAAAAATTTGGAAAACAATACCGAAAAACCAAAGAAGGGAGCGTAAGTTATGCCAAATGAAAGAAAAACTTTTAACGAAATTAACATTACGCCACTAACAGATATTTTTCTTGTTCTTTTAATCATTATGATGGTTATTGCACCACTTCTTGACCAACAAGGCTTGAATTTAACAGTTCCTGAGAATGTTGCTCAAGAAACTGTAAATAACAAAGAGTCCAAAATATTGACGGTAAGCGTTACAGCGGACAATAAGTATTATATTTCAGGCGAAGAAGTTCAAGCAGCAGAATTAGAAACCATTCTAAAAACTCAAGCCAAGAACTATCCTGACGGAATGATGATTCAAACTGATGGAGATGCAACCCATGGAGCAGTTGTAAAACTTATGGATTCTGCAAGAAACTCAGGTATCACAAGCATTTCAGTAACATCTATGTAAAAAACAGAAAAACGGTGTTTAATCTAATTTTAAAACATATGGTATTTTTCAATATCATATGTTTTTTGATATAATGGAGTTATGATAGGAACAGTTATTGCCACAACGCTTAGAATAATGTCAAACTCTTTGGCAAATGTTTACCAAAAACAACTTACCGCAAATCAAGTCGGAGCATTTTTTATAAATTTTGTAATGTATTTTGGGTTAACAATTTGCTGCATTCCATTATTTCTTAAGACCGATTTTTCAACTTTGTCATACCAAGCTTGGATAAACGCTATTTTAGGCGGGTTGTGTGGAGCATTTGGCAATTCTTATTTAGTCAAAGCACTGGGAAATGGGGAACTTTCAATTCTTGGACCAATAAATGCATACAAATCTGTAGTTGCTATGGTTGTCGGGATAATTTTGTTACACGAAATACCGTCACTAATCGGTATTTTCGCAACTTTTTTAATTATTTGGGGAAGTTACTTTGTATTTGACACCCAAGAAGAAGGTTTTTCTTTCGCACTACTAAGAAGAAAAGACATAAGATACAGAATTTACGCACTTATTTTTACTGCAATTGAAGCAGTTTTTGTAAAAAACGTAATTTTGTTAACAGATATAAACACATCATTCTTTTTCTGGTGCTTCTTTGGAATGATTTTTACCGGATTGTTAACGTTAAAAAATGGGCAAACAAAAGTTACTCCAAATTTTTCAATTATAAAAAAACTTGTATTGATTATCATATTAATGGGAACAATGCAATACAGTACGAACTACGTATTTTCGAAAATAAACGTAAGTTACGGACTTGCACTTTTTCAATTGTCTACAATTGTAAGTGTATTTTTAGGGTGGCACTTTTTTAATGAAGGGCAGATTAAAAAGAAGTTGCTTGGTAGCATTATAATGGTTGTTGGCGCTGTAATGTTAATTTTATGGAAATAGAATGTTATACTTTTTATTTTGTGTTAAAATAGACTCACTATGACACAGACAGCTAAATATTATATTAAAGAATTATTAAACATTGCCCTCCCTATTATTATGGGCAACCTTGGATTTATCCTCATTGGTGCAGGAGATGTATTCGTTGCAGGAAGACATTCAACAAACACTCTTGCTGCAATTAGCATTGCAACTGCCATTTTGAACTGTATATTTACGTTTGGAATAGGTTTAATCTCAAGCGTATCTCCAATACTTTCAAACTACCGAGGAGAGAGAAAATCCGCAAAGAAATATTTTTATCCGACAATACGCTTTGCACTATTTTTAGCAGTATTTGTAACAATAATAGTTTTAGGAATTTTACCGGTTATAGATATGCTCCACTTTGATCCGGCAATTACGCCTGCAATCAAAGAATATATGTTTATTACCGCTTTTTCATCTTTTGCAGTTTATATCCACGCAGCATTAAAAGAATATTTACAAGCTTTTGAAATCGTATTCTTCCCGAATTTAGTAACACTTTTATGCGTATTTTTAAACGTAGTACTGGCTTGGGTACTCGTATTCGGTTGTGGACCAATTCCTTCTATCGGAGTTGTAGGACTTGCGATTGCAGCATTTGTCGTTCGATATGTAATGGCAATTGCATTACTTATATATTGTTATGTATGCATGAACTTCCATAATTATGAAGATAAAGAATATTATAAACAAATGCTTCACATCGGGATGCCTATATCCGTTGCTATTTTAATAGAATTTATCGCATTCAATAGTATTGCAGTCATTATGGGAAGAGTTTCCGGAGTATATGCGGCAGCTCAAAATCTTGTATGTACACTAACTACTATTTCGTTTATGGTACCGCTTGCAATATCAAATGCAATTGCAGTTAAAGTAGGCTTTGCAAATGGAGCAAATAATTTTGCCGATTTAAAACGTTATGCCCAAATTGGGATATTTATGTGTGTAGGTTTTATGAGTTGCAGTGCAATTGTATTTACAAATTGTCCACATTTTCTTGTTGGTATTTTTACCAAAGACCCTGAACTTATTAAAATCGGAGTTCCAATAATGACTGTTCTTGCAATATTTCAAGTATTTGACGGCTTACAGGTTTCACTTGCCGGAGTCTTTAAAGGAATCAAAAAAACTAAAATTGTGCTTATTGCTAATTTTATAGGTTATTGGTTATTATGTATTCCAATCGGTTACACATTGGCTTTTCATTATAATATGCACTTAATGGGGTTTTGGTACGGTTTAATTGCTGCCGCAGTTATTCTTTGCACAATCCTAGTAAGTATGCTTTTGGTATATCTTAAGAAGATGAATAAAGCACAATTGGTTACAGAATAGCTATTTTAGCGTTTTTATGTTAAAGTTTAAATAAAGGTTAGAAAACGGAGGAAATTAAATGTATACTGAAGAGAGAACATTCGTAGCAATTAAGCCCGATGGCGTAAAAAGAGGTTTTATCGGTGAAATTATTGCCAGATTTGAAAAAAGAGGCTATAAAATTATCGGAATGAAAATGCTACAGGTAACAGAAGAATTAGCCGCAAAACACTACGCTGAACATGTTGGCAAACCTTTTTACCCAGAATTGGTAAAATATATTACAAGTGGTCCTATTGTTGCAATGGTCTTTCAAGGTTATAAGGCTGTTCAAGGTATTCGCCACGTATTAGGTGCAACTGATCCTTGCGAAGCTGACGTTGGTTCTATCAGAGCTGATTTTGGACAACTTAAAGCATATAACGTTGTTCACGGTTCTGACAGCCCAGAAAGTGCCGAAAGAGAAATTAACTTGTACTTCAAGCCGGAAGAACTATGTCCTGATTATAAAAATATGATGGAATTAGTTATTGAAAGCGTAAACTAGAACTTTTTGGCGGGAACAATCCCGCCGATTTAATCGAGAATTGTAAAAATGGTAAGCGAAAAAGATTATTTTAATTACGAACTTGTACATACTTGCAAACAAACAGGCGCAAGAGCCGGAGTATTCACAACACCGCATGGTGTAATTTACACCCCGATATTTATGCCTGTTGGGACAAATTCGGCAGTCAAAACACTTGTATCTGATCAAATTATGGACACAGGTGCTCAAATAATGCTCTCAAACTCTTACCATTTATATTTAAGAGCAGGAACAAAACGTATCAAGCAATTTGGTGGAATTCACTCTTGGATGAACTGGCACAAACCGGTATTAACAGACTCCGGCGGCTTTCAGGTATTTTCTCTTGCAAATTTAAGAAAAATTACCGAGGACGGTGTTGAATTCAGAGATCCCAAAGATGGTAAAAAGCACTTTATCTCGCCGGAAGTTTCTATGGAAATTCAGCAAGATATCGGGGCTGATATTATGATGGCATTTGACGAATGTGCTCCATACCCTTGTGATTATGACACGGCAAAAAAAGCAATGGAGAGAACTCACCGTTGGCTTGAAAGATGTTTTAAAGCAAAAACTAATCCGCGACAAGCACTTTTCCCTATAGTTCAAGGTGCGTTTTATGACGATTTGAGAGAAGAAAGTGCTAAAGTAATTTCATCATATGATGCAGTTGGCTATGCTATCGGCGGTTTAAGTGTCGGGGAAACCAAAGACATTATGAATCATTTCGTTGAATTTACCGCACCATTACTACCGAGCAACAAACCAAGATACTTAATGGGGGTTGGCACTCCGGAAGATTTGCTGGATGGAATTAAGCGCGGTATTGATATGTTCGATTGCGTACTTCCAACAAGAAATGCAAGACATGGTTCATTTTTTACTTGGGATGGTAAAAGGAATATTAAGAATAAAGAATTTGAAGATGACGCATCTCCACTTGTAGAAGGTTGCAATTGTTACGCTTGCCGTAACCATTCAAAAGCTTATATCAGACATCTTTTCCGTTGTCAAGAAAGTACGGCTGCAACATTATTATCAATTCACAATATTCAATTTTTAGTTGAATTTTCTCAAAAATGTCGCCAAGCAATTCTTGAAGACAGATTTGGAGATTTCTACAGCGAGCATTACAGCAGATTATTTAGAGGTTAATTTATGAAAAAAGGTTATTTTATTACGTTTGAAGGCATTGACGGCTGTGGAAAAACAACCCAAATGGACTTGTTGGCAGATTATTTGCGTGACGAGCTTGATATTGCGGTTGTAGAAACAAGAGAACCCGGAAGTATCGGACTTGGACAAAAAATAAGAGAATTACTTCTAAATTATGATGGAGAAGTTGCATCTCAAAGTGAAATGTTCTTATTCTTAGCAGATCGTGCACAAAATATAAACAACATTGTAAATCCGGCTATTCAATCAAAAAAAATCGTTCTTTGTGATAGGCATACGGATAGTACGGTTGCATACCAAGGTTATGGACGCGGTTTGGATATAGAAGAAATAAATACCCTAAACTGTATTGCAACAGGTCAAAGAAAACCTGATTTAACTATTTTATTTGATATAGATGTTGAAACATCCCTAAAACGTGTAGGTAAAGAACAAGACCGAATTGAATCAGAAGGTGCACAATTTTTAGATACTGTGCGCAGGGGCTATTTAACACTCGCCAAAATGGAACCTAACCGAGTAAAAGTAATTGATTCAACTCGCTCTATAGAAGAAATTCATAAGGATGTTGTCAAACTTGTAGATGACTTGCTAGATTAATTCTTTTGTTGGATGACAAATGTTTCTTTCTTCTGAACAATTAAATCACACCCTAAAATATCGCATATTAATTTTAATTTCTTACAAGTTTTAAATGCTACCTTTTTAACTTACAAGAAAAATTAGATTCTTTTGTCTGTTTACCAAGCCACTCATCAAGTCATATATTATCACCTCTTAATTAAGCAATGGTTGACAATAGCAATCAAAAATGTTATATAATATTGATTATAATCAATGCGATTTATATATTATCAATATTATTACAATAAGAGGATTACTCCAATGAGAAAACAACTAATCAAACAACATAACGCCTTTACACTTGCAGAAGTCTTGATAACATTAGGGATTATTGGAATAGTTGCAGCCTTAACAATTCCATCACTAATTGGGAAATACAGAGAAAAACAAACTGTAAGCGCCGTTAAAACCGCTTATTCAATTTTTTCTCAAGCATACTTAAGGTTAACAGAAGATTACCCCGATTTATCTCAAATGGTGGATGCTGATGCAACTCCAAAAGAAAATGCACAATTTCTCTTAAATGAATTAACCAAATACATAAAAACTGCAAGGAGATGTGATCAAGATAAATATTGTATGGGAGAAAAATATATTACATTATCTGGCGACCCACTACCACAAACAGACAATCTGTGGGATAAAACAAGAAATGTTGAAACAGGTGCACTGGCAAATGGCATGACCTTCTGGGTACTAAATTCCAACTACACAGACGGTGAATATGCCGGACAACTGGGAATCGACATTAACGGGAACAAAAAACCGAATCAATTAGGTGTAGATTTTTTCTGGTTTTCAATTAATAAAAACGGCGTAATAACAGCAGGAAGAAATCCTAAAGTAAGACCTGCCGGAATTTATTACAATTGTGATATTAATAACTTAAACGCTAATAATTACAACGGCTATGGATGCGCCGAATGGATACTAGACCATGAAAATATGGACTACTTAAGAAAACAAATTACAACAGTAGAAGAGTCTGAAAACAAATAGACTAAAGTTTAAATGTTCCAACAACATTCCCATATTTGTCATACTGTGTAACAGTTCCGTTTGAGTTTTTTACCATAGAACCGGTTTGATTGCCATATTTATCGTAAGCATAGATTTTTCCTGATGAATCTGTCCTAAACGAACCGGTTTGGTTTCCGTATTTGTCGTATAACGTTCCCCCACCAGGGGTAGTAGTGACAGAGCCTGTTTTATTACCATATTTGTCATAACCGGTTATATTTCCATTTGAATTCGTAAATGAACCGGTCTTGTTACCATATTTATCGTAAGTTGTAACACCATTACCACTCACATTATATGAACCGGTTTGATTGCCATACTTGTCATAGGAATATGAGGTCGAAGCATTAGCAACGCCTGCAACAAAGCCAACAACCATTAATAAAACAATAAATTTTTTCATAATAAAAGGACTCCTTGATATTATTATAACAAATATTTTAATATTTTGCTACTTATAAATCTCTTTCAATACATAAAGATCATTTTCACTCGGAACTTGAATATTTTTCTGATGTGGAACAAACATAATATCATCAACATCAACACCGTGTCCAAGCCCCAAAGAATGTCCGAATTCGTGCATAATTGCGCAATAAATGCTTAAATCAGTGGTATTTTTACCTGAAAACTCGTTTTCCAGTCCGATATCAATTGATATTTTGTTTATTATTCCATTAGTAACACTCAAATACTTACACATTCCTTCGTAAACTCTTCCAACCTTAACCCAATGCACAACAATATCAGCACAAACCGGCGAACTAATCACTTGAAATTGTACAGGAATATTATTTTGTCTTAAAAAATTATTCCAAGAATTTATCGCAAATGTCACTTGACTAATCATAAAATCTTTTCTCTGAATATTTGACAAAATCGGAGTAACATATACCGACACAACACTCTTTTGCCAACGACACAATTTCCCTCTAATTTGAGAGTTTTGAATATATGTATTGATATTCGCGGAAATAACCATTACATAACTATAATAATATTATTTCAATTTATTTTCAAGCTCAAAACAGAAACAACGTCTTGTCAAGCAGCAAAAAAAATGCTATAATCGCACAAGAGACAAAAAGGAGCTTTATGATGAATTATACACTTAATTTACCAATCGAAGAATTAGAAAAAAGAACAAATAAAGATTATTTAATAACTAAAAAATTTCTAAAAAAAGATGCACCGGAATACCTTGAACTTGCTGAAGGCGACAAAGAGGCACTTAAACACCTTGTTAGAGCCGCTAATATTTTAGAAAAAATAAATATGCAACTTGATAATGCGGACAATTTACCCTTTAAACAATTTCTTGAAGAAGAAATTGCAAAGGGAAATAAGCGCGCAGAACTAACCAAAATTCTTTTTGATGCGCAAAAAGGGATTAATGCAATCGACTCAATGTCTGAACCTATCAATCTTGCAAAAGAAGTACCAAATCGTGCAGGGAAAGGAGTTTATCCGTCAGACCTTACCAAAGAAGAATTTCATAAAATTTTGATAAAAATGTTACTGGATGGAAAATCTGACGATGTTAGAAAAATTTTAACCCAACGCTCTGTTGTCGAAAGACACGGTGATGAACTTATCGGAATTGATTATATCGACAAGTTTAAAGACGACTTTGCAAAAATGGCTGATGAAATAGAAAAAGCAAGTGAAACATCTACAAATGCAGATTTTAACGAATACTTAAAACTTCAAGCAAAAGCCCTGAGAGTCGCAGACCCTATGCTTGATGCTTATGCAGACAAAAAATGGGCAACATTACAAGACACCCCTCTTGAATTTACCATAACAAGAGAAAATTACGCGGATGAAATGACCGGTACTGTAATCGAAAACACCGAACTTAAGGCAATGCTTGACGAACAAAAAATTTCACCTATTCCTAAAGATTTTCTCGGTGGAAGAGTCGGTATTGTAAATAAAAAAGGTACAGAAGCTCTAATGGCAATAAAACAATACTTGCCGACACTTGCTAAAAACATGCCATACAACGATGAATATGAACAAAACATTAAACCTGATGAAGATTCAAAACAAACTATGGTTGATGTCGATATGGTTCAAGCGGCCGGTGATGTTGGCGAATATCGTGGAGGAATTACTCTTGCCGAAAACCTTCCGAACGATGACAAATTGTCACTTACAATAGGTGGAGGCAGACGAAACGTATACCACAGACAAATTCGTTTTATAAGTGACACAAAAAAACTTCAAGAAAGACTTGACGAAATTTTAGACAAAGAACAACATAAGTATTATTTTGACGAAGCTGACCACTGGTTCACAATCGGACATGAAAATGCCCACTCACTTGGACCGAAAAAAGGAAACGAAACACTCGGCAAATATAGAAATATTATAGAAGAAAATAAGGCTGATATGGGTTCTCTCGCCTTCGTTGACTTGTTGACAGAACTTGGTATGTATACAGAAGAACAAAGAAAACAAATTATTGTGACAACGATGGCGGATAATTTCTTAAAGTCAAAACCAACGCTATCACAAGCACACAGAGTCCGTACCGTTATGCAAAACAAATACTTTGCAGATAGAGGCGGTTACGACATTGTTGATGGAAAAATCCACGTAAACATTGACAAGGTTGTACCAATTGCAAAAGAAATGTTAGCAGAAATTGTTAGAATTCAAATTGATGGCGATTTCAAAAAAGCTGAAAAATACGTAAAAGATAATTTTGTTTGGACCGAAAATATGGAGTTTATCGCTCAAAAACTTCAAAAAATAAATAAAACACTAAACGGCAAACTTGAAACAGAATTAGCTGACGCGTTAGCATAAAAACATTTCAAACAATCAACATAAGGCGCCCGACATTTATAAATATCGGGCGCCTTATTATAACATTGAGAATAATTACTAATTATAAATCTTTCTGGTCAAGTCTGCTTTTCGGATTCTGACATTTTCCGGTGTAATTTCAACCAATTCGTCATCACCGATATATTCCAAACTTTCTTCCAAAGACATAATTTTAGGAGCTTGCAATGTAACCATTACATCTGCTGTAGCACTTCTCATATTGGTAAGTTTCTTCGTCTTACAAATATTAACCATTACGTCTTGAGGTTTGTTACATTCTCCGATAATCATGCCTCTATAAACTTTTGTTTTAGGAGTTACAAAGAATGTACCTCTGTCTTCAAATTGTGCCAATGCATATGGAATAGCTTCTCCTTCTTCAAAGGCAATGACTGAACCATTTCTTTGACGAGGAATATCGCCTGCATAAGGTCTGTAATGAAGGAATGTATGATACATAATACCTTCACCTCTTGTCATTCTAATAAATTCACTTCTGAACCCAATCAAACCACGAGCAGGGATATGGAATGTCATTGTCGTTCTGCCCTTGTTGTTTTGCATATCTTTCATTTCAGCTTTTCTACCTGCCAAACGTTCGATACAACTTCCGGCATTACCTTCCGGAACGTCAACAATCAAGTTTTCATAAGGCTCGCAGTGTTCACCGTTAATAGTCTTATAAATAACTTCCGGTTTAGAAACTTGGAATTCATAACCTTCACGGCGCATTGTTTCAATCAAAATACCCAAATGAAGTTCACCACGTCCGCTAACTCTGAATACATCTGTGCTATCTGTATCTTCAACTCTCAAACTTACATTCTTTTCAAGTTCGTTATAAAGTCTTTTTCTCAATTGACGAGAAGTAACAAACTTCCCTTCTTGACCTGCAAACGGACTATCATTTACAGAGAAATTCATTTGCAAAGTAGGTTCATCAACGTGAATTAACGGTAATGGTTGAGGATTTTCTAAAGAACAAATACTTTCACCGATTTGAATATCTGAAAAACCTGCAACACCAACGATATCACCTGCAAAAGCTTCTTGAATTTCAACTCTTCCTAAATCGTGGAACCCAAACAACTTAGTAATCTTGCCACGCTCTTGTGAACCGTCAGCATGAACTAAACAAACTTGTTCTTGGGATTTGATACTACCGTTTACAATACGTCCGATAACGATTCTACCTACATATTCGTTATAATCTAGGGTTGTTGCTTGGAATTGTAGCGGCTTATCTGCATCACCTGTAGGTGGTTGAATATTTTCCATAATACAGTCCAACAAAGGAACCATATCTTTTCTTTCATCATCCAAATCTTTAATAGCAAAACCATTCAAACTACTTGAGAAAATGAAAGGAAAATCTATCAAATCTTCTCTGTCAGTAAGTTCCGTGAACAAATCAAAAACCTTGTCTAAAGCAGTCAAAGGTTCTGCAGCCGGCTTATCAATTTTGTTAATAACAACAATAATCTTCAACCCAAGTTCCAAAGCCTTTGACAAAACAAATCTTGTCTGTGGCATCGGACCTTCTGCCGCATCTACAATCAATAATGCACCATCAACCATGCCTAAAACTCGTTCAACTTCACCACCAAAGTCCGCGTGGCCAGGAGTATCTACTACGTTGA
>OIYS01001299.1_pt1 | contig 13048 bp, 11 predicted proteins | sample 1588271 | NCBI WGS metagenome assembly OIYS01 (sample SAMN03283286) | human gut metagenome | biome: human-associated habitat; material: feces | host: Homo sapiens | place: Peru | collected 2012
GTCGAAAAGACGCTGGCCCGCTGCCGCGAAAGGGGAGAGGTACGCCCTCACCGGCAGCGCACCAGAATACGGTGCTTGCTGTCGGCGGTGCAGGTGAAGAGTGTCAAAGGATAGTCGGAGGACAGGGCGTCGCCCTGATCACCGGATACCGTCTCCACCGCTGAGACGGTGAAGCTGTGAGAGAGGCCCGCCGCGTCGGTGAACAGCACGGCGGTGCCGGGCTGGATGCTCCACAGGGGACGGAAATGGGTGCGGTAGCTATGGCCCATGATGACCAGATCGCCGGTGGTCAGGCTGCCGGAATAGCGGCAGGGCGCGGCGTCCAGCAGCGCTTCGTCCCACGTGGCCAGCACCGGCAGGGAGATATCCAGCGCCGGAATATGCACCGCGCCCAGCAGCTCGTAGCCCTCCGGGGTGGTGACGGTGACCTCCTCCGTCATGGCAGGCGGCGCGGGGTCGGTCTCCAGCTCATGCAGGAGGGCGGCGGAGGTCTCGCCCGCCAGACGGTCACGGTCGTCGTAGGCCCAGTAGAGGGCCACAGCGGCGAAAAGCATCACAAAGCCCGCCGCCAGCAGCAGAATGCCCCGCGTTCGCTTATTCATCGTGTTCCCTCCGGCTGCGCAGAATATCCGCCGTGCCCCAGATCACCAGCAGACAGCCGCCCACAAGCAGAAGCAGCAGCGGCAGCGGGTCGGCGCCGGTCTGGGGAAGAGCGCCGTCAGGGGTGGGGGAGGGCGTCGGCGTGGGATCGGCGGGCGGCTCCGCCTTGGGCCGGGACACGATATCATAGGTGGCGCTGCCGTTGACGGTGAGGGGAACGCGCACCAGAAAGACGGGGAACGTCATGGTCTGTCCCGGCGGGCAGAGCACCAGATAGACGCCCTCGGTCAGATCGGTGAAGCGGGCGCTGCCCCGCTGATCGGTGGCGGTCTCCGTGCCGGTCAGCTGCCGGGCGCTGGCCAGCTTTGCCAGCATGACGGCGTTTTGGGGGCTGTCCCGCTGGGAGAGCAGGGAGTCGGGGGTGATGTCGGCGGCGGAGAACTCCGGCGTCAGCGTGCCGTCCGGCTCGCCCACCCGGTAGAGCCGCACCCGAATATCCGGGACGGCCGCGCCGTCCCCGTCGCTGAGCAGGACGGTCAGAGAGCCGGTTTTTCCGGCGGCCGCTGCCGCCACGGCGCAGTACAGCGCCAGCATCACTGCCGCCGCGAAAGCGCAGAGACGCCGCAGTGTTTTATTCATCCGCGCTTTCTCCTTTCTTTTTGCGTTTCTGTTTATCCAGCGTCAGAACCAGAAAGACACCCACCGCCAGCGCCAGCGGCACCGCCAGAATGACGTATTTCATGTCCAGCGAGCGCACCTCGTTGATTAAGGGGAGGGCGGCGGAGCCGTGCTCTCCCGCGGCGACCCGCACGCCCCGTACCAGCAGGCGATGGGAGTTGATGCCGTAGGGGGTGCAGGTGATGAGGGTGACGTAGTCCTTGCCCTCCTCGATGCCCAGCAGCTGGAAATCACCCGGCTCCACGACGGCCACGCGGTCAACGCGGTATTCCAGCGTGTCGCCCAGCACGTGGAGGTAAAAGGCGTCGCCGTACTCCAGATGATCCAGATTGGTCAGCAGCTCGGAGGAGGGCAGGCCCCGGTGACCCGACAGCACGCAGTGGGTGCTGCCGCCGCCCACAGGCAGGCTGCTCCACTCCAGATGGCCAACGGCCTTTTGCAGCGTGGCGGTCTCGGTGCCGTGGCAGATGGGCAGGGTGACGCCGATGGAGGGCACCTCCAGATAGGCCATAACGTCGCTGCCGCCTGCCAGCAGCGTGGTGGGATAGAGAGCCTGCTGGGCGTCCGTCAGCCCGTAGGGGCTGGGGCGATCCAGCAGCGAGACGTTATACTCCTCCGCCTGTTGGCGCAGGCGCTGATAGTCCTCCTGCCGCAGAGCGGCCACCTCGTTGTCGTAGGTGAGGATGGACTGGGCCTGACGGACGGAGTTCAGGTAGTTGCTGACGGAGGGGTACAGCAGCAGGGACAGTCCCGCCAGAAGCATCAGGATGAGACCGGCAGTGAACAGCCGGTCTTTTTTCGATTTTTTCATACGGGGCTCTCCTTGCGGCTGTACCGCGGGGAGGGAAGCGCCCTCCCCGCGATACGGATGGATGGGTTACGCCTGCTTGCGGCGCTTGATGACCAGCAGCGCCACGGCGGACACGGCCAGCAGCGCACCGGCGATGTAGAAGATGGTGGTGCCGATGCCGCCGGTCTCAGGCAGCTCGGAGCCCTGGGTGTTGATGACGGTGGCTTTCTCGGTGAACAGGCCGATAAGACGGTTGCCCTGTTCCTCGCTGAGTTCCTTGTTGATGGTGATCTCCGTATCAGCACCCTTGACATAACCGGCGGGCGCTTCGGTCTCTACCAGCATGTAGATGCCGGACTTGAGACCGCGGACGATAACGGCGGTGGTGGTGTTTTCCGTGGTGATGACGGTGGCCTGCTCCGCATCGTCGACCCAGCTGTCAAACGCCCAGGTGTGGCCGCTGCCGTTGAGCTTGGCATACTGGCCGTCTAAGTTCTTCACCACGAACTTGGCGCCTGCCAGAATGTTGTTGTGGTTATCCCGCTTCTCAAACGTGATGTGGCCGCTGAACACATCGGCGGTATCGGAGATGTTCTTGTCCTCGCCATAGGAAAGGGTAGCGGTGTTGGTATAGGCGTCCATGGTGGTCGTATTGGGCTGAAGCGTGGCCTGATAGCTGACCACGAGAACATCGTTATCCTTCAGGGCTGCGCGGGCAGCGGGGGTCAGCGTCAGGGTGAAGCCGGTGGTGGTGGCGGTGAGGGTGTAGTCGTTGGTGATAGTGAGATCAGTGCCGTTCTTGCTGAGGGTGATGGAGTCGGTGTTCAGCGTGATCTGCGCGGGGAGGGCGTCGGTAATGGTATAGGTATCCGTACCGGCGGCGGCAGTGATGGTGATGGTGTAATTCAGCACCTGATTGAAGTCAGCAGAGGTGGCCTGCAGGTTGTCCACCTTCTTGTCAATAGTGGGAGCCTTGGTGTTCTTCTCGTTGACCTCCACGGCGTTGGCGCTCATTACCGTAAAGGTGGTGTATCTGGCCGCGGTGTCACCCTGACGGTCAGACACCATGACATAGAAGCCGTACTGGAGATTCTCAATGAGTTTTTCGCCGCTGGCGTCGGTGATTTCGGTGACGTCAGGGTCGATGGAGTTGGCCGCGGCAGCCTCGACCACTTTTTTAGCCAGCTCCTGAGCATTTTCTGCGGAGTTGAAGTTCTTGATGGTGACGGCGGAGCCGACATCGGTGCCGACAAATTCGCCGAAGCCCAGACCAAAGGTTCTGACGGCGGCGTTCCACTTTTCGTTGGTGATGAAGGCGGCCTTGTTGTCGCCGCTGATGCCGCTGATGTCAAAGATGCGGTACAGCTTGTAGGTGACGCCGGCCACAGCGTTGGTGATCTTCACCGAGCTCTTGTCGGTCATGGCGGTGGCGGCCATGGCGGTGGTCACGGTGCCCAGCAGCATGACGGCGGCCAGCAGCATGACCAGAGCTTGCTTAATTTTTCTCATGTTTTTTTGTCCTTTCTCTTTTTTATGTTGCTATATTTGCGAAACATGCTTGGCGGGAGCGCGGCGGCTACCCGTTTGACCCCTCCCCTCGTCTCCGGCGGGAGAGTATGGCAGCGCAGAGGGCGGACAGCGCGAGCGCCGCGCCTGCTGCGTAATACCCGTTGAGGCCGCTGCCGCCGGTGTCCGGCAGACTGTCGGCCGAGCGGTTCACAACGCTGATATGGAAGGCTGTGGCGGCGGCGGACACGTAGCCGTGGGACTCCACGGTGATGCGGCCATCCTCGCCCAGCGTCAGATAGGCCGGGGTATCGTAGGGGATATAGCCCTCCGGGGCTTGCAGCTCCGTCAGGCGGTAGCGGGTGTTATGGCGGAGGTTATCGAAACGCAGCGAGCCGTCCGCGCCGGTAACGGCGGTCTTGGACACCGCGTCGGGGAGGGGAACGCCGTCGTCATCCACCGCGATCAGGGAGAAGATAGCCCCGGCCAGCCGCTGGCGGCCCGTCATGTCCCATTTGTCCAGATACAGCATGGGGCGCTTGGGGGTGTTCTCCGCCGTCAGTACCAGACCGTCGGCGGTGGTCTGGCTGCGGTAGGTGACGATCCAGTTGGGGAAGGTGTAGTCGGATTTGCAGTTCTCGCTGCCCACCCGCAGCTCGCGGATCGTCCATGTGACGGGCGCACCGTTGGCGTAGACCGGCAGGTCGTACCATGTGTACACCCAGCCGTCTACGGCGGTCAGGGTGACGGTGGCGCTCTGGCCGCTGCTTTGCAGAATGGCGGCGGCGGTGTTGGCGCTGCCGTTGGCCAGCAGCTGCATGACCACGTCCTCCCGCTCGCTGTCGGCGCAGTTCCAGCGCTTCACCGCCGTGACGCGAGTGGGCGCGGAGCTGTTCCGAATCACCAGCAGGCCGCTGTCGTAGCGGGCGTAAGCGCCGCTGTCGGCGCTGTTGGTAATGCCGATGGTACTGTCGGGCACGCCGTCGCCGTCGGTGTCCTCCGTGTAGCCAATGGTCACGTCGCCCACCGCGCCGTAGCCCTCCGGAGACGTGACTTCCCGCACGGTGATATCGCCCATGTCATAGGCAAAGCCGCTGGTGGACAGGTTGGTGTAGCCGTCGCAGACCAGCGTGTTCACAGCGCCGCTGCCGTGGCTGTCAAAGATGTAAAGGCCAGTCTTCGCGTCGTAGTCGAAGGTCATGAGGGTGTCGCCCTGATACAGCTGGAACCGTGCGCCGGACAGCGCCTGGCCGGTGGCGGCGTCCTCCTTTTTCAGCATCAGGGAATTGCCGCGGAAGTAGATGTTGTTGAATTCCGCCCGCAGCCACTCAGGGTTTTCCAGGTCGGTGGCGTGGGTGACGCCCCGGAATTCCACGGTGCCGCCGGTGCCGGAAGAGGACTGGTTGGAGGCGGAGGAGTCCACCACCACCCATTCGGCGTAATCCGCCGATTCCGCCACCCGCGGGGGATACTCGGTGATGACCCACTCCTCGTCATACTCCACGTCCCGGAATTCCCACAGGAGGGTGTTGTCGTTCCCGTCGCCGTCGTCGATGGGGGTGAGCCAGCCGGTGATCTGCGAAGCGGACAGGCCCAGCCGGTCGAGAATGGCCGTGCGCTCGGCGTCTGCGGGAGCGGTGATGGTCATGATGTAGCGTTTGTCTCCGGCGGCGTTGGCGGCGTGGATGAAGAAGCCGTCCTTTGCCTGATGGATCAGCGTCTCGTTGCCGGAGAAGGTTTTGGTGGTGTGGACGCGGCCCTCCTTGCGCACCAGCACGCCGTCCACGTGCCAGTCGTAGACGTCGCCGCCGTCGCTGCAGGCCTTGAAGGCGTACCAGCGGATGGCGTAGCCGTACTCGTTCAGGTCGTTGACGTCGACGGTGACGAACTCGCCCGCCTCGTTGGGAACGCTCAGCTGGCCGCCGTCCTGTACGTAGGCCTTCAGCTGCTGGAAAATGTCGTTGTCGTGGGGCAGCTCCGCCAGCCACGGAGCGGTATCGCTGCCATACATGGCGCGGATAAGGCGGTCGTTGGCCAGATAGGTGGTGTCGGCCGTCATCTCGACGGCGTATTTTTCGTTCAGCGCGTCCACGTAGCCGGAGGACGCGCCGCTGCCGATCTCGCTGTCGATACCGCCCACATAGGTGGTGAAGATTACCGGCGTGTAGTACTCGGAGCCGGTCTCGCCGCTGCTGTGGGCGGAGTTCAGCTTCACGAAGAAGTTGACGCTTTGCAGCATGTGGTACTTCCACAGACCCGTCAGGGAGGTCACGCCGTCGCTGTCGGCGTCGTAGAGCTTCAGCTCGTCCCATGTCAGCTGGGCGTCGGGCTGGATGATCTCGCCGGTCTCCGTCTGCCACCCGGCGAAGTAGACGCTGCCGTAGCGGTTGGGGACGTTGGTAAAGGCGCAGGTGACGGTGCGGGCGGATACCCGGCTGACCATATGAGAGGCGTCAGCGGCCACCGTGTAGCTGCTTGCGCCCACGATGTTGGGAATGGTGGCAGGCGCGTTCAGCCCGGAGGGGGTGGCCCAGTTGACGGTGTAGGTCACCGTCAGGGGAGGGCCAGAGGTCTGGATAAAGGCGGCGTCGCTGTTGATGGTGACGGCTGTGCCGCCGGTGTAGGCGGTACCCGCCTCGTCGCTCCAGTAGCCGGTGGGCAGGATCAGCTGGTCACCTTGCAGCACCTGCTGGGTGGAGGTGCTGCCGTCCAGATGGCGGAAGGTGACGGTGACATATTTCACCGCGTGGAAGGTCATGGAGCCGGTCAGCGTCATCTGCGCGCCGCTTTTCCGCACCACGCCGTCATTGCCCCGCCAGCCCTCCCAGCCACTGGGCACATCCCGCAGGGTGTAGGCTCTGTTGGGGAGAAGCCCCTCGTCGCGGGCGTATTCCATGCCGTCCACATAGTAGATCACGGTGCAGGCGTCGGGTCTTGCGTATACCGTGGTGGGGCGCGTAACGGTGACGGAGGTGACGGTGCTGCCGTCGCCGTCCTCCCAGTGATAGCCATTCAGGGTGGGCAGCGTATAGCCAAGGCCGGATTCCACGTAGTAGAAGCTGCTGCCGCCGACGGCGGCGGAGTAGTCTAGCGTCAGGGTATAGAAGTCGATGGGGGTGTAGGTATTGCCGGAACGGGAGGTGAGCAGCGCGTATCGTGCGCTGCTGCCATTGCCGAAGGTGAGATTGCTGCCGGAGGCTCCGGCGGTGCTGGAGAAGTTTGTCGTGCTGCCGGTGGTGTTGTAGCGCAGGTAATAGCTGCTTTGCAGATTGCCAGTGATCAGCGACGTCTCCACCACGGCGGTATAGGCGCTGACCACGTTGGCTTTTGAGAGCTGGCGGATATTTCGGCTGGTGGTCAGGGGCTTGCTGCCGATGCAGGTGATATTCCCGTCCAGCCGGATGTAGAAGTTGATGGCGTTGGAGGCGGTGCTGGGCGTGTCGTTGACGGCCAGCAGTCCCACGCCGCCGATCCACGGGTAATCCGCTTCCGTGCTGCCCTCCTGCGTGGTCTGTACCCGGAGATCCTTGTTCAGCACCAGAATGCCGCGCACGTTGCCGGAGCGCAGCAGGCTTTCCAGGCTTCTGTCGCGGGTGGCGGCGATCTGCGTCAGCAGCTGGTTGATGTCGTTATCCGCCAGCAGCAGGGGATAGCAGCTGTCGGAGTGGGTGTGAGCCTTCTGGCGGCAGACCAGCACATCGTTGATGTAGCAGGACTCCGTGTGAAGGTGCTCGGCCATGCCGCAGCGGGGCTGCTGCTCCAGCGCCAGCGCCTCGGTCACAGAGCCGAAGGCCCGAAAAACGGACAGCAACAGCAGTATGCCCAGCGCGACAAAAAGCCATATTCTCTTGTTTCCTGTCTTTTCGGTTTTGTGCACGCGTGAATGCTCCGTTTCTTCTGCGGTGGTTGGCTGTGGGTCAGTTGACAAAGAGGACTTTGCCCAGAATCCGGTCTGTGGGGATAGCTCCGATCTCTGACAGGCGGCTGTCCATGGAGACGGCCCGTGCGTCCCCCATGACAAAGACATTGCCGGGCTGCACGTAGTAGGGAAATTCCAGATCGCACTGGCCGATGGACTTCTCCGTGAGATAGGGCTCGTCCAGCGGCTGCTCGTCAATAAGGACGCTGCCGTCCTTCTCCACTGTGATCTGGCTGCCGCCGGTGCAGATCACCCGCCGCACCAGAAGCTTATTATTATAGTAGAAGGCGATCACATCTCCGGCGGAGACCTTGCCGGTGCGGCGGATCACCAGCGTCTGCCCGTTGTGCAGGGACGGCTCCATGCTGTCGCCGTAGTAGCGGGCGATATGGAGCACATAGGTGAACACATTCAGCAGCAGAATGGCAACGCCCAGCAGAATGGCGATGACCAATCCGATGGTCGCGCCGCGGCTGCGTTCCGGGCGCTGGACTCGATGGGGCATGGAGGCTCCTTTCTGGTTAGCAGTACGCAACTGCTTTTATCCGGATAAAAGCTAGTTTCCCCCATGGGGGAAACTAGACGGTATTCAATAAGTGACGCAAAAGCAATTAATTTGTTAAAAAGATGACGATATTTGTCGTTTGATGCGCATTTTGATAATATAATATCAGTTTTTGACTGGAGAATCAATAAAAAATTTGCCGTCATTTTTGTAGATCGGCAGCGTTTTCAACAAGGCGGAATTGTTGAAAATGCACAAATAAAGTGGATTATATTCGCGTAAAAAAGAACCGGCAGCGGCGCCGCAAAGGGCAGCGCCGCTGCTGGCCGTAAAGGGGAGACAGTGTACTGTTTATGGGGTCGTCCTTCGTTTCCGGAGAAGGACTGCCGTACCGGCGATGGCGGCCAGAGACAGCAGTCCATAGAGGACGATACCGACGTCGCCGGTGTGGTTGGATATCAGCGTTTTGCCAGGGCCGCCGGAGGAGGACACGCCGGTTTTGGCGGCCCACACCGGATAGAGCGTGGTCTTTCCGGAAACAAGGATGTGGTGGACTACCGCGCCGTTGGGCGTTTTGGACCAGCCAATCTGCTGATAGCCCTCTTTGGTAAGGGATTTCGTATAGCTTACCGCGTAAAGCGTGCCGATCTTCTCGATGTCGCTGTCCGGCAGTGTACCGCCGGCAGCGTCACCTGTGGAATAGGTTATCGTATAGTAATGGATCGTCTTTTGATAGGGGCCCTCCTTGGCGTCGGCGGGATACTCCATGGTGTCGTATACCTTCAGGGCGTTTCCCTTTAAGTAGACGGCGTACTTTGTGCCGTCCAGCGCAAATACGGCGTCATCTCCGCTGCCGCTGTAGGTGTATACGCCGTCTGAGGTCTCCGTGAAGCGGTAATAGGTCTCTCCCGCCCCGTAGGATATGCTGACCTCCTGCCCCGTCCACGGCTGGCCGTCCTTCAGAAGCGTTACCTCCGCGGTGGTCTGCGCGGCTTTGGTGGTAAGGGTACAGGTCACCGCCGCCTGACTGCTGGATTCCCTGTCCGGCTGAGCGGCGACCCAGAGGGCAAAATACTGGGAGATGTATTTCCCTGCGCCGGTGGTGTTTTCATAGATATAGGAGCGGTCTGCTGTTATGGCGTCTCTGCCTGCGCTGAAGCCCTGTGCCAGCTCCGTTCCCATGCTCAGACCGCCGATCTTTCCGTCATCGTTTGCCGTGAGCGAGATCGCCGCCCCAGCAAGATCGCAGGACGTGCCGAGCGAAACCAGCTGGCAGCTGGCGGCGGCCGCGGCGTTTGTGTTTTCCGCCGTCCACGTGCCGCTGACGGTGAAGCTGTGCCTGACCGTGTATTTCGTGTGGGCGGGCACCCAGAGCTTCGTGGAAAACACCGCAAGGCGCAGCTGGGCGTTTTGTCCGCTGTCCGCTGTAAGCGTGATGGCGGTGCCGGTCTGGACGCCGTCATCCGTCACGGCCTCCTGTCCGATCCCGGCGGAGGACAGGCTGTCGGGTGCTGCCATGGCGCTGTACGAGAGCGTGGCGATGTCGGCGCTTTGCTCGTATACGCGGCAGTCGTCCCCGGTGATATCCACGAACGTTGGCCGCAGGGCTATGATTGCCGCCGCGCTGACCTGCACCGTGCCCAGCAGCGTCAGCAGGCACAGCGCCAGACACACCCATCGTTTGCCCCGCATCATATGGTACACATCCTTTCCCCAGCGTGCCGCCCTCTTGACAGCGGCGCGGTTTCCTCTATAATAGTAGTATAACCCGTTCATCGATGAACGAAGCAAGGGGCTTTGGAAAGAAAAATGGAGAAAATTGATACAAAAAAGCTGTTTCAGATCACCGAGGCCGCGCATGCCTGCGGTCTTTCCCGCAGTACCCTGATGCGGCTGGAGGAAAAGGGGCTGCTGAAGCCTGCCTACATCGCGCCGGACAGCGGGCGGCGCTACTATGACAACCACAATGTGGCGCGTATTTTGCAGATCGAGAAGTTCAAAGCCATGGGCTTTGGTACGGAGGAGATCGCGGACTATTTTGTGCGGGGCGGCGAGGCGGAAGGCCTTCTGGCGGTGCTGGAGGAGCGGCTGCACAGCCTGCAGCGCAGCGTGGAGGAAATGCGGCTGAGAGCCACGGAGAGCGACCAGTTCTCCGTGCAGATGGTGACACTGCCCGCCGTGACCTGCTGCATACAGTGGCATGCGGGTCACACATTCGCGGAGCGGTACGACGCCATGTACGATTTTTACAGCCAGTGCATCCGGGAGGGCTGCGTGCTGTCCGACGAGCCGCTGTTTACCATATCAGACCGGCAGGATTATCTGGCGGGATACATCAGCGACACGCCCTATCCCTACGCGGTCTGCGTTCCGGTGCGGCCGGAGAAAGCGCCTGCCGGGGCGGTGACGCTGCCGGAGTGCCGGGCGCTGTCGGTGCTGTACTGCGGCGATTACAGCAATGTGGACGAGGCGTGGCTGCGGCTGGGACGTGAGGCGAACGCGCGGGGACTGACGCCTGCGGCTCCGCCCCGTGTGCTGGGCATCGTGGCGCCCTATACCGGCCGGGAGATCGAAACGCGGCGGTATTGCTCCCGGCTTGTCCTGCCGGTGGCTCCGGAGGAATAGAGGAAACAGAAAGAGAGCGCAGAATAGCAAAAAAGAGACGGCCGGGGCCGTCTCTTTTTTGCAGAGGGAATGCTGTGGCACAATTAGCGCTTCCGTGAGTTGGATCATGTCTGCGGGGGCGAAGCTGTCTCCGTCGGGAACTGCCGTCCTGTGTGGTCGATGGTATAGTCCCCCGTCAGGATCAGCTGACTGATGGGCAGCACGGTGTAGCCGTCGTTGATGAGATATTCCAGAATACGCGGCAGCGCCTCCGGTGTGTGGAGTGCCGCGTTGTGGAACAGCACAATGCTGCCGGCCTGCACCTTGGAGGTGACTCGCTGGTAGATGGTGTCGGCGTCGTAGTCCTTCCAGTCGAGGGAATCCCTGTCGGCAATGACTTGAAGCCGTTGCGGCGCAAGGGTTTGCGGGTCTGGCAGCCTGACTTTCTTCTGAAAAAAGTACAGCAGTCCGCTGGAGACCGCCGCACTCCCCTTAAAGAATTATAAGCGGTTCCCGGCAGAGATGACCGGGAACCGCTTTTTCTATGGATCACGCCGATAAAGATCCGTCCCTCAGCCCTTCACGCTGCCCAGAGAAACGCCCTCCACGATGTATCGGGACAGGAGGAAATACATGACGAACATGGGCAGGATGGTGATGGACAGAGCCAGGAAGATCACGCCGTAGTCGGCGCGGAAGGATTCACCCATCAGCATCTGCACGAACATGGTCAGTGTTTTCTTGCCGGTGGAGTTGATGATCAGACTGGGCAGGAACAGGCTGTTCCAGTTGGCCACGAACTGGAAAATGGCCTGTACCGCCAGGGCCGGCTTCATGATGGGCAGAACGATGGTGTTGAAGGTGTGGAACTCGCCGGAGCCGTCGATACGGGCAGCCTCCACCACCTCCAGCGGCAGCGCGCCCAACAGGTACTGCCGCAGGAAGAACACCACCACCGGCGTGGTGATGGCCGGGATGATCAGCGGCCAGTAGGTGTCGATCAGCTTCAGCTGGATCATGAATTTATAATAGCCGATGGCGAACACCTGCGTGGGCACCATCATCACCGCCAGGATAAAGCCCCATGCAGCCTTTTTCAGCTTGAAGTCGTAGGCGTGGATGCCGTAGGCCGTCAGCGCGGAGAAATAGACCGACAGCGCGGTAGCCGGTACGGTCACCAGCAAGGAGTTGAACATGCTGCCCAGCGCGGTAACGCCCAGGCCGCGCTGCTTCAGGTCAAAGTTGCGCAGGTTCTCCAGCAGGTTGCTGCCGAACCAGAAGCTGATGCCGGACTTGACCTCGTTGGAGGTGCGGGTACCGTTGACGAACATCAGATAGAAGGGCAGCAGACTGATGACGCACAGGAGCGCCATCACGATGGTGCGTATGATCTTGGCGCGCCGGATGGCGGCGGGGTCATGGTGCTTCATTGCGCGTCACCTCCTGCCTGAAGATGCTTTTTGCGGGGCTGCCGCTCCTTCATGAAGAAGAACAGCAGCATGGAGATGGCCACCGTCACCAGGAACAATAGAATGGACACCGCTGCCGCGCGGCCAGTATCCGTGCTGTGCAGGCGCATGATGTACATGGTAACGGTGGTGCTGGTGTCGTCGGGGTAGCCGATGGTGCCGCCGTTGGTGTTGAACAGCGCGGGAATGTCATACAGCTGCAATCCGCCGATGGCGGACGTGACCAGCGTGTACAGCAGCACCGGCTTCAGCAGCGGCAGCGTGATGCGGATGAACTTCTGCCACGAGGTCGCGCCGTCGATGTCGGCGGCCTCATACAGGGACTTGTTGATGCCCATCATGCCGGAAATCAGGATCAGGGACGTGTTGCCGTACCACATCCAGAACAGGATAAAGGAGATGGTCAGGCTGGTGGCCCACTTGTCGGACATGATGTTGGCCGTCTGCGCCACCCAGCCCAGCTTCCGCAGGGTGGTCATCACCGGGCCGTACTGGCACAGCAACGCGTAGAACACCATGGAAACGGAGGCCGCCGTGATGATGTTGGGCATATAGGTCAGCACCTTGAACACGCCCTTGCCCTTCAGCTGTACACGGTTATCGGTCAGCCATGCGGCCACCAGCAGGCTCATCAGGATCTGCGGCACAAAGTTGCACACCCATATCCGCATGGTGTTGCCCAGGTACAGAAGGAAGTTCGCCTTTTCCCCCTCTACCAGACCCAGTATCTTTCCATAGTTTTCCAGTCCCGCAAACCGGGAGGTCTCCGCCAAATTGCGGGTGGTATACTCAAACAGGCTGTAATAGAACGTGCTCAGTAGCGGCCACAGGGAGAACACCAGATATACCAGAAAGAACGGCAGAATGAAGCGGTATCCGTACTTGCTGTAGCTGATGCCCCTGCGTTTCGGTTTCGGTGCGCGCATAGCGGACCTCCTTTCGGGAATGGCCGCAGGACTCCCTCCCCCCGCCGGGGG